>Ga0126342_10005547_pt1:0-20000 | contig 22065 bp, 13 predicted proteins | sample Cyp1metagenome_FD_92528 | JGI IMG/M metagenome (GOLD analysis project Ga0126342, IMG submission 92528) | Coral microbial communities from Lord Howe Island, Old Settlement Bay, Australia - Cyphastrea 1 metagenome | ecosystem: Host-associated > Invertebrates > Cnidaria > Coral ...
AAATATTATATATTATATAATATATATTATGTATTATATATATTATATATATTATATATTATATATTATATATTATATATTATATATTATATATATATTATATATATTATATATTATATATATTATATATATTATATATTATATATTATATATTATTTATTATATTTTATATATTATATATTATATTTTATATATTATATTTTATATATTATATATTATATAGTATATTTTATATATTATATTTTATATATTATATATTGTACATTATAATATATATATACATGATATTTTATAATATACACATATCATGGTAATAGAGGCCCCATATCCAAATGTATGGGGTCACCACGGTTGTACCCACAAAAAAGACCGGCCTGCATCCCCAAGTCCCAAGTGTGTCCTAAGGTGACTCCGCATTTGAGTGGTTTGGCAACCAGTATCGCCAAACAGGCTTCATGAGCATGGATGATTGGATGATTTTTGGTGTCAGAAAACGCGCGCAAGGTTTGCTGTCATTTCGATCAACTATACTGCCACTTGTTTCGACTCGAACTACCGGTAACTACCCATTGACCCGTATCCCAGAAATGGTTTAAGGGAAAGTTCTACAGGAGAACTTTTCTTTGACTGGCAAACTGTTTTTTTGTCTCCTGGAGATTTCCCTTTGACCAAGCCAATGAACGTTTAACATCCACCCTCTTGCAATTTAACTTTATATAGCTATGGTATGCTATGGTTAAAATCAATGAAAATACCAAATATATCACGATGTACTGGTTCGGGATATCATCCAAAAGCGCTTCATTTCCCATGGCCATGTCATGCCATGTCATGCCATGTCATCAAGATCATCCCCTACCCCGGTCAGGCTCAAAGAATTGGGCAGCAAGAGGACCACAAGGCGCAAGTTGGTATATAACCATAGGACAATTGAGATTTATATAATGGGATTTCATATAGGATTTTTAATGGGATATGACCAACATGGACTAACCAACTGAGTGCATAATATGACGAAACTGTTCAGGTTGGTGAATTATTCTAGATTGTCAATTTGGATACCAACCAGGTATGACGGGGTGGGATAGTGGTATTTGTTCATGGCTCATTTATAGATGAGTTCCCAATTGGAAACGGGATTGCGGTTATCCCATCGTTAGCTTCATGTTTATCCCCGAAAAACGATTCCATCCTTGGCCTGAATTCTTGACCCATAATTACCTAGAACCCCAGTCTTAACCAGAAATGGCCATGGTTGTTTCGCTATCGTCATGAAGAATCCCTTCAGAACACATGGTTGTTTGGGGTTTCCCCACCATTCATTTTTGGTCCAAACTGGGGGTTCCAGGTAGATACATACCCAGCACTGATGACGAGATCTCGGCAGGACATCATTACGCCCTTTGCGTTGGCTGCGCATTCCGAGGGCCTCTCCTTCAGGGGTGGAAAGTTAGATGATACCACTGTGGTGGTGGGATTGGTTACTTGGACTTCTTCATTTGGGTTTGTTTGGCAATGGTTTGCCCGGCTCACTGGTTAAGCATTAATTCTCCCTATTAAAAGGATGGCTATTGATTTTAGGAAATATGTTTGATGAGGTTTAGGTATTGTTGTTGGATTCCTGTGTTTCTTCTGTTGCTGCTTCTATGCTTTTCTGTTTCTCTGCTTTTCCTGCTTCTTTGCTTTTCCTGCTTCTTTGCTTTTCTGTTTCTTTGCTTTTCCTGCTTCTCTGCTTTTCTGTTTCTTTGCTTTTCCTGCTTCTCTGCTTTTCTTCCTGCTCCTTTGCTTCGTTGCTTCCTTTCTTTACTATCTCTCTGCTCTTCCTTTTCTTTTGCTTTATTCTATCCTGTTTGTATCCTCAATGAAACCCCAGAGAAACCCTAAATGAAACCCAAAGTCACCCTGAAGAAATCCCAAAAAGAAACCCTAAATGAAACCCTACAGATACCCTAATGACACCCTAAAGAGACCCTAAATGAAACCCTACTGCGAATGACACCCAAAAGGATCCTTCATGAAACCCTAATGAAATCCTAAAGATAACCTAAATTACAGCCCAAAGAAACACCAAACAAAAGCCTAAAGATACCCCAAATGACACCTCAAACAAACCCGAAATACAACCCTACAATACTCTACATGAAATCCTAAAGAAACCCTAGATGAACCCCTAAAGAAACCCTGAATAAAACCCTCTAAATGAGACCCGAAAGAAAGCCTAAATGAAACCCTAAAGATACCCTAAAGATACACTAAATGACACCTTAGAGAAGCCCAAATTGACACCCTAAATGACACATTAAATGAAACCCTTAAAAAACCGTAAGTAAAACCCTAAAGAAACCCTAAATGAAACCCTAAAGATACCAAGATACTCCAGATCCCCAACAAACCCACATGAACGTTTGAACATGTTTGAACTACTGTACCAACATGTAGCACCAGAAATGAGAGGTTGAAGTGCCAAAGATAAAGCAAATACGGTGCAAAATGGAAGGTGAAGCCAAAATGTAGCAAATGCCCTTCAAAATGACAGGTTCTAGTTCATCTAGTTCCAAACTGTTGCAAATACAAGGCAAATGTCAGCAGGAAAGAAATCCTACCCAAAAAAAAAACGTCAAAAACAAATTCCTAAAATTAATGTTCACCGGTATTAAAATGGTAATATGGAGGGTATACCGTATACCCCAATTTCAGACACACTCTGTGTTTAAAAGGAACCAGTGAAACGGAACTGGCATTGTGAACATCGGAAAAATCCTGTTGTGTCCCTTATAGCTATGAAGAATAGTCAGTTTATAGATTATTTACCTATGGAACATGGTAATGTTGAATAGCTAACTGTTAAATTACCATGAAGGTTGCACAAATTGCTCGGCAGCAGCTTGAGAAACGCCCAAAAAACCTGCGAGTTTCGCCAGATTTAGGAGCTATCAATGTGTCAACAAAGGTATCAAACAACAACAAACGGTCCACATTTAAGAGATTGTTTGTTCCGAAATCCCTATATATATATTATATTCATGGTAAACACATGTAGAATACAAAGGGGTTCCGATATATGTTCCCAAAAAATAAACCCATTAGTCAACAAACAAGATGTCAAACTGTCAGCGAGCCGAGGTTTGTAATGACTCAGATGCAGGACAGCATTGACTGCATGAGATTGGGTCATGTGTTTTTTTCCAACAGCAATGAAATGTGGAAAAGCCAACGGCATAAAACCAACCATTTGGTGGCCATTTTAAATCATCCCAAAAGGAAGTACACCCAATTGCATAAACCTCTATTGGGGATGGCTTTTTTTTTAATTGTTACCCATGTGTATCCTATATCTTTACCGATTTGTGCTGTTGTTGTTGTTGTTGTTGTTGTTGTTGTGGTTGTGTGCTGGTGACACAAACGCACCATCGATAGCCCGAAATCGTGCTGTTTCACATGCTGGAGCCATCTGGGGTTGATCAGCCACCAGGAGATTCTACGCTTCTGCACAACTTCTGACAGCGAAGTGACGGAAGTGACATGTATCACCCGGATGGGACAAAAATTTAAACTCTAAAGCGGCCGATTGGCTGGTTGTCTCAAGATTTGTTTTATCCATCTTGACCAAATAAGCTCGCTTCATTCACAATGCTCAAAAGGAAAACAAATGCTGTGGTTGAGTGTGAAGGCTACTGTGGTTGAGGGGCTTCAAGTCGCTTTGCAGTGCGGCATTGTCATGTAGGACTTTCAGAGGGGATTCTTGCGCAGAGCAGGAGGATTTTCCACGAACCGATGTTGCAAGGCCGCAAGGCCGCAAGGCCTTTTACCCAACTAGACTTCAAACAAACGTGGCCATGTGGCTCAGTACAGCCAAACTCACCGTGCCTGTGCCATTCGCACCATTCGCTGCTGTGGCGAAGATTGAGGGCTCGATGAGCTTCGAAGAATTGTGGCCGGAGTATGAGGCGAAGATGAAGGCTGGTGGAAAGGAAAGTGCCAGCGATGCAGCCATCAGCGCCTTCAAGTACAACTTCAAGGCGCCACCTGGCAAGGGCTAGGCCACAAGTGGTGCGATGAGAAGTACTCGCACAGCAAGCGGTAGATGCATGAGCTGAGTGTAGATCTAAATGTCTAGACAGTATTGTTGTGTAGGGACAAGTGCAAGACACATCAAGACACCCATGAGAAGAATCTGGGCCAATGGATTGTACCATTATATCCATTATATAACCGCCAGCATATCATGGTGATTGCCACGTTTGGCCACCCAAAGTTGTTGTTTCCAAGAGCAGATCTATACTTAGGACCCCTGGAAAAAATCCTCTAAATATGTACAGATCACTGCCGTTGTTTCCGAAAGTATCTTTAAATGATCTTGAACCATCTTGAACCATATTAACCCAGTCTAAACCAACTTAAACCATCTTAAACCCTCTTGAACCATCTTGTACCAGCTTGAACCGTCTTAAACCATATTGAACCATTTTCATCTCAAACCATCTTAAACCATCTTGAACCATCTTGTCTTGAACCAGCTTGACCCATCTTAAACCATCTTGAACCATCTTGAACCATCTTGTACCATCTTGAACCATCTTGTCTTGAACTATCTCATACCATATTGAACTATTTTAAACCGTCTTGAATCATCTTAAAACATCTTGAGCCACCTTAAACTGGTTTCAACTATCTTAAAACATATTGAATCATCTTACAACATCTTGAACAAACTAAGTCAAATCCTTTCCTGGTTGCCAGCTCTTTCCCTGAATTCGTTGCAGGTCTTGGCCTCGGGTGCCAGCACGATGATCCCGGAGTCTCAACTGGAGCCTGTGGCCGCGTTGCCAGACTTGGAGGCATTTCCATGGACTCGCTCACCCTGGAGATGATGGTTAGGGTTTCCATAGTCATGGCGGTACCCCTAACCATAAATGGATGGTTTATAAGGGAAAATCCCTATCCATCTATCCATAAATGATGGAAAATCCTAAATCATATGATTAATATGGGATAATAGTGTTTATTATGGGATATATTGATATATCCCTATCATATTTGGGGTTTCCAAAGTCATGGGCCTACCCCATTTCATCATCCAGCTATTTGTTTGGGATTTTCCCATCCAAAAACCATCCGATGCGATTTCAAGGGGTACCCTCTGGTAAACTAACATAACTATGGAAGATCACCATTTTATAGCTGGGTAAATCCACTATTTCTATGGCCATTTTCAATAGCTTTTTGTATGTTTACCAGAGGGTACCCCCATGACTATGGAAAGCTCCATGACTCATGTTATGGAAAACATGGCTGGGACATCCTCGAGCCACGGAGATTGGGGAACCGCGAAAATCTTTGAACAAACCATGGGGGATTACCCTCTGGTAAACTAACATAACTATGGAAAATCACCATGTTTAATGGGAAAATCCACTATAAATGGCAATAGCTCTAGAACATCGCTAATTGTTTGATAGGTGAACACAGGTTTTTTTCATCCGTTTTTGTGGACCATTTTCCATAGCGAACTCTTAAATAATTAGAATTCATTAACTAAGACTACTGCACTAGTACAGATGTTGTTGAAAGGTGTACTATCTTGACTATAGTTTGAGGATACAATCAACACTTATATAACTTCGTACCACGACCTTCGAGAGGTTGTGAAGCTAAAATTTCGTCTCTGCCAGTTGCCTCATTGGAAAATATTCTGGGACATCGCTCATGCGAAGACTGGACAGCAGAAACTTCCACCTCAAAATCATGGCTGGAAAATTCCCCATTGGCTTCGATGATCTTCTCATATCGATGACCAGCAATTCCGGGATGTCCCAGCTATAGGCCATTGTTTGATGGCTAACAAAAGCCTATAAGGGCCCAAAAAAAAATGATCTCCCCATGTCCTGATGTTATCCCGATATCCCGATGATATTCCCATGTTATCCCCACGATTCACGGTGACAGGCCCTGAACATCTCAGTGGATCCAGCACTGCTCAAAGAGACGGTGGTGTTAAAACTGAATGGCGGCTTGGGCACCAGCATGGGCCTCGATAAGGTGGGAAAGCCTCCATCGATCAATGGATGAAGCTGTCGTTGAAATCTGGAAACAGCTCGCTTTAACTGAGAAAATGGATGAAAATGGATGAAAATTGCATGACACTTGGATCAGTTTGCATGTGGATGATGTGTCAACATCTGCATTTTTGTTTGCTCCTGCTGAATGGTGAGGCCAAGTCACTTTTGCATGTGACCGAAGGAAATACCTTCTTGGATCTCATAGCAAAGCAGGCCCCTTTGCAATGTGGTTGGCTGTTAGTGGCTGGCAATGTGGCTGGATCAAGTCAGTTTAGTCGCCAACCTGCGGTTTAGATGGCTGATTCCAGGCGATGTGATCACCTGTGCTATGTTTGATAGATTCTCAAAGGGCCACCCAGCGAACTGTTGGGTCAAGCTCCAAAAGACATCCGCAGATGTGGATGTGTCTGAAAATGAAGTGTATCCCCTTGGGCCCCAAGTCAATGCGATCAATCAGTGGATTTTTCACAAAGAGTCCCCTTTTTTTCATAGAAACCCATCCATCATATTGTTGGGCATATATCCGATTCTATCTCCATGAAATCCCAAAAAATCACCCATGTTTATCGGTCAAGGCCCAATATAATCACACGATAATATATTATTATCCCATAGAATCGCTGTGAAAACAGGTGGATTGGATGAAGAAGAAATACAGCATGCCAGACCTGAAGTTCATGCTCATGACTCTTGCTTTGGCGCAGATGCAGGAGGCGGCGAAAGACACGCCCAAGAGGGAAAAACCAGAAAGCTAAGTGGGCACTGATCGAGTCTTAAAGACACCAAACCATCCAAACCTATAGGTTTTGTTGTGTTCAAACACATGAAATGGTCGAGAATAAGCAAAAAGATATCACGAAACTCGTGATTCTTCTGCTTGTTGAATCGCCGCGTCCTTGGGAATCCGTAGGAATCCTTGGGCTACTCAAACTACATCAAATTACTCTCGCGTGATCCATCTCAACATCTGGGTCTGAGAATGGGGTACCACCGGGCATCCTATGGTCTCGTGAGTTCCTCCGTTATGAAATGCATCTTTTGGCGTATACGGTACATGGCATACCACATTGCCAGACACACCCAACAGAAATATTCAGTTGGTTATCCATCTCATTGAAATACAATATATATATATATATATATATTATTATATATATTTATATATATCCCATTTTAAGCGCACTTAAGATATATTCCATTCTTTGTTGGTTACATCGTGTTATATCATGAAATCCCCACATCTCAACCCCCCTGGCAACGTCTGAGGAATTCCTTCTCCACCTCGGCAGATACACTGCAGGCCTTGTCGAAATATCCCGACCTTGGCGGCGAAGATTTGGAGTTCGTCCAAAACAAAGCGCCCAAGGTGGGAAACAGCTGGTTTTATAGCTTGGTGGCCCCAGTAAATGAATGTAAATGAATGTAAATGAATGTAAATGAATGTAAATGGGTTAAGTAATGTTAAGTATAATGTTAAGTATACCCCAGTTAGATGATGATTCATGGAACATCCCTATAACCATCTATAACTTATAGATGGGATTATGTGCAACTTCCAAGCAACGGCACGAGAAAGATTCACATGCCCCGGAAAAATATGCAACTTTATAAGTCATGGGGTCATCCATGACTTAGTACAGGTAAACCCATCTGGTGACGACTGGGGATCGCCCATGACTTAAAAAAAAAACAAGTGGGTTGATGTTGAAAGATATGGTTCCTGAAAGATTCCGAGATATTTGGAGTCATTTGCCGTTTAGGTGGCTTTCTTCGTGCTGTTTCCACATCAGTTGATCAGCGTTTTGCACTGGAATACCAGCATGAATTTCCCAATATTTCACTACACTGTTCTGGGATATTCTGGATAAATTATAGTGACCTCACGTCGTGACCTCACTGCAATCATGGTGAATGTATAGGGGAATCATCCTTTCAATGATTGAACTTTTCAGGGTGAGTAAAATATTACAATTTACCCAGATTATTTGATTCGTCTTCCTGGCAACCAATATTGGACCTCCGCCCTTCTCCAGAAATCAATCTGCTGCCCGCGACATCGCAACATCGGTCAGGTGGCAGCCGAAAACTTGAAGCCAGTGGTGTGGCCCGCCGATCCAGGCCACGAGTGGTGCCGCTCAGCGAGGAAAAAGGATCTGTTTGTTGGTCCAAAAGTTGGGATTTCGCCCAGTTTGGGCTACAAAAAGACGGGGAAAACATGTTTTAATGGTTGATTTTCATGTTTTTTTCATTGCCATGTTTTGATTAGCAGAGAGTATATCTGAATATCTGCTGGTGCAGGTATTCTTCCCATTTGCGCAACAATGTAGGTGAATTACTCCGAACTCTAGGCAAGCTGGCACGGGTTTGCCTCCTGCCCTTATCAGTGAAAGCTGCAATTTGGGCAAAGTATGCTAGAAATTTTCCAGCCATTGAACCATTTTTTACCGCAGATGGGTCTAATTTTTGCCAGTGAAGCCATGGTGAACGGGAACCGAGGTCCCCCTGGCCATGGAGATCTCTATCCAGCCATGTTAGGAAGTGGGGCCCTGGACAAGCTCCTGGCGCAAGCGGCTCGAACGCCAGGGTTTTGGACGTGTCCCCCCAGAAGGATGGTGATTTTCGCAGATTTGAGCGGTAAAAATGGATAAAAATGGTGGATTTAATCGGATTTAATCTGATTCAATCGGATTCAATCTGATTCAATCTCATTTAATGGAAGTTTGTGTTTATGGATGGGAATGCTAGATATATCGCATTCATGGGGTTTGGAAAGCAAACATGTTTTATTGGGGGTGTACCACCTTGCAGGCATTTTGGGGAGTTTCTAACCAGAACCTGGGGTAAAATGGGGAAGGAAATGGAAGGTGGATCAAATGTAATTTTGGCATGGGGATATTTTACTAAATAGAATGGGGATATAACTCTACGACACAACTGCTCACTGAGTACGTATAACATCGTACAACTACATATATAACATTTTTTAAAACTGATGTAACATGAAGCGGTAAAGCATGTTTTTCGGTGGTTAATGAGAGGATGATGTCGACTGGACCGTCCCTGTGAGCAGGTGATTCACACAGAACCATGTATGGCTTGTCTGTGTCCCCAACTTGGTCTATCTTCAAGTACGGATTATAGATGATTATAGTAACCTCCAAAATGAACCTAGTAAACTCAAACTAAATGAGTGATAGATATCCAGTGATAGATTAGACTGTTCTATCTTTTGGGGGGATTTGCTCTAAATCCACCAACCAAACTCACCACCAGGCCACGAAAACCCCTGCTGTTTGATGCGCAGGGAGTGAAGTACATGTTCGTGTCCAACTCAGACAATTTGGGCGCCACACTGGACCTGAAGCTCTTGACCCACTTCGCACAGTCAGGCAGTGGGACTGGTTTCAGCGGCACTTGGGGCTGAAACGCTGATGTTGGATGCGTGTCATGCGAAGTGTATACTATATATAATGGTTTGATATAATATCAGGTAGTATAATGTCAAACAATATGATAATATGATGACATATATATATATGATAACATGTGATGATATATATGTTAATATCTGTGGTAATATATATGTATATGTAATAATAATAATAATTAATAATAATAATAATAGTATATGGTAATATATGATAACATATGATTATATATATATGACAATGTATGATAACATATGACGATATATATATATAATACAATAATATATGAAAACACATGATGAAATATGATAACATATGATAATATATGATATACAACACATGTAAGAACCAGTATGATCTAAAGTGAAGCAACAATACTATCCTTCTATAGACAGATAGTGGTTTGGCTTGGATCGAGGGCCAATTTTGTCGGGCAGGTGCACCTTTTCTGATGGAAGTTGCTGCGCGCACAGATGCGGATAAAAAAGGAGGACGATTCGACAGGGATGGGACTAAAGACACTGTAAATTTCACGGAATTATACTGGGATAAACATTGATAAACCATCTACCAACTGGTGCAGGTTTCTTCCATCCACAGTAACTTTTTTTGGGGACGCATTCCAATTAGTAACTTGGGTGAAAAAAGCAGTTAGACTAATGGAATATCCCTATTTATGGGATGAAATATGGGTTATCTATGGATTATATATAAACCACGGATCCTAAGTGGGATGCACATCCAAGTATGGCACCACAGATTTTAGTATAGCACAAAGCATCTAATTGAATTAATTTAATCGGGGTACCCAATTTTGACCTATACCCAAGTCGTTGCAGCAGAATATCTTAGACTCAGACGATGTTACATTTGCTGTCCAGACTTGTAGTTACCTTAGAACAAGAGACAATTACTGTTGAAACTTGTGAATCCCACTTGCAGAGCCACACTTGATTTGCATATATGCGCATCTTCCTCACGATTCTCAAAGCGGAAATACTTTTTGAATCACAAAGTTCAGCTGTTTTTGGTTTGTTCCGGCTGTGTGGCCTGCAGGACATCTGGCTGTACTGAAGGGCGGCGGTCTGACGCTTCGAGAATCCGCGCAGTGCCCAAAGGAGGATGAAAAGGCCTTCCAGGACTAGGGGAACAGTGAAAGCTAAGCAGCTAAGCCACTTGCATCGCAAGATCCATTTCTATGTGTATTTGTATATGTTATTTATATGTTTATATGATTGAATTGCGCACAATTCAATGATATTGTTACCGTGATTGCCAAAATGAAGACTCCGCGACCCCGTTGTAGCAGGATGTCTCCAAGTATGCCTACTTCAATACCAACAATCTTTGGGTTCATTTGGGCAAACTCAAAGAGCTGTTTGACAAGAGCGGTGGAGCACTGCCATTGCCGGTCGCTGGGCATTTTCGGATTTGAAATGTTTCCAAAGTAAGAGACTCCTGAAGACCTACAAACGAAATGCCGAAGAACCAAGACTCAAGACATTGCAGATCATATTTCGCAGCAACTTGGTTGTCGTTCCATGAGTTCTAAGAATTGCTGCTATGTATATATATATAGTATCCCGGGGGGACAAATGTTCTGCAAAGAACGTGTTCTTTTATTTGCAGTTTGTTCTCAAGTTTGCTCGGAAGCGGGATGGGAAAGTAGTTCGTGGCCAAGCTCAGGTGATGAAGAACGACAAGACAGTGGATCCGAGAGACAAGAAATCGACCAAAGTCATTCAGCTCGAAACTGCCATGGGTGCAGCCATTTCCTGCTTCGAAGGAGCGAGGGTCATGGCATGATCCAGTAGCTGTTGAAGAAAAACATGGGGGCACCGGAGGCACCCAGCCCCAGAGATGTCCCCATTTTTCCAGTTTCAACATCACTTTTTCATGGTAAAAAAAAGTGGTTCCAAGCCACCTGACTCTTTAAATTTGACGCGATGAAATCCGGAGAAACCTCTGCCGCGCAGCCTGTGGTCTGGGCATTTTTCCATGAGTTCACCAATGGCAGGAGCCCAGGCCATTCGAATCCCAAGATCACGTTTCGCACCAGTGAAAAAGTGCGATGATTTGTTGGCCCTGCGATCAGATGCCTACAAGTTGACGGAGGAGACGGCCGGAGGAAAAAACATGGACATGAGGTGTTGGGGATTCGGCGTGAGGATAGAAGCACCAAGAAAAAAGTATATGGTCACAATCATTCAGAGCGTGTCAGATTGTTGTGAAGCGAATCCAGAAATGGGACAAAATGGTTTGCAGTCGGCATTTCTTGCAGCGACCTTGAGCCGTTCATTCGGTCCATATGCGCAGCTCGTACCAGTCGAGACACACAACTTTGGTTGTTATCATGTGTATAAATTTCACCATGTTTTTTACCAATCATTTTGACCCATATTTATCCATATTTACCATATTCCCAATGGACTGATTGAAAGGAAATATCCCCATGATTTTTTTGAGGGGTCCTCCAAAATCTCCTTTAATCCATTTCAGCGAATTCCAGGCACTAGGTACTACACCATCGGAGTTTTATATATATATATATATATGTGTATATATATATACATATACACATGTATTATTATGTATATATATATATGTATTATGATATACTCTGTACATATAATATTATATACCATGAATTCCTATGTTACCTTCACTGGTCCAACGAGAGCGTAGCTCCACCTTTGGAGGACTTCCGCATCGAGTTGATCCCCGAACGCCAAGGGGTGCCGCCCATTGTGAAACTGGACGACCTCTACAAATTTGTGGATGGTTTGGAGAAGTTGATCCCCAATGGTGTGCCCAGTTTGAAGGATTGCACCTCACTGAAAGTAGAAGGTCCCATGGAATTTGCACCTGGTGTCATCATCCGGGGCAAAGTGGTCTTCAAGAACTCATTTTGCCCATTCAGCTCGGAGAAGAAAGTGATAGCCGCAAGAGTTTATCAGAACGAGGTCGTCGAACTGTCATGACTAATGACGCGACTGTAGACTCACAATGTTTTTTTGATGGTGGTTTCAAGCATTTGTTATGTCCTTTTTGGGGATGATAAAGTTAATTGACCGTTGTGTAAACGGGGTTGAAACCACCTCTTTTATTCAACACTTCTAGGATGATTGTTTTCATATCATGCCGTTAGCATGATCTCGTTTCACCTTGGTGTGGCCAATGTGCCTCTGAGATCGCAGCCGCTTGCCAGCGCTGATAAAGTGCAAGGTGTTACTTGCCACAAGCATATTCGAAAATAATCCGTGCTCATGATCGCTTGACTCAAAAGTTTGGTCTGACTGCTACTCCGATCTTTCATGTGCATGGACATTAGGAACTTGAGTGTTATTTTCTGTTCATGGCGGACCTCCGGAAAAAGAAAGAGCGAAGCAGAAGGAAAGAGTGAAGCAGAAGACTATGTCTGCTAAGTGACACCAAATTCAGAAACCAAGTTGGACCATTTTGAAGATCCAGTGCTTCTAAATTCTGTTTGCCAGCTCAAGACAGCAAACATGCATCCAGACAAGCAAGGACATATGAGGAAACTATGCAGTATCCTTTGATATGGGACCCATGTTTCTTAGCCAATAAGGTGGATTCTTGCCGCTCACATGCTGACAGCTAGAGGTGCTTCTCCAGTTTTCCTGATGGATTTCTCGTAAAGCTCTACCATCAATATTATGAGATATTCTGCCGATGCCCTATGGCCCTATTGATCCAAATATATATGCGCATATCCAAATGCTTCCGAACAGAAGCTACTTGCAGTAATCCCCTAAATCATACCCTTGAATGACCAGATTTCTGGTATTAAAGCCTCCAAACATGAAGGCTTATGGCATTGGCTAGAGCCACATTATGGTAGCAAATTTCTCAGGAAAACGTAGGTGACTAATGGTAACTATGCTATGCCATCGATGACGCTGGGCTGTTGGAATCGACCCTAGTGGCCCTGTGGCATCACTTTTTCGTCTTCATTCTTGGACATGACTATTATGCATACTAGCTTTAAGTACATGTAGGTATACATACCATACATGCCCCAAGAAGTAGTAGACTCTATATATATATATACAAATACATACAATAATAATCATAATATCCATATTATATATATATATATATTGATGATGTATATTAATTATATATACAGTACTATAATGACCACCCTCCTTGCCCAGTGTGCCATGCCGCGTCCTTCGCCATGGCCAAGTCCGAGTCCGAGCCGGGCGAGCCCGGGGAGCCGGGCGAGCCGGAGCCGACGGAAGCCGAAGTCAAGCTGCAGGCGCAACGACAAGTTTTTGTTCAAAGTGGTTGTGGTCTTGGGATTTAGCCATCAAGAATCAGGATTGAATGGGGAGATAGTAGTATATGAGTATATATGTCAGCTGCAGCTGCACGGTAGAGCCGACAGCTTGGAATTTAGGTGCAGGCCGCCGCGTCGAGTTACGCATCTGTGTGCCAGAGCCAAAAAAAATATATATAAGGTGATGGAGAAATTCTATTGCTAGAAGCAATTGTCGATGTTTGGTGCATCTAGTGTTTTTTTTTTTTGGTGCCTGTCAATGTTTTGTGAGGTCAGAGTCACCAAACCTGCACAGGCACCAAAAAAGCCAAAAAAAACAAACCACTAGATGCACCAAACCTGCACAGGCACCAAAAAAAACAAAAAAACTAAAATTTCCAGGAACTATAGGTCCACTTCTACTTTTGAGTAGTTGCTGGATTTTTTGTTTTTTTTATGCCTGTCGATGTTTGGTGCATCTGGTGGTTTGTTTTTGTTTTGTTTTTTTTGGTGCCTGTCAATGTTTTTGTATATCTCATGTCAAAATCATGATGAAAAAAGTGTGTTTTACTAGGGTTTTAGACCCTCCAAATGCATAAAACATAGGTATTTACAGTGTTTTATCATCAGTTTTAATGAAAATTCACTCCCCCACGGGGTGCCGCCCTCTTTGAGAGGGGGGTATTTGACGACAAACCCAAACATCCCAGGAAAATTGGTTTGGTACTACAGAAGAAAGAAATTCTCTTGGGGATCTCACTTGTTCGTATCATGATGTTTGGTCTAGATCCGTTAGATCGAAAGGGACGCTCTGAAGTCCTATGCTGTTGAGATTGGCACCAGGAGTTCACTCCGCCACCCCTCAAGAGGTCCTTGGACACAGGCTGGGAATGTGCGGGAATTGCCCGCGCCGGCTGGGACTAGGACGCTCGCCCCGCAAATGGTAAGACGCTCGCGGCGCGAATGCCGGGATGATTTAAAGGAAATTGATTCTTTTGCTCCAGAAAATTTGAGTATCAGAGGATGTGGTACGTAGGACATATGGATACACAAACTGTGCTGATTGGGATATTTCGATGAAGATACCCCAGTTACTCATAAACCAAGTGTGTTTCAATGTTCACTACACAAGGCCAAAGAGTGAAGTCTGGAAAAGTTAGCTCTAAATAGATGCACATAGTCATTATTATGGTCAGCCCGAGTCAGTCCTAATACTATAATGGTAATCTGAATTATGGTCATTGTCCATTATTGTCCATTGTTGTTACCCATGACCGGTGATAATGATGGACGTTCCACTATCTATCATGCATGTTTATGCAGTATCATCCATGTTTATCCATTATTCAGTGCTATCCATGATATCCATTATTATTCATAATGGACTTGGGTTTTGCCAATGATTTACGTATTAATTTCCCACCAATTCTATTGGTAAGAAAGTCCGATTGGTGGTTGGGTTAACCGGTTAACCTCACTTCCGGCTTGTCAATGGGTACTTAATGGTGGTAGTGTTCCCATTATCTAATGATAATACGTTTCCCAATTCGTTTCCTCCGTTGGTTTTTCATGATGATGTGTTATTTATGTTATCTAATGATGATATTATTTCTAATGATCAGAACTGGTACTAAATCATATTCAGAAAATTAACCACTATACCAAGTATGATTCATGATTGCTGAATTTATCTTCACATAATTTTGAAATCCACCATTTATATATAGTTTAGTTACATAAATATCAATGGATTGGTTTAAAGGAAAATCTTAACCGGAATCCATTGATTTTCTCATGAAGATCATGGGGCTTTCCTGTATTTTTTTCCTTAAACCAATCCATTGTAAATATGGAAAACACATCACCATCTATAATAGGTAAATCAACTATCAATAGGCAACAGGCCATGTTTAATAGCCATGTTAAATAACCAAAGGGTACATAAATATGGAGTTTTCCTAAATAGGGGTACTCCCAAATCATCCATTGATAGATGGATTGTCCATGAAATAAACCATCCAGCTATTGAGGTACCCCCATGACTTAGGAAACCCTAAATATGATTAGAACCTTCATTTAGCTCGGGGATTTCCCAGCAATGTTTGACCCACCAGGCTATGCAGGTGCCGTGACGCCATTTCCACGACCAGCGCCGCCACAAGAGGCGCGTTGTTTTGAACCGGAAAGACCGGGTAAAACATGGTAAACAACAGGTAAAACATGGTGATAAACCATGGTAGAACCTTGATTTTAAGTGTCTATAGATTGTTTTTTTTGAATGTTTGTGGTTAAGTTTTTTGAGATGTAAACATGGGGGGGTAAAACCAATGAAACCACGATGGGGGTAGCAATCGGAAAATGGAGGTGTCACATTGTGAGGTGTGTCAAGAGGTAAGATAGATATCCCTGAACAAATAAATGCGAAGAAACTAAGCACAATATGCTGGAGTATAAAGGGAACAAACATGTGGAATATCCTGTGGGAAGGACGAGGTTATAACATTTTAGATATCAAAGATGTTGGGGATGATGGCACTGGTACTATTATAGAGTGTGTTGGTCAAACATTAATATGTTTCCATTCCTAGAGTGTGAGATGACTATGTTTGCTTAATACAAGTACTGATTACACTTGCTTAGTGGTTACAGAATTCAACAATTCTTTCATTGGTCAAGGAAAAATTATGAATACTTATTGGTTTCCATGGCAAGAACACTAATTGCTTCCATTATCCTCTGGTCAATTAACAGTTGGACCCTGAAGTTATAGCATAAATTTCAAATGGAACCAATCTTCCAACAGGGTCTCTCTTAATTTACCAGGTATTGCTTACACGACCCGTTAAGGCTTGGAACTGGAGGCCCCAGGATCCCCATGGGCCCCATGGCAGGCAGTGGAGCACATGCTGCCTGGTTAAAGTTTTCGCTGAGCGCGGGGAAACGCTTTGCCATGATAAATGGGATAGTAAATGGTTTGGAAATGGTGGAAAACCATGGTGGTTAGGAAATGGTTAGCAACTCTTGTTTCAAACCATGGGATAATCCACGATTCGTGAGGACTTACAAAGCACGGTTTTTCACCACTTATGATTCGTGGAATGTGTGGCAGGTGCGGTCCGTCAGATTTTAGATTATATGTCTGCAGTTCAAAAATTCCATTGCCAGGCGTTCTTTATATTTTATGCTGGAAGATCAGATATCTTAGGGGGAGCACGAATCCGTATGCTACTGAAGCACCATTTTTCCCACTGCTACTGCTACCAAGAAACATAGCCCATGTTGGCAATCCAGGCCTGCATTTGGGTATAGAACTGGCACAAATACCGAAAAACTGCGGCAGTGAAGCTTGCGAAATCCTTCTCGACTCGCAATTTTCCCAAGTTGTTTCAAGATTTTTTCCCAGGAGACTGGTGGAAGGAGAAACTTCTTTGAGCATCCTCTGTTGTGGAGATTTGTGCGGCCAAGTGGACCTGCTACATAGCAAGTTGCTGGAATTGAGGTGGGGCCAACCGGCCATCCCTTCAGATTGTGTGAAACCCTCCAGAATCTGCCCTGGTTGATGGGATTTTCATAGGGGGGCCCATGATCTAAGGGAAATTCATCTGAGAGTGATGGGATTAATTCATAATTATTAATTCAAGCTGGTTGTCAAGCTGGTTCTTTTGTTGCTACTATGGTGTTGTGATTTTGGGTGTAGATGTTGCTGAGATGGTTCTGGGCAGTCTATCTTTGGGACATGTCATTCTTTCTTGTCTCAGGATGCCCCAACTTGGGATATGCTTATCATGGGAAGAACATGCCGAAATTACAAGAAAGTCATAGGTCAAACCATAGAATTTGGCATGATACCCAACGATAGAAATTACATGTTGCCCAACATATGTTTTTTTCAATCCCAAAATTACAGGAAAAACTTAACGATACCCAAATTCTCCGGGATTCGTCGGATCCAGAATTCATGATGCTGAGCCTGTGGCTTCACTGACACTGTGATTCATCCCGTTGAATTTTTTGTGGTTGACTCAAAAATATCGGCTTCATTCACGTCATAGATATAATTATACATATAACTATATATATAATGATACATATTCTATATATATATATATACGTACATATATTTATACATAATAGTAATTCTTGGTATATGTCGTATATGTCGGTATATCACATTCATCCCACCTTTCTGGTACCTCTGGATCCGCTTGAGGCCGGGTGAGGTGGACTTCGTCCTGGCCGTGGGATGTTTCTTTCCACCGCACGAACACATCGGTCGCCTGGGTCTCTATGTGGGTCGGGAAAGTCGCAAGCTGCCGGTCCCGGTCTATTTCATTGATAACAATTCGGAGTCTTGGATTGAATTTAGTTGATTTTAGTTGATTTGTATTGATTTTAGTTGATTTTTAATTGATGTTAGTTGATGTTTATTGATTTTAGTTGATTTTCAGTTGATTTTTTCCAATTGACACTAACTTGGATCGTGTTGTGATGATGTTTTTTCTCCAATTGATACAAATTCAGAGTCCTGGCTTCACTTGGATCGATTTTTGTCGGCAAGTTTTGTGGATTTTGCCAGCAAGCAGATGGGGAGATGGGGATGTTTTCTGGGATCTCTAACCAACTTGATATATTTAAATATAATGTTGTGTTTGTCTGTTTTAACCGCGTAACGCTGCACACCATATGTTACCCTCTGGTAATTTAACATAGCTATTGAAAATGGCCATTTATAGTGGATTTTCCCACTAAAAATGGTGATTTGCCATAGTTATGTTAGTTTACCAGAGGGTATAAATGGCCATGTTTATTGGGAAAATAATACTCGCAGTAATAACTAACGATAACAATCCATTGGCATCCCTCTTTTCAGACGCCAATTTACAATGTTCAGCATGCGGATGGTGATCAACCTCCGCAAAAAAAAAATACAAGTTTAGATCGACAGTCGTACCCTTGCACCACGCACAAGCGTTTGTGGTTTGCTGAACTGCAAGTGAATTGGCGCATCTAAATTGCAATGTGTCCAGTCCTCTGGAACAAAACAGGGTGAAGGTCGCCCGTCCCAACCCTGTTTGCAATAGATACCATGGTGACTTCAGGAGGTGTACAAACCGTCACACTAGAAACGTGTGTATTTTTGGACGCAGGGCACAGCCTGTCTAAGGAAGTCTTCATTGGCAAAGTGGAAGAAACCAGGCGCCCTATCCTTTTGCAGGACTCCGTGCGCTCTTTGACAAGTTACTTTTGGCACAAGCAACAGTGCCAAAAATGTCTTTGTTGATTGCCTGTGCCTAATTGGAAGATGACATTCTCTGTGCAATGAATTAGATTTCTGAGTATGGAGCAGTTGCGTGCAGTATTGCTTTGCATGTTTGGAATGTGCCAAGTGGATTGCTGGGCAGCCTCCCTTTTTCATCTACAAGGTCTAGCAATGACATCAAATTCTGTGGTGGTTTCGAAAAGAAACTATATGTTCCATCCTGTAGATGAATGATGATCCTCAAGTGACCCCTAGTAAATCCTAGTAAATCTTAAGGGATTGATTTTTTTGGAGGTTACCTCCATTGTTTTCATCCCAGGAGAATTTGAGTTTCCTGGGCTCCTGTGGCATCGCTGAGATCCAGGGATTGAATGTGGCCTTCCTCTCCGGACGCTTTGATCCCGTGACCTACAAAGACAAGTGGGGCCGTCGCTTGTCCAACGGCGGCGTGGCCTTGTCCCAGCCTAGAGTTAGAGAATTAAGAACTGACATAGCCTCTGGTAAACTAACATAGCGAACTGGAAAATCACCACCTTTAATAGGTAAATCAACTATAAATGGGCGATTTTCAATAGCTGTACGTAAAATTACCAGAGGGTGACCCCCTAGTTCCCAGCATTTCACAACCAATTGGTCCACTTCAGAACGGTTACCCTCCGATCCAATTTGTATGTAAAAAAGTAATTTGCCTTTATTGAGAGTTTCCGGCACATTGGGTTACCACGGGGATATGTACTCTACCCAAGTTTGACCCTAAGTTTGACCAACACCCACTTACCCCTAGAATTCATTGGGTTCACAACACCATTTTCATCAGACTAATTTCCCCGGGATTTGTTCAATAATTAGATAGTATACCCACCGTTAAACTGCTGTTGCAGTTTCGATCCTCAGTGTTGCGTATATTCATACTCAATGTTTGGTTGGTTGCTTGAAACGCCAATTTGTTTGTTGACTCAATTTCTATTTGC
>Ga0126342_10005548_pt1 | contig 22064 bp, 22 predicted proteins | sample Cyp1metagenome_FD_92528 | JGI IMG/M metagenome (GOLD analysis project Ga0126342, IMG submission 92528) | Coral microbial communities from Lord Howe Island, Old Settlement Bay, Australia - Cyphastrea 1 metagenome | ecosystem: Host-associated > Invertebrates > Cnidaria > Coral ...
AAGTGCAAGAAGACGTAAAGTAGCGTAGCATCATGTATGTGAGGAAGTGCAAGAAGACGTAAAGTAGCGTAGCATCATGTATGTGAGGAAGTGCAAGAAGACATGGAGTAGCGTAGCATCATGCATGTGAGGAAGTGCAAGAAGACTTACAGTAGCGTAGCATCATGCATGTGAGGAAGTGCAAGAAGACGTACAGTAGCGTAGCATCATAATATGTGCGGAAGTGCAAGAAGAGTTACAATAGCGTAGCATCATAATATGTGCGGAAGTGCAAGAAGAGTTACAATAGCGTAGCATCATGTATGTGAGGAAGTGCGAGAAGACGTACAGTAGCGTACCATCATGTATGTGAGGTAGTGCAAATGAACGTTATTAGCCCACCCCACCCGACCCCAGCCCTTCCCACCCCAGCCCACCCCCTTAACCCCATGAAAGTCATAGAAACATGCAAAACGCTGGTTCGGTTTTCCACCCGTAGGCTCAAACATGGCCCAATTTGGCATCTATATTGGCTATATTGGCTATAGTCATCCCCAAGAAAATTCATCAAAGTGCCGCCTTACATTTGGTGATTAATTAAAACAACCCCGTGCAATAGATAGAAAAAAACAATCAAACTTAGAAATTATGCAGGAAGCACCATGGAAACATTTAGTTTCTTTAGTTTTTCTATGAGAATGTATGATATATATATATGTATGTCTACAGTTTGGGTGAATGGTAGAGTTCCACGAACTGCTTGGCCGCCTGGCTATTGATATGACTTCTAGCAATGATGGGTTTGTTTGATCAATAATAGTTCGTTCCGGAGGCTCACCATGTGGATGATGAAGGCGCGATATACTTTGCAGACGCCATCTTGGACTCGCTGGAAGAAGAAAACATTCTGTATACAGTCTGTGGAAGACAGCATGGGCAAGCGCTGCCAAAGAGTTCGCTGGGAGGCGAACGCATTTGACACATCTGCGGTTGCGCCACAAAAGAGACAATCAATATGCCTGTTCTGGCACTAAACAAATCAAGATCATTCTGTCCTTGCACGACGCTGATTGCGCCTGTAGAAATATGGAGTTTGGATACTATGTATATATATATATACTGTATACATAAATGTGTATTTTCATAAGCGCGTCTCTTCTGGCATATATATATATTTATAAATTTGAATCAAATAGCTAAGCAAATTGAAAACCTGGACATGTCCGATGGAACATCATCTGTACGTCCGGGTGCAGTTCCAGTCATGAGTGGTTCTGTATATATATATATATGTGTGTATATATATATGTGTGTGTATATATATATATACATATTCAGGAACCTAATAGGGGCTTAGGGGCCCTATCTCCCAGGTTATACCCATGGTGCCATGAAACCCCAGCTGGCAGCGATTCATTCCTCCGAAGCTTACGTGGCTCCGAGGTGGTTCGACCCATGATGGGTGACAAGGCAGGGCATCCCATGTTCTTGTAGACCTTTCCATGAAATTGGATACAGTAAATATGTGTCATCTCTTTACACAACGTATGTTTAGTTATACTATATATATATATACATGAATGTGGGTCAAAGTGGAAGACCTAGGGGACCACAGATGTTAGTCTAGTTTAGTATTAACCATCCAATTATTGGGGTACCTAATTTTGCCTAATTTTGACCCATATAATATATATATATATATATATATACATACAGTACAGACATACGCCTATCGACCTTGGTTTTATCCACTAGGCAAACGCTTTTCGAAAATCTCCACAGGTGACCATCAGCTACCAATGGGGCCTGGATGGCGAACAAAGCATCGAAACTGGACGGAATGGGATGATGAGGGACCGTGTTTTCAAGGATTAACCTGTGGTAATTGTTCATTGCTATGGAACATCACCAATTTGTTATTTATATATATATGTTTATTTGTTTATTCAAAATTTAATATCGTAAATTATCTCTAAAATTGCCATGTTCCTATGTTAAATTACCGGATGGGACCTCGGTTTGATGGGGATTCAGCGGAACAATGGTGATGATTACAAACAGAAACTGACTGAGGATTGGGGGTTTTGTCCTCAGCACAGAGACCAGTGCATTCTGCCAGGGTTTCGTTTGGGGAAAATTTCATGCTAGGGCTGCGTTTCGGGGATGGGATTAGTTGTTGCTTTTCCGAATGACCATTTGGAGTACTCCTCTAGGGAAACATCAATTTGATTGCCCAACGAATTAGCTGTGGGGGATCATGATGTGTGAGTGAGGGACTGTGAGTGAGGGACTTGCTTCTATCATCTAAAGGATTGTCTCACTTAGTAGTTACCTCTGTTGATCGACGAATTCTGAAGTTCTACTACAACCAGTAGAGTCACTGAGTCAGTAGAGAAAAAAAACAAAAAATAATTTGAAATTTGGGATGAACAACTATAGAATCATATAGAATCCATAGAGGAAAACTTCCCAATCCTTTCCCAATCAGCGTCCCCAAGGACTCCTGTGACTCCTTCACCTTCCGCGTGGGTCACGGTGACGCTCCCATTCGTGGCCTTGATGAAGCGGCACCTGGGCGGTCTTCAACGGAAAAATTTGGGGAAAAAGAACGGCACCTGGTGGGCTCGAAAACAGAATGACATAGCTATGGTTAATAGTGGTTAATAGTGATGGTTAATAGTTATCCCTGGACATACATCAGAATTATGATGGGATGAATTGGGACTGTATAAAAAAACAAAATGATCGTTGATGGGTTATTATAGGAGATTATATTACCCGTTTTTTCATGGGGATTATGATAACTGCTACTGGGAATATGTCCGACAGATTATCTACTAGGTCAATCGACTGCATGGATACTTTAATCCTAACTAGTCTTTTGGTATGGGGATATCTACGTTCACCAGCAAAGAATTTATTTTTTTGCCGGGTATCTAAGATTGGCACTGTAGCTATGGAAAATGGCCTATATCGATTATTTATATATGATTTACAGATGATTCATGCATGTTTTTGAAGATTTATGATGGCTATTGGTAGCTAGTGGTAACTGTTGACTAGTGGTAACTAAGAAATATTGTAAACAATGGGATTAGAACGGGATTTTGCCCGTTTACCAACTGGTGCAGGATTTCGCAGTCATCCACAGTATGGGGACTCAATGGACACAATGAACAGACAGAGGGATTCAAGGCAGCAACAAGTTTGATGACCAAAAATCCAGCACAGAACTTTTAGAATTTCAAGGTCCAATGAGAACATATCTTCCAAACGCAAGGGTTTTGGGTTCCGTGCTAGATGTGGAGGATGTAACGCTTCATGAAGGGTATTTCAAGCATGGGGAAAAGGGGTTGACTGTTAGCGCTGATACTTGAAGCCCCAGGGGATTTCAGTCCACTAAACACATTATTATTTGGTGTGATAGCAAAAATTAGCGATCTGATTGGTGGTTTGGCAGTTTGGCACATTTTTTTATTTTTCCATATATTGGGAATAATCATCCCAACTGACTTTCATATTTTTCAAAGGGCTAGGTATACCACCAACCAGCCATGTATTTGAGTACCTTTAAGAATGCTGCTATGATCAAAGACGAAAATATATAGATGTGTGACCATCCAATCAGAGCCAGATCAAAATGGGAGGTTCAACAAAGGTACCGCCAAATCATCGTTTTTATTGGCATCGTCCATACCCTCTGGTAAACATACAAAAACTATGGAGGATCACCATTTTGAATGGGAAAAGCAACTATTTCGACTGGGCCATTTTCAATAGCAAACTGTGAATGTTTACCAGAGGGTGAATTAATCCAGCGATCATGGGTACCCCCATGACTTAGGAACCTCCCAAATGATGATGATTCAGCCCTTTGCGCTGCAGCAAAACCCTCTATCAAAGAATTCTAATTACAATGGCCCGTTATCATGGTTTCATGGTCCATGGTATAACAATCTGAAGATGTCAAATATTCAATGCGTACTATGCCTTCATCTTCTCCAATCATGATCTCAACGATCAGGAAATTCCTGGAAAGTCTGAACACGCTTCCAGGTACCCTCTGGTAAACATTCACATAGCGAACTGGAAAATCACCATTTTTTTATGGGTAAATCCACTTCTTCTATGGCCATTTTCAATAGCTTTTTCTATGTTTATCAGAGGGTATATCCATTATATATCCTAATAAATCCCATTAAATTCCAGTAAATCACCATTGAATCACCATTGAATCCCATTAAATCCCATTAAAACCCATTGAATCACCATATGGGTAGGGTTTTTGATGATTCCCTCCAGTTCGATGATTTGCCACGGGGATTACCGCCATGGTGGCGAAACGATCGAGGTGCTGACGATGAGTGAGGGCGAGGTCTCCCACTTTTTCATCGCACCCGACTTGGCCTACGGACACTTGGACCGAACATCTCGCCACGGTCGGTAGAACGGTGCCAGTGGTTAATCTAATTTGGCGATGGAAGAAAACATCACAGCAGTATGTCCTAAGTTACATGCACGTATATCTAAAGATCCTTTAACAGAATGACAGTAGTTCTCATTGCCATGCTTTGATCACCGAAGAGTATATTCATGATGTATGCAATGCATGCAAGCCACAAGGGTGTAGCTGTTTCAGCCACAACTTCTGATGTTTGGTTGATCAGGGCCATGCAGTCATCCTGAAGTAGATAGGATATGGGAAATTTCAAGAAAGCATCACCAAAAAGGACATATCTTTGACCATTCCGTATTCTATCTACTCCAGCATTACTATCTGGTTGGTGGTTTCAAACATGAATGTTATTTTCCCCTGATATATGGGATGTCATCCTTCCCATTGACGAACTCCATCATGTTTCAAGATGGTTACTGCACCACCAACCAGCTATAATTATTTTCTTAATCACTATTAATCACTATGATCATTATTAATCAATCATTAGCCCACCATTTATCTCATAAATCACTATATCCTAGTAAACAGATGCTATGATCATCAGTTGTCCCATGACAAAAATGGTCATTTTTCAGGGGTATCCCCGGGATCCCCCATATTCTGAGCCAGATATTAAGCTCCTGGCCATCTGGCCGGCAATGGATTTCCGGCGACAGGAGAAGAAGGAAGGGATGGTGTCCCTCCAAATGCTTCACTGGAATATGAGATTCATCTACTCAAAGCATCTGGTCCGATATTGGGTGAAGTGCGTGCTGTGCGTGCTGAAGGTTGGGATACTGGGGAATGTGTTTTTTTTTTTGCGCGGAACTATGAGCAACACAGAAATTACGGAGATGAATGTAAAAGTATTACATGTATGTGTACATATGTATTTCATATTATTGTATTTAATAGTATATATATATAATTGAAATATTAATATATTTATGTAGAATGTAGCATGTATATATATATATATATATTAACTACATTGTCAAATTAGATAGGTGTACATATATAATCATCCTGAAGTAGGTATACTATGGGATTTTCAGCGATGCCCTAGCTTTTTCGAATTTCTTCAGTGAACGAGAAGCGTGGGTGCTCTCGCACGGATAATCAACATAAACCATTAAAAAAACACACACCAAAAAAAAAACACGTAAAAATGGGGTCCCTATTTCATCACACTCTCCACGTATAAGGGTATAAACCACAAACATTATATAAATGATGTTTTAAACAAATTATGCTAAGGTTGTATTAGTTTTAACTACAAAGTGACGACTGCAATATAACTTTATGTTTTATCCACCAGCTTTGAATAACTGGAGTCTTAAGTGACTAAGTTTTGTTTTGTGTGTACATGATTACTTCATGTTATGTCCATTATAGTCCTTATACCGCAGCTACTGAGTTGAATATTAAACCCCACGCACGCGCACACACACACACCAATTCGTAAGTGGGGTGCACCACCAAGTATCAATATATATATACACCTTACCATTTTGATTTTCAGAATCTTAATTGTCGTGGCCATTGCTCAATTGCTCAACTTTCTGTACTCAGCATCAGATCCATGACCAGTGTTCTGTTGGAGAGGGGTTCCCAAATCCACCACTGAATTATCTATTTCCATATCTCGAAACCATGTTTTCTATATTGAAACCCATGGTTCACACCCATGTCTCTTCAAGACCTGCCTCTTCAACTCACTGGACGAGGGTGGTGGGAGCTAAGTAAACCTAAATAAAGTTACCCCTTCCGCGACCTAAAAGTGGGATTTGTTTAGTTTTGTTTGTAGTTTTTTCCCTACTTTCTGTCAGTTTTCCTTGGTTTTTGTCCTAGCATTCTTTAGCTTTCCTCTGTTTTGTTTAGACTTTTTAGTTTCCTGCGGAATTCTTTGTTTCTTCTGTCGATTTTGAACTGATTGTGTGTTGAGTGCCAGTGGTGAGATCTCCAAAAATCATCAAATATCAAGCAGAATAAAACTGGATTGTTCTGGCATAACATGTACCTAGTTGGTGGTTTGGAACATTTTATATGTTTCCTTTTTATTGGGAATAATCATCCCAACTGACTAATATTTTTCAGAGGGGTAGGTATACCACCAACCAGGTACTGTAGTGTTTGTTCAACAATTCCTTCAGCTTCCGATTTCCCATGGGCTTCCAACATGTCCAGTTCCAAATTATTTGAAGAGAAACACCGAAGAGGCATGCCGCTCCTATGATATTTGGTTGATTTTGGTTGATATGTATATATATACACATAATACAACATATATATATTATTACGTAATTGTATAGTTAATATCTGGTCAGTTGATGGTTGACATATGATTGACATATGGTTAACACACCGCCATGGTTCCTATGAGTTGGGCGTTGTTCCACCGGCCGCTGCAGGTCATAGACATGGATCCGGAGATCGAAGAGTTCGATGACGACTTCGAGATCCCTGACGACCTGGACCGACCAACAAGAGGATATTGGATGTTTACCAGAGATTTAAGCAACACAAATGGTGATTTAACATGATAGAAACCCAGGGAAAATGATGATGTTCTATGATTTAACCTGGGATTTTTTGATGAATTTAATGCGATAAATTGTGAATTTCATGCTGGTAAATTGAAATCAAACCATCAAAAAAGGGACTATCATTGGATATTACAATGAAAAGTTATTTCATATTAGTGGAACATTTTTGGAGTATGTTTCTCATGAAATCCGACACTAAAAGCTGATTTTCTCTATGGTGATTTAATGGGAATTCTATGGGAAATTACGGACATTTAACGGCATTTTATGGGACTTTATAGGAATTGATAGAATTTTTTGGGATAAATGGTGAATAAATTTGGATTACCCTTTGGTCATGACTAACATAGCCATGGTATGGCCCATAGAAATAGATGGTTTACCGAACTTAAAAATGGTGACTGTCCATGGCGAACTGTTAAATAACCAGATGGTAATGATGATTGAGCAGTGATCTAATGGGAATTTTCATGGTTAGTGGGATGTCGACTGGAATTTGACCAAGAAAAGTCATAGATTTGACCAAACATGGCCTTCGCCGCGTTTGGACATCCCAGGGCGCTTTCTGGTGAAAAAACTACTCAAAGAGGTAGAAACCATATGCAGAAATTGCAATTAATTTGGGGTTGACTTTCACCATCAAACCCATACAGGGGATCATTTGCTTAGTTGGTCATATTTAATATGCCACAGATTTTAGTGGGATTTGATTGTCTAGTTTTTTTTTTTGTGTTTCCTTTCCGAGCTGCAGGACAAGATGGGCGAAAATGATCTGGGCAAAGGCCAAAAAATGGTGCGCAGCGTATGTTTCAACCAAGGACCAACAATCATTTGGATCCAACAAAATGGAAGATATAGGGGTTGTATACCGAGTTGTTTTGGCATTTTATGGTGATCGAATTGTGTTTCCACCAAGAAAGATGTGGCTTGCTTATAATGAATAATGACTAATTATGGTTATATCGTTTGAGAGTGAGGATATTAAACCAGCCATTTTATGGGTATACTACCAACTCATGGCAATCATGATCTTATAAGATGATTTGACCAACAAACATGGTGAATATTTGCAATATCAATCAAATTGCGTTTGTTTAATGGGATACAACAGGGCATGGTAACGTAATTTGTGGAAACGTTGGAGGTGTAGTTTTGTACTTGTATGTTTTTGTCATTTTGATGTGTATATCCACCAGCCAGTTTGAAACAAATACAGTGTATCTAAGATAGGCCATGGAATGAACGGCTAAGTATCACTCAGAAGCAAAACAAATAGATAATCCAATTGCAGAAACTCCTTAAATCACAATTTACCAGCTGTTTATTTAACATGAAATGGAAAATCACCATGTTTAATAGGTAAATCATCTATAAATGGACCATTTTCCATGGCTATGTTAAATAACCAGAGGGTAAGTAAGGTATTTTGGGGCCTCACCTTGTAGTAAATGAAAGCCGTTTCTATCATTGAATACCTCTAGTGGCACTAACACAACATGAAAGTGGTACTGGTACTGGCCCAGTTGCTTAGCTGCTTACAAAAACCATCACATGATTCATGAAGGCTTAGCACCGAACATTACATTTGCTCCACGGTGAAAAAGATAGCTTTGTTCAAACATCGTGAATTCGCAGAGATGCTCTGGAACCTCAATGTTTCCCAACTTTCGAATCCAGGTCACCAAAATTGTTGGACGAAGCGGTGAAACATCAAAAAATGATCCCATGATTTCCATTGCTTTCCCTCATAGGTAGAGTCCCCGCGAGGTCTTAAAATGGTGGATCGCCGGTCACAAAAAGGTTGTTTCAATTGGATGATTCTTGGGGTGGGCCATCTTAAGCAACCATGATATTACAACGGAATGTCAATGAATACAATAATCATATCATAATCAGACACCTTTTTTGGGGTCTTAAATGATGACAAAAAAGGTGTTATCCATACTTTAATATAATAATACATACTTAAATAATATATGGTTCCAGAATATGTTCACAAATGATGACTTTAAAAAAGTCGGGGGTGTTTTCTGTTCCCGGCGTTGCAGCGTTGCAGCCTGGGCCTTTTGGAGCGCAGGTGGACAGGACGAGACCTACAGATGGGAACGCCATGGCCAGGATGGGTTGTCATATCTATCCATTCATCTATATCTATTTATATCTATTTATATCTATTTTATCTTTTTATATCTATTAATATATATATATATATATATATATATTTGTATATCTATTTTATCTATTTATATATATTTATATCTATTTATATCTATTTGTATGCAAAGAGAGACACCAATAGCTACAGATCAAAGGTGTCAGGATGCTCTCCTCTACGGGTTGCATCCCTATCTCTGCAGGACATGCTGGTTTGGATCCCTATCTCTGAGTCCACGACCAGCAAAGAAATCGATTGTTTGTGCCTTTGCTTCAGATAAGAATGCAACCAGCAGGAGTGTAGATTCAAAATTGCAAATTAGTTTAAACCTATTTTAATGGGGTACATGGCTATAAACTAGTGACCCAGTGCTATGGTGTGTTGGACAAATCCATAAGACTTGACAAAACCGAGCAAAAAGATGGACCATTAAGAGCAAACATGGAGCAAGTCTTGATTTATTAGGGAGGGCATTTATTTTCACCCTATCTTAGATGGCTGTGAGCCAATATGAATATAGTTCGAACCTTTGGATCCTGCAATGGCTATACTTCCCCGGCTGAATCAGATATGTGTATGGGCTGATGAAAATATCCATACAAGATGGTGCACCCAGTTTTAGGTTGATTTATTAACCATTATCTAACATCATCTAACAATAGCTACAATCATCCTAGTCTAACTATAGTTATTATAGCTATTTCATGTTAAGTGTCACCATTTTTAGCCCAGTGAACTTGAGCAATTTTGCGCTTTGCGACCGCCGAAAAAACCGTTAAGCCCCAGGTTGTTAAAGACTCACATCAATGCCGAAGTGGCGGGCCAGGCCGATAGCCTTGGAAATCAGAAACGGGAGAACCCCGGACCGCGAAATCGTGAGTGGGTCCAAACCACAAAAAAATCATGTTTAATTCCCCATAGGATCCATGGTGCTGGTATATATGCTAACATAAAGGGGATATATTGATGGTAAATGTTACTATATAATTATAGCATCCTATGGGTTCATGTTCAATCCTCATTTGAACCAAAACGAAGTGAAACAAAGTGAAACGACATGGTTTAAATATACTCTTTCATGTTTTTTGTTGTTAACCATGGTAATCTGGATCGGACAATCTGGGTTTTGTGGTGTGGATTCAGCCACTGCTCCCCATGCGCGTTACGTCCCGCGAGGTGATCTTCGATGGCGTGCCGGGTCTGGACATCGACGAAGACGAGAGCTACTGGGAGCGCCAGCGGGAGATTCCGCCTAACGGGATAGCAAGATGGCCATCCAATGTGGTGGGGAATCCTACACATGTACTCACCGTCTTCTCACTTGCTTTCCCAGACATGGGAGGATGGGGTGGGGAGGCGAATAACGTTCCTTGGCCTTGATCTGGGAAGAAGAAAATTATCAAGGACGCAACTTCCATTTTTTCTCTCTACGTCTTCCATGTTACTCGATACCGCTTCAACGAAAATCAACTTCGTGGTCACTACATCACTACATTGGAACATGTTACATACAGATATTAACCTAATGAAACAGGAGGCCACCCAAATCTGCAAATAACACATGATGATAAACCCCGCTGACCACATTGATGTTTCTGACGATCCATTTATGTACATGATTATGACATGATAGATATACTTGCACAAACCTACCAAATGGCTGCAGGCAAACATGACACATTCATGATTCAATCTTGAAAGATCAGAGAAAACACGGTCCCTCACACGGCGCGTCCTAATATTTAAAACACTCCATATACGAACTCCCAAAATAAATAAATACATAGTAAACAATCTGTTCGTTCGGTATCTAATATTCGGGGAACGGAGTATTGATTACATATTTGTAATTGTTAGCCTCTGCTTAATGAACATAGACCCTGAAAATCACCAATTTTTAATAAAAACTAATCTTCCAAATCCTATCTGGCAGGGTCGAGCTGTTAATTTACCAGGGGGTACAGCTCCCTCACTCAGCGCCATCGTGGCCACCATGATGTTGTCGAAGATGACTGTCTGCCAGATTCCGCAAAAACGGCAAGGTTTAAACAACTGTCTTGTTGATTATATATATATATACATGTATATATAAATAATAAGTATATTCTATATATTATGATACATGTTTGCTTGAAAGCGCAAGCTTGGCGGGTCATAGCCCCAAGCTTGTTAGTTCTTGACTCTACGACGCCCGTATTCTGATCCCAAACATCTCATTGCAGGAGATAGAGATGGATTCCACTGGACAGCGATGTGTTTGCATCCATCTGCGCAAGGTGCGAACCCGGTAATTAGGGTCTGCAGGAAGATTGGCTGCCATTCGTACGCAAGGTTGATTTCGGCAAGTTTGCTTTGGAAGGCTTAGATGGATTGAACTACCATGAACTACCCAGTTGAAAAATCAACATTGACTAAGCACTACGGGATGAGCAAATTGCCAAGTTGAGCGGATTCTTGCGATCAATATGGATGACTCAAAACGACTTCGCACCGACCCAGTGGGCCGAAAATTTGGGCCTAGGGTGTGACCTTCAGAAAGAAAGCCAGTTCAGATGAATAATGCGCCAGATCAATGAACATTGAATGCTTCTCCATCTTCTCACTGGGCTGGGGAAACGCGACCATATCCAGGATGGCTTCAGCCGCCTGATGTTCAGCCTGTAATTTGCATGATGATTTGGTGATTCAAACGCCGTCAGGATCACGAGTTCCAACGCTGGCCTCCGAAGCTATTGAAATGACGGAAAAGAGAATGACCGAACTGTGAGAGATGGTGAAGGATTTGGGAAACCTATGGAAAATCGATGGAATCTATGGAAATCTATGGAACATTAGAAATCTATCTATAGCTACTTAGGGGTGTAGTTGGCGCTATTTGTAAGGGGATTTATGGGAATATATGTATATATAAATATATAGTGTAATGGGATTCAACATGATTCAACCATTTTTATGGGTATGACCATGGTGCTCCATGAGTTGGAATTTGGAGCCCCTCTAACTATAGTTATGTATCCCCTTATTATACCTTGAACTGCAGCTGCAAGTAGTGCTTGGTGCTTGGGGAAAGGATGGCGTTGGGGCGGAAAAAATGGATGGCCGCCCGCTGAGTTGACCAGATGAGGGAGACCTAAGAGTCTTATCTCATGATTTTTTTTGTTGTTTATTGATGTTGAGTCTAAACATAGTCTAACTTATTTGATGATATTTGATATAGATTCCTTTCCTAAGCGTGTAATATCTGGCAATTAGGCACCATGAGGGCATAGCTGTCACTAGATACCGTATTCTTTTTTTTTTAAGCTGAGGGGATTACCCAAATTCTCTGGTATCTAATAAATGTTTTTAATTTTTCCGACACACCCAGATAGATCCCCGCCATCCCCAAGCTTCATCCAGCAGGTTGAAGGTCGCTGAAGACTGTTCCAACTTCTTCTCCCTGCCGGAGCGGTGAAGGTTACGGGTCAAGTGATGGCGAAGTGCAACAGCCAGAAAAAACTGAAAGGAGATAAAACCATGTGGATTCCACGAAGAAAATTTCTGGGATTTGACCAAGACAGATTGAGACTGAACTGGTTGCATATGGGGATTCAACGGGTATTTCATTGGAATGTATACGTATACGATACGGGAATTGCTTGCGCAACATATTTGGTATTTGGGTCTAAAATGAAAACGGGATTGATTACCCTCTGGCTATTTAACATAGCCATGGAAAATGGCCCATTTATAGATGGTTTACTGTACCTATTGAAAAATGGGTGGATTTTCCATGGCTATGTATGTCTACGTCTATGTATGGTTTGGACTATTATCATTTGTTTACCATCCAAGACCCTCCAATGATACATTAATTTCTGTATCGAATTATTTCTGCTCGTGATGATTGATTTGCGCTCGATTGCTAGAAAGTGCACGTTTGTTTATAAAACGCTCGATTGGTTTTTGAGGGCCCTCAACAACCCCAGTGCCAGCCACCTTTTCCCAAGCAGCCCTTCTCTTCACGTACTTTCTGGACTTTATCTCCAGCATCACATAGTCTGGGACCCAGTGACTTTAAGTCATCTGTGGCGGGTCTCAAAGTAACTTTTGTATTTCATGAGGCAACGGCTGATGGTTCTCCACGCAACTAAGTTGCTAGCATTCAGCCGACGAACGATCCTGCAAACTTTTCCAACAAAATCTTCATCACTCCAACATGCCCAACCTGGGACATGGCCATGCAATTGGCTCGAAAAATAAGGTACCGTATACTATGATCATAAACCCAAAACAGTTGAGGGGATAAAAATATCATAAATTAAAGGGCTGGAACTCATCACATTGAAGATTTTTTCATCCTCTCTACTTTGAAGAAGCTGTAGTTCCATAGCTCTCCTGGGTGGTGACTTTCAAAAAATAATTTCCCATTGGTGGTCTGTCTACGGGGCCCAAAAAGAAGAGATGAAACTATAATATGTATATTGCAAGTAGGTGTCGGGGAGTGGGCATAGAGGTGGAGTTTAGGACGCATCCTAAATAAAGCCCACTTGCGAGCTGAGCACAAAGAGGCCAATCCACCATATCCCTCCTTAGATCCATCATGGGTTGGTTCAACATTGGGCCGAACATGTCCCATCCCACAAAATCTAACCAAGTCAGAAATAGATGCAATCAAAAATCAGCGCTGTTGAAGCCAAACATTAAGATAGAGCGGGCACTGGCACGGTCCATGAAGACACCCTTTTTGTGAAGCTTTGACATGAACTTGTTGGAACTGCTCAGGGTCCATTTCAGTAGACGAAATAGATCAACATCTGCAGCATCCTTGATGATGTTATGATTATTTTTTTGGGGGGAACTTTGTGAATGGCCATGGAGATGTGGTTTACTGATGTTGGGTATGGATCCATATATTCGATATTTTTTTGGGGTTATATTCCCAATTTCACCCAACAAGTATACCCTAAGCTTAGATTCCATTGGGGGCCAATCTTTTAAACAGCCAAACTCCCCATAAACTTGATTACAATATTTGGATCCCCAAATCAAGTACAATTGCGGTTTGGCAAAAAAATGTGGTGATAAAAATCCCTCCAAATGGCAACATCCAGGTCATCCAAGTCATTAAGCTCTGATGCCAGCCATTTGCAAACCAAGGCCGTGTCGTGTGCTCTGCCAGTTCCTTGCGGAAAGTCGTAGCTCCTGAGAGAGGCAGGGAGTGGGCCATGGAGGTGAAAAGGATGGCAAGCTTATTATATTTAAGAACTGGAGCATCCCCCAAATAAAATCATGCTTAAGACAGTCAAGAAACGTTATCACTTTGAATTTCTTTTTTTCAAATGATTTGATTGAAGCCGTCTTCTTGTTCTGGGAGCACCATGTGTCAAACCTATCATGGGCTTCATCAAGACGTTTGTCCAACGAACCTTCTCCAAAGATTGACATTCGACATGAGGCCATCAAACCACTGGCTGCAAGATCACCACCAATACCAATATTGAAGCAATGCATGAGGTCAGGCCGTATGCAGTCTGGAGTTTCAAACCCTGGAACGGAACGGGGAAACCTTGTTCTGTTTGAAAGGTGTAGGGATCCTTCCCTGCCAGGTCCGAAGTTGCCCTGTAGAACTCACATCCCACCAGTCCTTAAGGGAACCCCCAGGATTCACATATTATATGGTACAGTTATATAGTCAATCTTTTCCAGTCTCAAAAAAATATAAGTTCATTTTGGGGGAAAATATGTGAAAATTGGTGATTATTTTTATGACAGGAAACTTCTGAGGGGCAAAGGTGACATACGCGTGTTGACCGGTACCCACTTGCCAAATGAAAGGCTTTACGAACCCAAGGCCAATCACCTTTGCAGCCAATAGCCGCCACATAGAAATTCATCTCAGCTTTGTCCTCACCAACCTCAGGGCACAATGCAAGTGGTATTTGATTTGAGCCTGAGGTTGAAATAGGTTAGATCCCCTAGATTTTGAAAAAGATACCCCTTGTTTTGCTGTCGAACCTTGACAGGTAAACCTTCGTGGAACAAGCTGCACAAGTCGTCAGCCAGGCATTGGTGCAGACCATCGATTGTTGCATCATCTTTGCAATACCATGTTGATGGCACCAAAGTAAACAGAAGCCGAGTGGTGAAGGAATGCCTAACAGGTGTGAGGGATAATCTATAAAGAGAAAGCCAAAACATATTCCCTGATACTCCATAATAAAATTGACTTTGCATTGGAACCACCCCAACAAACCTTTTCTGAATTGTACATCTAAGTGACTGTGACATATTGAGGCAATCAGGTCCAGTGTGGGGAATGATCAGCTGGTACGACAAAACTAGGATTGGGGTTTTTCCCAAACCTCGACCCTCGTCGCCATGAATGGCAATAGGCACAGTTCTCATTTGTTCATCAGCTGTCCGCTGGTATATCGGGTGTCCAGGCTGTACACTTTTGAAATCATCCCAAAACTGTTTGAACATGTGTTGAACTTGTTGGAGCCCTTCTTGAGTGCAAGGGTCGTGACCGCCACACATGAACTTGGGACACACACGAAGAATCTCTTCCATCCAACTAGATAGGACCAGGCATGGAAACTTCTCTAATTTTTCTCGACTGCGCCGCTTCCCATGTTTACCCCGAACTTTTCGGCGAATTGGAATCATAGGTGTGGATATTGTCACAGGGAATAGTTTTCCATCTCGATGTAATAGTCGGTGAAAATCACGAGCTGCATTCTTCCCAGCTTTTCCACTCTTGGATGACCGGTATCGGGCCAGTTTGTTGACCTTTGGATCCACAACACCTTCAGGGGAAAGTACAATGGACTATATGCTATAATTCTTATGTATATACCCTTCATTGCATGGTCCATTAAATTATTTTTTTTCAAACATCAGTGCCTAACTTTCGGTCCCTCTTGGCTGCCGCTGCTGCCAAGCGAATCACATGGGTCGATGATGTAGCCTTGGCCAGAGAAGCGGGATTAATTTATTTATAAATGGAGGATTTGAATTAATTAACTTGCAACCACTTTTAGTTGAGCTAGGTGACCCCTTGTTCTGCATCGCGAAGTAGAGCTTCAGCAAGGTCTCCACACGAAGTATCGCTGTTCCCTGGGCAGGTCAGTACTATATAATATCCAGGAATATGGAATACCCATCCCAATGAACAGTATGATATGGGGAACCCCTTAAGATTCTGTTTCCCCAAACCAATTTTTGACATGAACCTCCTATGACCCATGCAGCAGTCGACTGACTCCGACAGGCCTGGGGAATCTTGCAAATCATCTTGTTCATCCTCAAGGCCTGCGTGGGGATGGGAAAGTCTATCCATGTTTATATGAACTCTTAAATCCCACCACTGGAAGACGATCAGAATCTATATCTGCAGCTGTAGATTTTCCCCGAGCGAACATCAAATCAGATCCCCGATCAACTTCTGTCATGGTGACAAGTATCTATGGACACTTGCACACAAGCATTGGGTGAATGGCGCTTTGCCAACACCAACACAAAATCATATGACAAGACTAGTGCTTTTTGCTAGTCTTTTTTTTCTTAGACTTGGTCTTAAGCTCTGTGCCGGGGTCAGCCTTCGGCTTCCCTCCCTTACACTTACCCTCCTTTGCTGACTTCTTCTCCTTCTTGTCCTTGTCCTTGTCACTGTTGCTCTTCACACTGGCAGCAGGCGATGGCCTGATGTTCCTTATAGGTAGCGGGTAGCCAAAACAGAACAATGAATGAGAACACCAGTTTTCTTTGTGAAGAGCATCATGTGTGAATTTGAACTTTTGAATTGTTAAAATCAGAAAAGGCTCTTGCTGCGAGTGATGTAATTGTTCAACGTCACATCAGTTTTGGTACAGGTAGCGAAATCATGCATGATCTCTTTCTTCTTGGTCTCCAAAGAACTGGCCACAGACGAGGCATCAAATATATGATAAAATCAATTATTGAAGTTGAGGTGAAAGTACAGAACTGTTACACAGGTTGGCTCATAGAAAACAAGTCCCACTGCCTCGTATCACTTGCTGCCAGGTAATCAGCCTCCTTGTTGCTCAGCTCCTTGTACTTGTCCTCGAGCTGCTTCACAAGGCGGCTAATCTGTTGGGCCATCCTCAGAACAGGCTGCAGACCCCAGGAACTTATATAATATTAAATTGAATGTGTACACCAGTGTGGTTTAACCTAGTATGACCTATAGTATATACCTTGCTGCAAGATGCTCAGTGGCACGAGGGATCTGCATTTTCTCGAGCTTCTCCTGGAATTTGTTCTATATCAGTTGATAGTGAAGCAATGGAAATCCCATCCTAAAAATATCAGGTTCAATTGTAACCGAGTCCTGTTGGGCAAACGCTGTATCGATCTTCACTCCCAAGCATTTGATGAAATTGGGAAGGATGCTGAAGGGCGACTGGTTCTTCTGAAGTGTGGGGAAGACAGTGTGCCTAAGTCATTGCAACGCCCAATGCTTAAGATTCCCACATATTCATTTTCTGGTTCAAATCATATATGACCTGTCATGCTATAGTCAATTCCAGTGACCCCTTGCTGCTGCCAGTGGAGGCAGCAACTGCAGCAGCCTCCTTGACTGCCTGCTCCGATTCACCAGAGGCAGGATCGGCCAGTGGGAAATCATCATCAGGAACGAGATGGGAATCCATCAGGCTGCCATCTGGGTCCTCCAGTGAACAGAAATGCCACATCACTACCCATGTTACTGTACAGAACAAATTTTAAAAGACAGATTAAGTTTTTGTTGGTGTTGGTTGAACCCTAACCCCTATCCTCACACTCAGCTTCACCAGACCATTCCATGAGTTCACCATTCTCATTCTTACTATCAAACGTCTCAGCAATGACCAACTTTGCTTCTTCTTCACCATGGACACTGTTCTTCCGAAGTAAATTTCGAGAAGCCGCCCACTTCCATGAGTTGTCGATCATGGTCCTCAAGCTGACATCCTAAAGGCATCTAGTTATATACAAGGGAGCTGTTGACACAATCCATATGCATACTGTTTGAACTATAGATTGCAACCAAATGTCTTCGAGTAACGGCATTCATCAGACAGGTATGTCTTTGTGACCCACCGACCCTGCTTGCCATCAGACTGGGTTTTCTTATACCACTTTTTGATAGCAACCTCGACCTCTTTGAAGTTCCCGTGCTTCTGCAGGAGGCCTTTGAGCTTCTCACCTTAGGATGTTTTTTAATCATGACCATGGTCCAAAATGTTTGAACATATGTGCATATTGTGCATACGATATATGATATTAGCCAAAGGACGGCCAGTTTCAGATTTGTACAGCTCCAGGACCTCTTTCGAAGCTGTGCATTGCTTCTTGCAAGTAGGATCACAGTATCGACGCATCCTGATCATGGAAAAAATTCAGACCAGCTGTATGTAGGAATTGGGAGCATACCAACAACAATTAACAATTATATTGCAACCTAGCTTCTTGTGGTAGTACTTGTCAAACTTCTTGGCAACAGTTTTGCTTCCACTGGTCTTTGAATGCTCTGAAGTCCGATGTGTTGAACCCGGGAGTAACCCAGGGAAATCCCATCTTCATCGTTACCAGTCAAATCAGGATTCTCAACCATAGACCCATCATCATTGGCTCCCATTGGAACACCCATGGTCTCGGGATGCTCACCCGTGCTTTCTGGAACTTCGGCAGGCACCTTAAGTTCCAAGACATCTTGGCCTGTGGCAGGAGCCTTGCCCTCAGAGCTGGCTGGCAGAGTATCAGGGGCTGGCAGAGTATCAGGGATCTCCACCGGGAGAGATTTTCGAGCCTTCCTTTCCTCATGATCCTCAACCCTCCACCTAGATTCCACCTGCATCTCATCAACTGAAGAAGACTCAAAAGATCGCATGGATGAGTGTGGGAGTGTCTCCACTGAAGCCAACCGCCTGGGACGATTCCCAGCTACAAACTTCCCCGTAGATGAAGCCAGTGCAGGAGCACCTGGACATAGGGTTTGATGGCCATATTAGCTTGTATGAGATTTCCCAAATAGCCCTGTGACTTAATATATTAAGTGGTCAATGTAATATCTCATAACACCCACCCAGCATGGCCATCACAAACCCAGCCTGGAATTTCCAAGGCAGGGCCAGCAGCCTTCGAGGAAGACAGTCGTGACTGCATGGCCGCAATCCTAGCCCGAGATTCCTGAGCAACATTGGGTGGAACACGAGGTATGGATACAATATTTTGTGCTGCATATGTTTCATTCCATTTACACAAGGCTGTTATATAAATGCTTCACAATTGAAACATATTTAATTCAGCTTGGGGGCTGCTATCTTGGCATTCAAATCACTAGGCTCCATTGGAACAGCATTCTCCGCAGCTGTAGTCATGGCAATACCCCGATCTAGGGTAGCACAAGAGATTGAAGGCACAGGCATCCTATTTGATCCAGACTACACAAATCAAAAATTCACAAAATGCACGAAATCCGAAAATGGGTTTGATACACTTTTGAGATTTGCGCTCGTTTGCACTTTTTTGCGCAGATTTGCGCTCGTTTTGCATGTATTTTCGCTCGAGATTTTTCCCTATTTTCATCAAATTGGGTCGAAAAACCCAAAAATTAGTTCATCGAATTTGATCCAATTAGATCAGACTGAATTTGTGCAAGCCTTGTTGTATTCTTGTAGTTGATCATCTGGCACACAAACCTCAGCATAAGAGAAAAATACAATCCATATGATATTGTATTTGACAGCTGTTTAGCCTACATGCAACCAAATAACGTGATCAGTGATCTCTTTGTCAAAGGTGGCCATTGTGTCAACCCACGAATTTGGAATGACCACATGCTTGCAGTGGTACAAGTACTTCCATACTTCACACATGGATGCATCCACCCATGCATCAGTGAAGGGCATTTTGGCAAAGAGTTCTCTATCAGTAAGTGATGTATCAACATAATGCTTGTGACGCAGATGTCCTGGTAGTGCTCGACGGCCTTCCCAGCATTGCAACAAGCGTTTGGCAAATCCTTCAGGATAGCACCTGGATCGAGAGGAAGTGGGGCAGCTTAGCCAAAGTGGGCCAGGCTGTAATGAGGAGGTGAAAGTATACTAAGACCTAGACGCAGATAGCTTCAATCCCGATGTCCCCGTAAACTTCAAGACACCATCTTTGTTGACATAGCGGCCTGGTGGCTATTGGACAATAAAGCTGGATTTTGGTACTGTACATGAATTCCATCACTATGCATATATATTATATTTATACTTAGGCTCTGGCGGGTTGTCTGGAGTTTGGAGTTCTTCTGCTTGAAGTCTTTCGTGAGGGGGCCAATGTTGAGACCACTAATCCACGAACCATTTGAATATACATCAGTGGGCTTTGGGCTTGAAGCTCCCAGCAGCATCATCCAGAAACGAATTTCATATACCTCAAACAGGCATCAGTCATCATATTTTTGGGTGCTAAATGCAATTGCAAAAGTCACCAAACTCCCATCTAAAAAATAGGGTCCTTGAAATTTGGGGATGAAGAATTGGAATAGCAAACATTTCCATATGGTTGATCGAAAACACGTATGCTGTTTCATTTGCGAACTTCTCCCACCGACGGTGCTTCTTCAGCAAAGACCCAGCTGGTTGTTCAAGTACAAAGTAGCCATGCTTCGCCAGAATCAAGTAGCCCAAAAGTACTATCCTCAGAAAAGGGACAGTTCAGGTACCAATCAGGCTAGAAGAAAACCATATTGGATCATATATTCTGCAGATATTTTAAAATAAAATAAGTACCGAACTTAGTTCTAGGATCCGGCTTACTGTCATCTCAGCATTTGACACAAAAGCCAAGTGAAGGGCTCCAAATATGTTGATGAAATTTCGCATGCTTGTTCCTCTTGCTGGCACTCCCCAACTCCCACACTCAGGACCCATTAGGTTGAGTGCTTCCGGGTGCTCACATAGGATCGCCCAAACAGCCAGCCTGAGCACGGGCAACAATTTATAGGACCATTTTAGAGGGGGGAAATTAATACCAGCTAGGAAACAACCAGCCAGCAGGAGAGAGGAAATCCATTGTCCTCTCCCCCTTGCAATACATCTCGTCTATGCTTGCGCAGGTGTAGCCATGGGCATTCCTAGGATATGATCCACAAAAATCATTTTCATATGAAAAAGTGATCATGCAGACCATTCTATATGATTCGAATCTAATTTTGTTCTAGAGTCCAAACCTTTGTGGCTGCAGCACCACCTGCAAATAGATCCAGTAGGTGAAACCTAGGCTGAATGTCGATGTTCTCCGACCACATGAGGAGAAGCACGATCCCCACCAGAACCTGAGGAGCATCGGTTCTAAGTAAAACTATGCCTAATTCTGATGGGGGAATTCCACATGCATATCAGCAAACGAAATCTAACCTAGCCTTGGGCGCTTTCACCTGAAGCAAATTGACCACTAGCGATTCAGATTCCATGGCTCAAGTAGGGCCCTAAATTGACGGATTGCAGCAAAAGGACTGCGGGATGCTGAAGTGATCAACCCAATTGGATCCCAACCGAATCTGCAAACAAGTGCATCGCCAAGGCTGGGTGGCACCTCCACAGCTAGCCGCTCGAATGGCCCACCCCTCAGAGAGTGGCATGAAGCACCTGCGTGGGGGCCACCACTACACATGGAATAATATATGTCATATATGATTTGATATAATTGCAAGGCTCTGCAAACTCCTTTTTTGACTCATCGATAGCATTCGGATCCCCAAAGATTGTCACATGTTCTCAGCTGCAGTCATATGGACACATAAAGGCCACTGTGCACTTCATGTCTTAAGGCAGCTGTTGCTCACGTGATATCACCCCAAACCAAGTACCAGCCAACAGTGGGCCAGAGACCCAATAAACCCAATCACACACGGCGATGTCATAGTAGATCATGGTGATCAGCTGCAGGATTTGTAGGCCTGAGATAC
>Ga0126342_10005549_pt1 | contig 22064 bp, 22 predicted proteins | sample Cyp1metagenome_FD_92528 | JGI IMG/M metagenome (GOLD analysis project Ga0126342, IMG submission 92528) | Coral microbial communities from Lord Howe Island, Old Settlement Bay, Australia - Cyphastrea 1 metagenome | ecosystem: Host-associated > Invertebrates > Cnidaria > Coral ...
ATATACTATAGATATACTATAGATATACTATAGATATACTATAGATATACTATAGATATACTATAGATATACTATAGATATACTATAGATATACTATAGATATACTATAGATATACTATAGATGGTTAATACATATTAATGAATGTTAATAGATGTTGACTAAAATCTCTGGTCCCCTGAGTCTGAAACTTTGTTTAGCCATCCCATTGAACAGGCCAGAAAAAGTCGGGAGATGGGACGACTTATTTAACTGGCAGCAAATCGATGATCCTTGAAATTACTTGAGAGAGTCTGTCCATATTTTATGAGGTAAATGAGGAAAGTGGAAAGAGGTTGAGATCAATTGTGAGCGCATGAGTGAATTACTGGTAACGATTTCACAAGGACAACTACGAAGATTTAATCAATGTAGATAACTACCCCTAAGACCACCTTATTACCTTTTTCAGGTTGGTGAATGTGTATAAGTCATCCAGATGAGGCGAAGAATCTGCGTGAAATATCTACAATGCGTATCAATGCGTGAGATAGAAACAAACACAGAGACACCCTACGCTGGGGAACTCTTGGATAGGTATAGCTTAAATGTGTAGTTTGTGTTGCGATTGGCAATAAGAACAACTGCTGAAAATTACTCTTGCACAATAGAAGGGCCCCCTCAGTTCCAAATTGGTGTATAACTTCATCGAAATAGTTATCATCAATCCATCATTCATATATCCAACAGTTAAGTTCACAAAATCATGCTATAAATTTGATATATAATAAACCATTATAATGTTTACCCACCACCTTAATGGTTTTTCTACATCCTTAGCACCACCGGATATCACCAGGTGGGCTACGGCAAAACCGCCGCCGTCCTCGCCTTGATCGCCCTGACGCGAAGCGCCGCGGATCCCGTGCCGCCGCTGCCGACGCGGCAGGCGCTGCAGAAGGCGAAACGGATCCCGTCACAGGCGACGCTGGTGATGCTGCCACCCAACCTGCAACTTGCCGAAAAATCAGGGGATTTAGATGTGTTATGGTGGGTGATTTCATATGAATTAACGGATATTTTTTGACATTTGAATGGGATATGAATGGGATGTGAATGGGATGTGAATGGTGAACAATCATCCCTTCTTCAATGGTGTTTAGCAAGTTTATCCCAGCCTTTTAAAAAGATGATTTCATGGGATATGAATGGTGATACAATGATCTATAACAAACTGATACTGTAATAACATACAATAGCCAGAATCCTATGGGAAAATATGGTGGTAGTCATGGTTAGCTAGAACTCACCAACTACGATTGCTCGCCGATTTGGATATTTGGATTGGCGATCGCCCCCAGCTATGGGCATTTTTCCAGCCATGTTTGACAACCGGAGGGCAACGATAATACCAATCATGATAGGATAGGATAGGGAGTTGTTTTCAGGATATTGATGAATATGATGTGATCCTGATATGATTTTTTTCAGGATATTTGTTTCAGGATATTTCATAGTTCCTAATTCCTAATCATCACTTACAAATACGATTGGAATATATGGGGTGTATATATGTATATTATATATATAGGATATATTGATGGCATATGATGTGTTTACCCACTACAATGGGGATACGTTGGGGATATGAACCACCCAATCGCGGACCTTAGTGGCATAAGAATGGTATGGTGGATGATGCTGGGATGGTTATGGGTGGAGGAATCGATGATTTCTCCTCAGATATCACTGGATTGATTGGGGGTAAGTTCTTCTTCAACCAATTTATGGGGTTATGAATTGGTATATTTAGATGGGTGAAAACCATGAAAACCTATTAGTTATTAATACATGTGGGGAAATAAACATCCAGTAACCAGCTATTTTGGGATACCATTGCCATATAAAGATAATATAAATATATATATACATACAGACAGAAAAACAATGACATTGATTTGATATGGCCTCCCTCTGACTGTGGCTGCACTTGCTGACTTTTTGTGGAACCTCCCCAAGATGCTGGGGTTCTGGGGGATGCATCCGTCAGACTGTTGGGGACGTAGATTTGCCGCTTCGGTGGTTGTTGATTTTCCTACACTCCACCATTTTTAGTAAGGAATCTACTGGGAATCTACTGGGAATATTCTTCCGAATATCTCTCATAGATTGGTCATTTTGGTCCCAATCTTAAACAAATCCCGCAATGATGAGATGATGGCCCAAACTTTGCTTGTCCAACATGGCCTGCAAGAAGCTGAGCATGTTGCAGGACGTGAAGAAGGGTGCTTTAGTTTTTTGCAACAGACGACGGACCAATATTGGACCAATACAATGGCAAAACGTGTAGCCATGGGAACAATCTAAGATTGAGTTCATTCACAAATATAGAATATGAGCCTTGTATACTTGGATATGTATATAATATATATATATATATGGTGTGTGTACATATATATATATATTTATAATCTGCCTGAGCATTTCGTACTTTTTAATGTTCTTTTCATGCGACATGCAAGCAACAGTAAGATCTACAAAACCAATAGTGGTGGTGAGTCTTACGGTTGAATGGTTCTCCTGACTTTCAAGGCTTCAGCCCCTTCTCCAAAATTATTGAGGGGACATTCGATGACAGCTGGAAACCCTGGAAATTTCAATTACCCCCTAGTAAACATACAAGAAGCTATGGAAAATCACCATTTTAAGATGTAGATCCACTAGAAATAGGCCATGTCCCATAGCTATGTTGGACTGAAAATCCGAAGAATTTGATCCGCCAGCAGTTTTTTGAGGTTCGATCAATGGCAGAAAGAGATCCAGAAATTTCTTTCAGATGACTTCAAGGCCCGAGTACATCCAAGCACGCAGATTTGGTTGCCGTTTGGAACTGGTGTTTTACCTGTCAATTTCAGTACTTCTACCCAAGTATATGGGATTAGTGATGAAGGTGGTGGCGATCACACACCTCACGGCACTGAAGAACGTCACGGTGCACCAGCTGCGGACGGCAGACATCGTGCACCTGGGACGGGACTGGAGGGCGGAAGATGTTTACACCAATTTTTAGTGGAAACTAATCTTCCAACCCCTATCTGCCAGGGTCAAACTGTTAATTTACTGGAGGGTTTCCATGAAATACATGATCCAGCTATTGGGGTATCTCCATGACTTAGGGAACAATCAGATTGTTTATGATACTTATAACCTCTTATAACTATAGTCTATAGTAATCATGGGGTTTATAAACCAACTTATAACTTATAACTCGGTTAGTAAGAAGGTTTTAATTCCCCAAGTATACATGGGAAAATCCACTTGGGGGACTTACCTACTATATATGATCAGTTATGTACTAAGTGGTATGATCCTCGAAGCCACCTCTGAAGGTTGACAATGCCAAGCATAAGATGAGTTCCAGATTGTCTGGGCACAAGAATGGGAGGATCTTCGATGAACTTAGCCTAAATCGGCCAAATTTTGCCTACACATGGGGATTTGCATGAAGTTGTGATATGTTTTTCCTTGAATTCTCTGGATGATTTATGGCAATCATCATCCGAAACTCGGGGTTCTCCTAATTAAACCATGGGATGGGTTTCCATTCAAAGCTGGGCACGAGAAGTGGACCTTTTGCCAATGATGGTTGATTATTTATGACAGGAATTACTGTGGCCCGCCTTAATCAGATAACAAGTAATTCCCTCCTAATTTGATAACGATTGAAATTTCAATTCTTTTGGGGATATATATATATATATATATTTATATCTACATATACAGTAATGCCAAAGCTGCTATGTACATATATATATATATATACATATGATTCATAGATCTTAAGCTTGGCAAGAGCAGTGGCAATGGGCTCCATTGCCATGTCTGTGAGACGGTACATCGCAGCAAATCAATGTGCAGAGGCCCAGCCCGAACTTAAACGCGCTGATTTGGGTCAAATTGCATTCCCAAACATCTCGGAGATACAGTATCCCATCTGCAGACTTCGTTGGTTGTTTCAAAGGTTCGAAGGTTTTCGAGATATGTTGATCCAACATAACCATGGCTGGTTGGTGGTTTGGAAAAAAATAATAGATGGGATAATCCTTTCCATTCACTAATTTATTTTTCAAGATGGTAAAACCACCAACCAGATGGGAGAGTGATCCTGACGACAAGGCGGCATTGTTTGGGATTTGTCGAAAGCACCAGTCCGGCAAGTTCCCCTGACTTGTCTCATAACCAGCCAAAACTTGGTGGAGGGTTAGGATAGGAACTCATCTTTTGCTGTAAATGGGGATGTTAATTTCCTACAATAAAAAACATATTATATATTTTTTTTTCACCTAACCAGCTGAAAGCAAGGCTTACTTTTGCATGGGCTCATCAATGAGATTGGCCATGTCCAGATGTCCAGAGTATTTCCATGTCAATCACCTAACACGACGGCGGCAAGGTTGGTGAGTTTGAGGTTATTGGTGTCGAAAAAGTATCAGGAGCTGGGGATCTGGGCCCACTGGGGAGGGAGGGCCCAGCAGATCCCAGCAGATTCCTAGCAGATTCCTCTGTGACAATCCCAGCGACAAAAGCAGTAAATGTGGATAAAATGGGTGACAAATGAAACTTCTTGGTGGTTTTAAGTATGTTTTTGTTATAACCCTCGGTGGATCTATCTGGGATATTTTTTTCGGTATGATTCCAACTGACATGTTTTTCGTTGGAACAACCAGCTGGTGCTAGGTTTCACCATGTCAGGGACCATGGAGGTCAAACCAAAAACATAAGAAACGCTCATCTTGACAGCAACAGCCGGTGATGACTCCAAACAATACCCTCTGGTTATGTCAAAATGGCTATTGAAAATGGCCATAGAAATAGTTTATTTACCCATAAAAAATGGTGATTGTCCATAGTTATGTTAGTTTACCAGAGGGTAAGATGAAGGGTTGTATGTTGCAGGACTAGCGGCTTGACTAGCGGTCAGTTCAAAATCGCTGAGAATGATGAGAAGAAGGGGACAGAAAACATACAATCGCCGGATTGCACATGTGAGATTACATACAATCGCCGGATTGCACATGTGAGATTATGATGACATCCATTGAGAAGATGATGCATTCAACCATCAAAATGACCCCATATGATGCTCTGGAAACCGAAAACAAGTTGAGGGCAAAGGCAAATGTAGTCACCCAAGTCAAGAATAGAAGAACCCAGAGTGAGCTAGAAGTAGGGACATGTGTGAAGTGCTCAGAAAGAAAAACAAACCGTTAAAACAAAACAATAGAACATATCACAAACAAATGTCAATGGTTTCACAATGATATATATATATATATAAATATATATATATAGTTATTATCAATGATGTGCAGTTATTCTGAACATGTGAATAAACAAATCAATCATATTACATTGTTTGATTTCTGTGGCAAGAGGGTAAACGATGTTTTTTTTCAAAGATAGTTTCTATAGTTTGATAACCATATTACCACGGAAATATTACATGGTTTGCTGTTTTTTTTTCCAGGCATATCTCTAGCCATGTTTTTTTCCGCTATAGGAGGCTCTGGATCAGGCGGCCTGCCACGAAGCTGTCTCCGAGGCCGACAAGAGACAGGTGGAACTATAGGGTGTGTTGCCTACATATGTATAATACATATATATATATATATATATGATTGTATACACATTATATACACATAATATACATTATATATAATTATTTATATACATATCCGTATGAGACAGTCCGCGTGAAGTAGATACATGAAATGTTTCCAACATCTTCCAATTCTAGTGATATTTTCTGGGAATTATGTACGTCTTCTATCTTCTCCAGGATGACTATGTATACATATATATATATATATACATCTACATATACACACACATTATATCATATGTTTACATCATATACAGAGATGTGACCGGAAATCATGGGATTGTCTCAATAGAGTACCCAAAATGACAAGTTTTGGTTTGAACATGGCGACAGTTTCTTGAATTGTTGGGGTCAATCTTTTTAGACCGTAACAACTGTTTTTTGTTTGACCATCGCATTCGCCAAAATGAAACACACCCATAGATGTCTCATAAAACCCCCACAGAATCCATGTAAAATGCCACATCCCCATGCGATCCGGCCGGTTGATATTGGAAGCCATGTTGCGACTCTATCATATGTATTTATTTGTAGATCATTTTCCGAATTGGAAACCGTTGGTTTTCCGCATCTATGTCGGTTTTATCCCAGAAGGTACCAATGCTGAATAGTTCGCCATATGTTCCTCCATACAGTTGAGAAGTACAGGGTGAATGATCTTCAAACATGAACCATTTGGTGATGCCAAGTCACAAGTTTGGATCTGCACCTATTCAACTACCCCAACTGTAGATTCATTGGGGCGGTATATCCGCCATAAACCCAACAATTCAAGCTATCGATGGTGCTGGAAGATTGACCACCTTTTTTCAGGAATGAGCCATCATGGAGCGGATGTTTCTCTGATATTTGGATCCCAAAATTTCATCGCCTGCAATGGCAATATTGGATATATTTGGGTAAATTATAACGACCTCACTGCGACCTCACTATAATCATAGTCAGTAAGGGGAATCATCCCAAAATGGCCTTAATTCAGGTCCTGGAAAAGCCGGTCCTGGATTTGGAGGAGCTTCCGGACCAGATGGAGGTGAGTGAGCCGTGGCACCAACCACGGCTCACTCGGCAGGTTCTGGAGCACCTCGTGCCGGAGGCTGTGCAGGTCCGCAGCGGTTTTCAAACCCCCTCGGACGCGGCTCCCCCTGTGGGTCCACCAGCCCAGTACATGCTGGTTGAGGCCACGGATCCTTGGCTCAACGAAGCTAGATACAAGTCGGTAAAAAGTAAACAGATTGAAAAAAATCAGCCGAGGCCTGGTCAAAGGAAGTTCAGAAGTTTAATTTTCGACAACATTCAAAGTTGCAGTAAAAGTCAGTCCAGAAATAGATAGCCAAGAGATGCGCATGCGCGAGGCATGCGCGAGGAACATGTAGAAAAAACTGCCATTCCAATGCTTTGGGCCATGGTTGCATGCATGCAAATCGCTGATGTGTTGAGCCGTACTATCACACATGATGTGACAGGGCTTTTAAAGCAATCAGGATCAGCAGACACGGCCTATGCTTTTCAAAACATTTCAAAACCACTTGGAAAACTCCAAGCTCCTTGACCAGCGTCTTACAGGTGTGACCTTAGACCTCATCAAGTGCTTTAACTATCAAGTGTTTTTTTTGGATATCACATGCTTTTGCATTTGGGGGTGCCTAGACCGCTAATGAAACAATGGATGAAATCAATAGGCAAAATGCAAAGGGTTTGGCTCATTCAGGATGAAGTCTTGCCAGCCGGTGGTGCCTCCACTGGTTTTCCAGAAGGTGATGCATGGAGTGTTTTGGTCATGGTCGCCATTGCCAATGCATGGTGTCACTGTATTCGCAATCACTACAGTGAAAGAGACCTGGTTCTGTCGGCTTACGCTGACAACTGGGCATGGCTTGTACAAGACAAACAGGCTCGTGTCACCATCTTTCATGCGACAGCAGAGCTAACCAGCCAGGCGGGTTTATCCATTGACCGGAGAAAGACATAGTTCTGGACAAACCACGTCAATGATGTTGCAGCCATGAAAGAGGTCCTGAATGCATTGCCTTTTGATCATTTGATACAACACAAGGCCTCTGCCTCAGACTTAGGTTTCCAACTTCAGTACTCCGGTAATGTTGTCAAAGGTGCATCCCACCCACGACTACAAAAAAGTGAGGCTAGACTTTGGAGACTCAAATGCATGAGTCTGGACCTGGTGGTCAAAGAGCAAGTCATGAGAACTAGTATCCCGCCGGCAGCTTTCTATGGATGTGTAATCCGACCGCCTTCACAAGATGAATTTGACCATTTCAGATCACTTGCGGCCCAGGCAATTTTGGGACACTGTCAAAATGTGAACCCTGCAGTGGTTCTGTTTTTTGCCAACGGAGGTGTTTTGGATCCTGAATTCTGGATATTGCCCTGAGCATCGCATATTGATTAGAATCAAGATCTTGATTTGATGGGGTTCAAAAATCAATCTGAGATATTGATTTTTCAAAGGCAAATCAATCTTGATATTGAATCATGATTCAAGTTGTTGGGACTGCTAGGGCTTTCCTCTTGCGTAGTGACATGCCGACACAACAGCGTTTCCTACACATGGCCTCCAAATTCCAGGGTAACCTTGCACAGGTGAAAGGACCGGCAACATGCCTTTCACATTGCCTACGCAAACTTGACTGGAGAATTGATGGCCAAGGATTTGTGCAAGTCACTGCCTTTTTGTCTTTCAACTTGATGCAATGCAGCCTTAAAAGGTTTATCCGTTTCATGTTGCAAGCGTGGCAGGAAAAATTCTTCATGACGTTTTCACACAGAACCAAATGGTAGAGCATGCCCGACATTAGTCACTACGATACCGTGGTAGTCTTGCAGTCCTTTTCACAGGAGCAGAGAAAGGCACTGTTGAAAGAACTTGGTGGAGGCTACCAGCTCTCCCAACAAAAAGCCACATGGGCTGAAGATGCCTCTGATAAGTGTGACTATTGTGAAGACATTGACTCCAAAGAACATCGCCTGTTGTATTGTCCCATAGGTGAGCAAGTTCATAGCCAATACACAGCTTTTTTGCAGGACCTGGAAGAATGTGGATCCCTGATCCCACACTATCCATTTGCCACTGTTCACCTGGAACACAAAGCCATGCAAGTCATAATGCACCGAGCCCCTGAGCCCACATGGGGTGATCAGATTTCCATGCATGTGCACAGCATGATAACCAATATGGTTGAGGTACTCTGGTTTACTGACGGGTCATGTTTTCATCCGGCTTCTCCTAATACAAGATATTCAGCGTTTGCTATTATTCTTGACCTCTGTGAGAGCTTGGAACAAAGAAGACATTTTGGATCACAATATGCAGGTACATCCAGGTCTCCGTGCAGTCTTCAGTTTGCAACTGTTGCACGAACACAAGGGGAACAAGACATTTTGCGTGCAGAGATGCAAGCAGTTGCTGCAATCATGTTGCATTTTGTTGAAGGCGTCATACATACAGACAGCCAATGTACTATCGACTACATGCAGACGGCGCTTCATGCTTTGGTTCCATACGAATTGTCCCATTGTGAGCATATGGATATTCTTTTTCGGGTTTGGACTAATTGACATAGAATACATAACACACTCGCAAGGGTTAAAGCTCGTGTCAATCCTGCTGATATAGATGACCCACTGCAAATTTACTGGACTTTGGGAAACGCTATGGCCAATGACACGGCCATTCAGGCATGCCTTTTTGTTGCAGCCGGCCATTGTTAAACAGTTGGAATCACTACATGAGGATGCCATGAAAAATAGAAAGCAACTGCTTGGTTTTTTTCCACTTCATTTGGAACTGCAAAAAAGGTGCGTGCCATTGCAGATAAAAAATGACAGTGCTGCCTGTGCCAAGTCGCAGCATACACACGATGATATTCTTTCTGCGTTTGTTAACTGGGCAGTAGAACCCTCGCGAAGCATTTCCTGTGAACATGACGTTCAAGTCTCGGAACACTCATCCTTTGGTGGGGGCTTGTCAACAGCAACATTGTTATGGCTTCGCTCTATTAAATGTCCGTGTGAAGATGTCAACCAAGGTCCCCTTGGCTTTGCTTCCGGCAGTAGCTGGCTGGAGTTAGGGTTGTCATGGAGCGGCTTATGTGCCAATCATTCGTTGTGATAGCAGGGTCAAGCGCCTGACACAACCTGGTAACTATAGTGGCGCGCTGGATGACAATTTGACTCTGGCAGAATCAGGTACCATGGTCCAAAAAATGATCGATAATCTTGAAGCCCTTTTGCCTGAACCATTACTTTTCACGTACCAGTGTGGTAAAGTTTCAAGCTGCTATCATGTGGGGTTCAAAATTTTCGTTCAAGATTTGAAAGTCAGACTGCAACTACCTAATCAAAAACTGATCATGGAGGAGATGCTGGGTTTGGTTGGGAGTACGGACACACCAACACAGGCCACTCCAAAAATTGACGTGTCAAGTGGTGAACATACCAATTTTCCTGGCTCGTGGCAACATAGACAAGATCATGCAGAGCTACGCATGAAGAGTGTGCGGAAGATACGTAAGGAACGAAATTAGATGTGCATGTTTTGGCTGGGGTTTCACACTGGGACAGACAGCCCGTGCGGCTTCGCAAAGTGTCTCTCCTTGGGCTTTGCCGGGGGGGAGGCACCTTTCTTGAAGTGAATAGTGGCCTTAATTCAGGTTAGTGAAATATTACAATTTACCCAGATATATTGGACTTGAATCCCAACATATCATGCTGATCGGCTGAATCTGTAGATACCCCGATGGTCATTCTGTCCTCTTTTTTTCGTAGTAGCTGTGTAAAATGAGGTGAAAAATCAGACATTCCAACCCCGAGGAGTAATTCCCAAAAGATTCCTGTTTGGGTATTTGGTTAAATTTATAGACCCGGGGCCACAGATTCAGGAAGTATGGAGGTGTCCATAGTCATCATGGTACCCCTCTGGATGGTTAATGGAAATTCCATCTATAAATGGATGAGAACTGGAGATAGCCCTAGTTTAGGAAACACCTATATCTAGAGTATATCCAAAATATATCCATGTATTATGCATCTACCCTCTGGTTATGAATAACATCGCCATGGTATAGATGGCCCATAGAAATAGATGGTTTACCTATTAAAAATGGTGATTTTCCATGGCAAACCGTTAGTCATAACCAAAGGACCCATACGATTAGCCGTTGAGGGGCGGACCCGACGCGAGGTGGCATCAAAGGAGACACAATATGCGAACGCTTGCTCGATGCTTGGAGTCGAAGTTTCGAAGCGTGTTGTTTGTATTTCATGCTTTGTGTCCAGCCAAAAGTGGGAAGATATATATTTATATATATATTATATATACATATAATCATATATATATACATTATATATACATTATATATAGCAATCCCCCAAAGATAGAAAAGATGAAAACTGTGAAAATCTGGAATGCCATGATCTATATAATAACATCCTCGAAACACACTATCTATTTGTGGACTCCTATACGGAGACATAATGTGAATATCAACGGTATGCCCCATTCAAAGTGACCGACCTCAAGAAATTTCAAAAAAACATCAAAAAACATTGCAATGGTCACTTGAAAATTGAATTTATAGCCGATTTAGCAGGATTAATCGTGATTAATAATTGTTAAATCTGACTTGTTCACTTAGAGTTAAGGCCCTAAATAGTAGTTTTAAGTCAGTTAGCCCATGTTTGGAATGTATAATCCATATATATATATATATATACCCATTGATAATTGGTAAAGAGCTTGCACTTCCTGGGTCGCATTGGCAACCAGTTGCCATCTCGATCTCCTGGATCTCAGGAAATGGAAGGCCAAGGAGACGAGGAAAAGACACTTCGACTTCATGCTGCTTCATCGGATGCAGCTGGGCTCGACATAGGTTTCTGAATGTTGACATTAATGGTTGTGGGTCAAAACCCTGGTGCCTAGGTACCCTAAATATCCCTAAGTTATAGCTGGTGAATGGATTTTTATTCCCACAAAATATGGTAATTTCATAGGTTTTGACTCCATAATAATAACAACCTCACCAAACATTGAAGGGTCACAAATAGGCGGACAGTATCTTGAAACTCAAAATTGGTCAGGTTCCCCCAAATGATCGATGTCTACTACTTTTTTGTAGATGTCCTCCCCGCTGTTGGCCAGTAGGGTCGATTTCTTCGACCCCCAGGGAAGTGAAGTGGAAATAAAGCAGAACACCATATGCAATTTGATTCTGTGGGATTTGTTGGCGGTTTGGATTCGCATTTTTTGGAAGAAATATCTTATCTACTGTACCTCATGTTTTTTTGATAATTTGCTATCTATTTGTGTATATTCTGTCGTTTTCCCCTGATTTTTTGTGGTTTGCTATGCTTACAATATTTCTTCAGACCTGCGTCTGAAATTGGTTTTAACAGGGACGTGAATATTGCAAAAACTTTTTTGTTCAATATTCCAACTATTTTTGTTTGAATAATAATTTTATATGTATCATAATTATCCACATTCCATATACTTCAGAACTACACATACAATATTGATACCTAAACAACATGTATAATATTTATATATACATATGTATATACATATACATAATTATACATACAGGTATAATATATACATAATATATATATATATGTATGTTTAATATATATGTATGTATCACATATATATATATATGTGCAAGGTAAACCCACAGAAACAATTAACAACACCAATAAGAAACAATGCAAGCGGCAATGACTCGTGAATACATTTCAGTGTAGAATATATATTTATATAATGATCAGATTATAATACTACAATACTATAATCCCATATTCTCAGATTATCAGATTATGATATACATCTACAATAAACAAGACTGGACCGGGGCCCTCTTTTTTTCTCCCGCCCAGGCCACATCTCCCCGAAGATCCCGGAGATCCGGGATCTGAGCCGCAGCTGGCGGACTTCCAGGACGTGGTCATGATGAACCATCATTAATCATGGTAAACATGGTAGTATTCATTCCATAGTGGTTAATGATGGTTAATGATGTTTTTTTGGTGGTTATTCATGGTGATTAATGATGGATTAATGATGGTTATTGATGGTAAATGATGGTTAATGTTGGTTAATGTTGGTTATTTATGGTTTTATGGTGATTAATGGTGATGAATACTGTGTGGTTAAAACAATGCCATCAACCACACATGACTGGGAATGGTAAACATACCACCTATAAAAATGGTGATGACTGGGGGATGGTGTATGACATTGTTTTAACCACATTATTAACGATTATCCACCATCAATATCATTAACCATCATGGTGAATCGAAGGAAGTTTGGAAGTCAAACTTCCGACAATATGGACAGATGGAAAAAGCAGAGGTGAGAAGAGTCAGAAAAAGAAAGGCAGAAGAAAAAAGATCCAGGCGCACGAAAAGGTAGAAAAGTCGCGAAACACTGTGTTTTTTTCCAATGTGTTGTGGCTCCGGAGGAACGCCAAGCAGTGGACAGCCCATACATCCGAGCTGGTTTGACACTTTTAGTTTCATTGATACCCCATAAATCCCCATGATATATGAGTTGTCGAGAATACCAAGAACTGAAACTTTCGAACATTTTTCTTCTAGGACGACCAAAAACATTGGAAATAACACATCTGCCACACCCTCCTGCCTACTGGTTTGTGTGGATTCCCGTTGAACCAGTAGAGTGAAACCTACCAGTCACACCGCTACAAAAACCACCAGGAAAAGGTTGTGAAGAAGAATCTTGGCGACACGAAGGGTTTGCTAGATTCATTGGTTGGTGCATTTGGGTTTGTCCGAAGAATGTCGGTATAGCCCAACACAAACTCCGGATTTCAATGGGGAAAAATGATGATGAACCGTCATGATGAACCATAGGATTTTGGGGATAGTCTATTTCCTGGGAAATCCGTGCTGAAAATGGAAGCGTCAATGGCGGATTTCACAACGGAACTGGCCATGTGCTGCTCAGAAATGTTGGCTGTAGCTATTTGCCCATGTCCTTAGTGACAATGCTCTCAAGTTCAGCATCCCGCAACCATGCTTTGATTTTGTTTCTATATATATGTACAGTATAATATAGAACCAAAACTATTATCCTTGGGGTGATCCAGCTTACATGCAAGGACCACATGTTCAGACAAACTCAGATCCAAAACAAGTCTGAACGAATTTCTTTCAACCAAGAAACAATCTTTCGGATTTCAATTTTTCGACAAGAAAACTATGAAGAACCACCATGGTTTCCATATGTTTCCATATTCTTTGCCTCTTTGCCGCCGATTCCCGCGCCGCCCCACCGCCCCCTTCGCCGAGGGCCCTTGAAGTGTCGTCGCAGCGGCTGGTCCGACGTCGCTGGGATTTGCGCCAGCGGCTGGGGAACATGAGTCAGGTGGGGATCCCGTGGGATGACGTGATGGGACTATGGAATGATGCTTCAACGATGGTACCCGGCCTGGTAAACATACAAAAAACGATTCAACATGCTCATTTATAGAGGATTTACCCATTAAAAATGGTGGATCTTTCCATAGCGAACTGTTAGTTTACCAGAGGGTAAACCATTATAGATTATAGTTAACCCATGGTTAATAATTGTTAATCATGGTTAGAAATATGATTTATCAATGGTTGAGAATGGTTAATAATTATTAATCATGGGATTTACCAATGGTTGCCAATCGAAAATGGGGGTTTAATCCCTCCAAAAAATGAGAACGTTTGTTGGAAAGCAACAATCTAATAATAGAAATACAATGATTCCGATGAGAAATAATGGGGTTTACCCAATGTTTTTGTTTTTTTTATGGATGCTAAATGGTTCATGGGATAATCACTAACAATGATGGATGAACAATGATCATTTGGATCACTCCAGGTGAACAATGGTTATTTGGATTACTCTTTGGACATTGGTTACGCTATAAAAAGTCACCAGTTGTTTTAAGTAAATCATCGAAGTGAATGGTGTGTTTGCCATAGCTATTTTCAACATGACATGAAGGCAGCGGGATATTTCGGATGTTTGGATGGGGATTCCACCACCTGGCAGCAGACGACTGTCATAGGATAGTGACTGCGATGTTATATAATGTTAAGCTCGGATTAACAAAGCCCAGTCTTTCTTATAGGGGGTGCCAGTTTCCCAGTTTCAATGATGATGTTTCACGATTTCCAGGGGTACCGCCTCAAACAATAGTCAGAGTTGATTATATAATCTGGGGTTTAGATTAGTGAGTAGCCAACCAGCTTAACTAACCATCTTGTTTATGTGATATGGACATAGGTGGAGATATTCCATATAAATATAAATTTGAGTGGGTGACAATATGTTTATAAGATACCAACCGGCAAAATTGTGCAGCACATATTTGGGCACCTAGAAGAGATTTTGGTGGTTTTTAAGTTTTTGCCCCGTATTTTGGTGAAGTGAAAATTCTCGATCATTCCATTTGGGAGTAATGTTTAACATGTTCTACAGATGCTGGTGATTTTAAGTGATTTACCGTCCCATTTAGATTTAGGTGATGTTGCAGCATTGATCACAGAGCTTGGTAATGGTGAAAATATGTTGATAAGGTCCCATGGGTGATTCTTGAGTACTTGCCCCAGAGTTTGGCTGAACGTATTTGGATTCCAACATCCTCAAGCAATTATTTTTTGATTTCACATGATTTCACCATGAGTTTGTCGCAACTTGGAATCTAAAAGAATCTCTGACTTTGATGGAGATCTGGGTGTAGATCTATGAGCTATGGTCAATACTCATGGTTAATAACCATTAATAGGGGCTAGTCATCCAATGGTTCACAGGGATTGATAATAACCATTATAAGGATCCTTATTATGGATGGGATGACCATCAACCATATAGTGAGTATTGACCATGGCTCAATATGACTTAACGGTTAGCCCTATCCAGTGGAGCCGGGCGGAGCCAGGTGTATCTTACCCATGACATGACAAGCGAATAGCGAGCCACAACGGGTTGCGTGTCAACTGGGTGACCAACTAACCGCAGATGTTGATGGCTTGAAAACATGTCATTTTATCCGAATTTGTGCATGGTGTCGCAGTTTTTTCCGTTGATTTGTGAACCGATTTATTGGAGGTACATATCATGTATAAGGCCTATGTCTAGGTAAGATTTCAGGGGATTTCAGGGGATTTCAGGGGATATCCCCAGAAAATATGGCCTGAAATTGACCAAGTTGTGGCGCCACGCAAGGCCTTGGGCCGTGTTTCATCGTTGAACCAACATAGCTACTATATATCTGGATAAATTGTAGCGACCTCACTGCGACCGAAGCCTGGAATAATGGTTAGGATTCGGGGAATTATCCCAATATGGTCTAATTTCAAGTTAGTGAATTATTATAATTTGCCCAGATATATGTTGGAAAATGGGACCCAATTCAGAAAACCCTCTGAATAGGGGAAATGACGATGAACCAGTGCTTCCTATCAGACAAACCTATATGATCAATTATTATCATAGTTTCTGGGCATTTGGAGTCTGAACGCAATCCACAAAGGTTACAGCCCAAAGCCTTCTTTGTCATGCTGAATTCTGGTCGTGGTTGACGGTGGGATTGTAAAAAAAACTAGCTCACAAGAGCCAACCATAATCCTGCCTGATATTCCCTCATTTGGAGGCTGCATTCCCAAGAGGCTGGATTCCCATCATCATGTCCTTGGTTCACATACCTAGTTTTTTGTGATTAATCCCATTGACCACTCGAATATGGATTGATCCATCATGGAGCAATCATCAGCAAAATCAATCTGAAGTATCAAATGTCAGCCATCCAAACTGTTTTTTTTGCTAAATTAAACTATTTGAAGCTATCAATCTGAACTACTAGACCTGCTGAGTAACCATACCCATTTATAAATAGGATATCCCCACCGAATGGGAACTCACTAGTCTAATTCACCTACCAGCTATAGCCTCACTCTGATTTCGGCAGGCGCAGCTGAAGCAGTTGGACCATATGACTATGCCACCACTGGAGATCTGGGGAGACGACTGGCTCATCCATTTCTGGGGGGAAATGAAGATTTTGTCAACAATAATAGGCATTTATATGGGATTTATATGGGATAAGGATATATCATGATATATCATGGGGATTGGATAAAATAATTACGGATAATATGGATATAATGAGAGTTACCCTCTCTGGTAATCAGTCACGTGGCTTGCTGGAAAATCCACCATTCTTAGGTGGTTTTCCCATTACAACATCCAGGGCCTACGGGATTCCAGCGGGGTAGCAGAGGTGAACTAACGCTTACGATTCCTGGGAGGAGCTTCCAGGTACAATTGATGGATGTCAATCTTATGTAACCAACAACATTTTAATATGGTGATATAATGGGGATCTGTTGGGGGCCAGGAAAAACCGCATGGCACTGTTTCATGTCAATTCAGGATTTTTATAGTCTGCAGTGTCACTGGGATGATTATATATATATATAATTATATATATACATTATATATATATAATTATATATATGTACATTATATATATATATATACATTATATATGTACATTATATATATATATAATTATATATATACATTATATATGTACATTATATATATAATTATATATATACATTATATATGTGCATTATATATTTATTTATATATACACATTGTGTGTATATAGAAATTACTTTTCAGATAGGGTACCTGGTTGATGATTTGAAGTCTGTCTTTGTATCTTCCACTCCTGCCTCGGATGAAAGCTGGACACCACCCAATCAGCCAGGATGGAAGGTCAGATCCCACTATTCTGCTGTAAACGTTTTTGGGGGGTCTATGATACCGTCCTGTAAACTAACACAGATGTGAAGTTTACCCACCATGTGTAGGTCATTTTCCGAACGGGAAACTGGCGGGTTTTCCACATCTAGGTTTACCCCAGGGTAGCATTTCGGCTGTTGAAATACCAGTTTGTCCAGTTGCTGCGCGGCATTCCCAGGTGGGTGTGTCTGAAAATAGTGTAGCCATGCGTAGTCCTAAATTGCACGAACTAGACCAAACAAACAATCACCACATATGTTCCCTGTGGATGGGCCAGCGAAATCCACCAGCAAGCTTGGGATGCTTGAAACCCTATGAGCCTAGTGGGATGGTCATCATACGGGTCAAGGGGGCCCATGATATCCCCACACGGGCCATGCTGCATCCTTGGTGTTTCTATCTCAGATATGTACCATATTCATGTCCCATACACTTACACTTCCCATATATATATATATTTATTTATTTATATAGTAGAATATAACATGATATAATATAATTTGATATAATATAATTCAAATATAATACGATACAATACAATACATTACAATACAATAAAATACAAATATATACTAATATAATGTAATGTAATATCATATAACATAACATAATATTATATATATATATATATATTTACATACAATTATGTGTATATATATATTTACATATGCCCATATATGTCCCATGATGTCCCATGTATGTATCGTATATTCCACATATATTTGCCCTACCGTTTTGACCGTGGCACATCTCTGACCGTTTCCCCATCTTTGCGCAGGAGATTTTCGCTTGGAAACGCCTGGTGGTGGACGAGCTGCATGAACCCTTGCGGGCCTACGCCTGAGAGGTGATCGAAATCTATTGTAAGGGCCATCATGGTTTATTGCAATTATGGATATAGTCAAACCATAATTATAGCAATTATATTAATATAAACCATTATAGCTATATAATAAGCCATTTTTATTTTATAGCTATAAACCAGCAATTATGTGGAGTTCATCTAGTTAAACCATATTTTTATGGATGTGATCCATGGATTAAAACAATGATGTAACTTAAGAGTCTACTGTTGGTTTTGTTTTGAACCGGACAACGTGACGAGGTACGCCCATATGGGACGTACCGTCCCTTCAACGAGTGTAAAAAGACACCTCCTGAGAAGGAGACATGTGGGACAGTTTAACGGAGAGAATCGCTAAAATTGTTTTTGGATGTTTCAACATCTTTCAACCGTCTCGGGCGTTTGGAAGTCTATGGGCTTTAGTGGGAGTTGCACCAGTGCAACTATCAAACTGGAAATATTCAATTAAAACTAGCTCCAGTGAAGTCATTAAACCTAGTATATTCATGTGTATTCAATTATATTATTTAAACATATGTTTTCAAATGATTCCACTCGCATGGGACTTTTGCCAAGAAACAATAGGGAACCGTGAGTCGAAACGTTTTTCGGGGTGATGATCAATACTCCCAGGACTGTCACCAATGCTGAGAACTCCGCTTCGAAGTTCAATGTCATGGCAAAACCATCAACAAAATCATGGTTAATCATTGATAACAATGGAGAATGGTATATTATACTTAACGGGATGTTTACCTCTTTGAAAAGGATCTTATTATCCTTTTCATGAAATATTTACCGGGACCTCTTAAAAAATGGATCTTTGGGGGACACGTCGACCCTCTAAGTGCCCAGAAACATGTTGTTCAGCCGTTGAGGATGATACGAGGGGCCAGATACCGGGGCTTAACTGGGAGGTGGCTGGTGATGGATGATGGAACATGATTTGGATAGAATCGGGGAATATGACGGATTACGTTACGATAATAAGGATAATGATGGCACATGATAATGAATGGGAATGATGGATTATCATAGATAGCTCTGGTAAATCGATTAATTTTCTAAACTCGCTGTGGGCCCCAGATGATAGTCTGACACCAAAGATCCAAAAGGTGATGTCAACTCCTGGAAGAAATGGCCAATGGCTCAAGCAGAGAATGTGGACAGCAACATGAGTTTGACATGGGTTAACATGAGGTATTCTGAATATGTGTGAATGATATATATATATACATATTGCACATGACATATATATATATGTATATATATAAAATAATAATATCATTATATGTCTGGACTTTTACTTAAACAAACACAAGAACAACATGTGTTTGAGATCAAACTGTTGTATTCTTGATGCGTGTAAAAGGGAAAGGCGCTCACACAGCTTGTGCAATTGCGCCATTACATGGGTTCAGGTGCCAGCAGCGACCAGGAGAACAGGAATACCTATAAGCGGATCCTGTATAGCGCTGCAGCACCAAGGGAGAACAAAGATTCTTCCTGCATATCAGCTGCAGTTACTCAAGTTCGAGTAGAGATTGCTTTGCCAAGCGGAAAAAGTACAACTCTTGAAGTTTCGCAGTCCTCCAAAGTAGGGGACCTGAAAATTCTGGCCCAAAAATCCTTTGGACGAGCCTTCTTGAAGCTTGTTTGTGCATCAGGCCGTGCCCTGACTGACCTTGCCGCATCTTTGGAAGCTGCCGGGATTCAAGACGGAGACCACCTGACAGCAATTGCATGTCATGCAAAGGTATCGACGACATCACGCGCCTTTGCGTTGTGGTGTGCTGGAGGTGACAGCATTGTCACCTGGGGCAATCTAGATCATGGTGGTGACAGCTCTTCAGTCCAACATGAACTCAGGAGTGTGCAAGAGGTTCAGGCCACAGATTCTGCATTTGCTGCGATCCTGGAGGATGGATCTGTTATTACATGGGGCGATCCAAAGTTTGGTGGTGACAGCTCAGCCGTCCAAGATCAGCTGAAAGGTGTGCAGCAGGTTCAAGCCGCTGGTTCTGCTTTTGCTGCAATCTTAAGAGATGGATCTGTCATTACATGGGGCCGTCCAAGTTTTGGTGGTGACAGCTCAGCAGTCCAAGCTCAGCTGAAAGGTGTGCGACAGGTTCAGGCCACAGGTGTTGCCTTTGCTGCGATCCTGGAAGACGGATGTGTCATCACATGGGGACGTGCAAATTTTGGCGGCGACAGCTCTTCTGTCCAAGACCAGCTGAGAGGTGTGCAACAACTTCAGGCCACAGGGTCTGCGTTTGCTGCAGTCCGGAAAGACGGATCAGTTGTGACTTGGGGCGATCCAAAGTTCGGCGGTGACAGCTCGGGGATCCAGCTGAGAGGTGTGCAAGAGGTTCATGCTACGCACGCTGCATTTGCTGCAATCCAGTCAAATGGATCCGTCATTGCCTGGGGCCATCCAAGATTTGGTGGTGACAGCTCTTCAGTCCAACATCAGCTCAGGAATGTGCAGCAGGTTGGGGCCACTGGTTTCGCATTTGCTGCAATCCTGGAGGATGGTTCTGTAGTGACTTGGGGCTTTGAAGATTCCGGTGGTGACTGCTCTGCGGTCCAAGATCGGCTCAAGCACGTTCATCAGATCCAGGGCACAAAGACTGCATTTGCTGCAATCCTGGCAGATGGATCTGTTGTGACTTGGGGCGACCAACGCTATGGTGGTGACAGCTCCGGAGTGCAAGATCAGCTCAGGAGCGTGCAGCAGATTCAGGCTACTAGCTCTGCATTTGCTGCAATCCTGGAAGATGGATCTGTTGTGACTTGGGGCTCTCCAGATTCAGGTGGTTGTTGCTCCTCAGTCCAAGACCAGTTCGCAAACTTATAGTCTCAAGATGTCTCAAGTGTCAGTTTCTTTCAATTCTGCTTTCTCTTCAAGCAGTGGTAGATGTCCCCATTTCCTGGGGAATCCAGCCGTCGACAGATCGATGGGCTGAATGAACCCAATGACCTCGCGGACAGGCGTGGCCATAAATGATGCATTCCATTGCATTCCATACCATACAAATAGGATCCATGTATGGTATATATGCTAACATTTGGGGTATATTGATGGTAAATGTTACCATATATAGCATCCATGGATCCTATGGGATATAAGATTGGAGGAATTATTCCACATCATTCCACAATGATTCAAAATTAGCTTCACATCGCAAAGTTTCAGAATAGATTCTAGTCTTTGCGTCAAATGACATCCCTATAAGGTTTCTTTGGTTCATGTATACTGGATACTCTGCTGAGCATGATGGACATGTCGAACAGTATGAGCTGGTGAGACATGACAACTTGAAGATCCATACTGAGATGATATTAGATGGCTCATGAGGTCAGCCGTTGTTGGCCGAGTTACCAACTCGTTCGCTATTCACACCCATCTACCACAAGACAAGACAAGAACAAGGCTACCTATCATATAAAATCATATAAAAGTGGCTTGAAATATAGCATGGCATGGGGTAAATTGTGGTCAGTTGCGCGGTCCATAAAAATTGATATTTCCTGGAAATCCAACCGGCGGCAAATCCACCAAGAAAAATACAATGAGTTCCGAAGAGTCTACGATGATTCTCCATCGCAATGACTTTACTGAGTCTAACTTCAGGGTCGCAATGCCTTTGGTGACTCCATGAATTGAAGTGACAACTCGTGAGAACCATGGAAGAAATTCGAGAAACTCTGGGGTTTTACATGGTTTTACCATAAACCAACCATAAACCAACCATAA
>Ga0126342_10005550_pt1 | contig 22062 bp, 16 predicted proteins | sample Cyp1metagenome_FD_92528 | JGI IMG/M metagenome (GOLD analysis project Ga0126342, IMG submission 92528) | Coral microbial communities from Lord Howe Island, Old Settlement Bay, Australia - Cyphastrea 1 metagenome | ecosystem: Host-associated > Invertebrates > Cnidaria > Coral ...
CATTGAGCAAAACTTGAAGCCGACGGTCCAGTGGCTGCTTGATTTAGGGCTGAACAAGAAGCAAGTTGCAAAGGCTGTTGCGATTTCTCCTCAAATCCTTGGCCTCAGCACAGAGAAAAACTTGAAGCCGACGGTTCAGTGGCTGCTTGATTTCGGGCTGAACAAGAAGCAAGTTGCAAAGGCTGTTGCGATTTCTCCTCAAATCCTTGGCTACAGCATTGAGAAAAACTTGAAGCCGACAGTTCAGTGGCTGCTTGATTTAGGGCTGAACAAGAAGCAAGTTGCAAAGGCTTTTGCGATTTCTCCTCAAATCCTTGGCTGCAGCATTGAGCAAAACTTGAAGCCGACAGTTCAGTGGCTGCTTGATTTAGGGCTGAACAAGAAGCAAGTTGCAAAGGCTGTTGCGTTTTTTCCTTCAATCCTTGGCTACAGCATTGAGCAAAACTTGAAACCAACAGTCAGCTGGTTGTTGGGCCTGGGTCTAAGTAGAGGTCAGGTTGTCAAAGTAGTGGCTGATTTCCCAGTAATTCTTGGATTGAGCGTGAAAGACAACTTGATGCCGAAGATAGGGTTTTTCCGCAGATTCTTCACAGCCAAGCAGACTGCTGCACTGGTTGCCCGGTCACCCCGGAGTGTTTCCTACAGCTTCGATCGGCTGGAAGAACGCCTGTCACTGTTGGCGGAACAAGGGAAGATCCAAATTCTAGAAAGTGCAATGCGCTTGACCGACGATACATTCCGCAAACGTTTCTTGCTTGGCTGCTTGGCTCAAAAAGCAGATGCCCCGTGTGCTTGGAATTGTGGGATGGGCCCCCAAAATGCTGTGTTGTGGGGAAAGTGGTTGAGAACACCTCTGGCAAACCGAGACAGCCAGTGAAACTGACCTTGTTTCATAAGTAAATCATCTTGAAATGAGTGTTTCACTGGATTGGCTTAAGGGAACATTTGCAGGCAACCTCTTGAAAGGACAAATAAATCCATGGTTTCTGCTTCCTTTCTTTTCCCAAGAAGACCAATCCACTGGGCAATTGTGCATTGTGCATGGACAGATTTTTGTTCGTCATCCATATATATTGAGCCCCATTTCCCAGAATTGTTGAGGGAAAATCTGCAGAAAACCCCTTTACATGTGTAAGTAGATCCATGTTTTCTGGTTAAGAATTTCCCTTAATTACACCAATCCATTGAAAACCATATTTGTTGGTTAAATTGAAACCCTTCATGTTTCCAATTTGTTAAATCCAATTATATATATATATATTAATATATATATTAATATGATATTTTAGTAGGATTTTCCCATATTTTCCCTTATAAACCATCCATAAATGGGGTACCCCCATTGATGGAACCAGTCCAATGCATCAGAATCCTCAGAACCCCCGACAGGTAGCCGTTCGAAGGGCAAAGGCAAGGGCGGCAAGGCCGGGGAGCCGCGAAGTTCTGGGGATCTGGAGCATCAAAATATCGATCATGTAGGGATCATTTATTTAGGGATTTTAGGGATAATATGTCGCATGTGGTAAATTTATTTAGGGCTAATATTCGGGATAATATTCGGGATATATATGGGGATAATATTCGGGAAATATATGGGGATAATATGTGATAATAGAATGGGGGTCATAATATGGAGCATCTATCTGGGTCAATTTCATCACGATCTCCCTGTTCTCCCTGGATTTTTTCAGGAATTGTAAGTGGTAACTGTCACAAAATCGCCGAACTGTTCAGGCCGAATGATGCTTGGATGATGGCACTAGAGATCCCTACTATTTGACTATGGACACAGGAAACGTGTTTCTGGGTAGCAATATATAGAATAGTCACCCCAGTTACAAAAATTAAATATCGCCAGTTATATACATATACATATTATATATATATGTATGATATATGGATTATGTATGTATATAGATTCTAGAACACTTACTAACTGGCATCCATATCCATCTAAATCGATACCCAAAGAGGTAGATTTGGAAGACAACTGCTTTGAATATAGTGAATATTGGGCAAATCCGGTCCACTTGAGAGTTGGTTTAGACATAGGAACATTATTATTTCCCATGAGATTTGACGATCAAAAAGGGTGTTATGATGTCGTTGTGATCAAGGTTTCTGGGATTCCCAATGAGTTGTTTGTTCGTGCGTATTCTTTCCTGCAAGGTGCTGCCCCCTAGTTGTGTTTCTTGGTTTAGTTTCGCACCTAGGATGAGTATCTACCACAAACCCAACATTAGTTATTGCAACCAAATTGATGACTTGGAACTGGAACACAAGACTTCGACAATTTGATGAGGATGTTCTAAACTACCATACCATTCCGGAATCAAACATGGCGTGCTGGAAATTTTCCTATATATAGATACCCTCTGGTAAACTAACATACTATAGAAAATCACCATGTTGAATAGGTAAAGCAACTAAATATGGTATTTTCAATAGCTATGTAACAAATTACCAGAGGGTATATCCCATGCATAATTCATTAAATCACTATGAAGTCCCGTTAAACAGCAATAAATCACCATATATATTTAAAAAAAAAACATACAATCAGCATCAAGTCACCATTAAATCCCATTGTAAACCAGCTATAAACCTTTATTTATAGGTGTATTTTCCATAGCTTCATGGATGTTGGTTTCGATTCAGCCCATGGTTATATCCTCCCAACCCTCACAACGAGTTCATAGCAATCCAAAAACAAACATCTTGACCAACAAAGAAGCCAGAGCAGCACCTCCCCAAAAACAAACAAACCAATGTGAAGGACTCCAGACAAAGAGTTCATGAAGATTATATTCCCATATATAACTGTTGGGTTTATGGTGGATTTTTTTTTGCCAGGATATCACCATTTCCGGATCCCCAACTGGTGGGTTTATGGGGGGATATAACAATTTAATATAACCAGTTATGGGTTTGATTGTACACCCCAACAGTTCCTTGGTGATACATCGGTCAGGCGAGGGAATCCTGGACGTCCTGGACCTCAGGCGCAGGTGCTTGTTTTTGGCGATTCGCAGTTGTTTTTTTTGTTCAAAGCCATGGGTGATTAATACAGTGATAAGTGATAAGTGTTGTTTAATACCTAGTAATTGATTACCCTCTGGTAAACTAACAGTTTGCAATTGAAAGTGGCCCAGTTATCATTGATTTACCTATTAAAAGTGGTGATTGTCCAGTTCGCTATGTTAGTTTACCACAGGGGAAGTGGTGTCTAATACCTAGAAATTGGGTTAACACCTAGGTCAATCAACTGGGTAGAAACTCATCCTTTAGTCTTTTTGGTATGGGATTATCTACTAACCAGCTCAGAATCTCATCTTTTGGCAGGGTATCTAAGATTGGCCATGCAACTATAGTGGGGCTTTCACCAGCTACCGTGGCTGTTGGTATCTACATTGCCACGAATTGAGTTTCCCAACCACATGATAGTGTTTCCAGGATGGTAGTTCAATTAGTTGAGGGGTCCTTTTTTGGCGATTTTATCCATCACTTGCAAGTACCTGTTTGAGATTCTCTCCCCACTATGTTGGGTGATGTTGAGTTAAGACATTTACCATTATAGTGCTCAGGTGACAAGGGCGCCTTGCGTTTGCCGCTCACATTTTGGAGCGGATAAAAACCAGAAGAATGTACCTACAATGTGGGGCCCCCCAGGTATAAGTTGGTTTATAATAAGCCCCAGTAACTATAGTTATAAGTATCATAAACCATAGTTATTGGAGTTATAAAGCAACTTAGCTATCTTGGGGGCTTCACATTGTACAAAATCTGAACAGTGGGAAGCAGGGAAGAGATTTCAGTTGTGGGATGTGACTCTGAAGCGTACGAGGCTTTTGGGAAGAAACGTGTGCAGTCATTGCGGCCGCTACCTTATGGTAAACTAACATAAATAACTATGGAAAATCACAATTTTTAATGGGTAAAACAACTTTAAATGGCCATTTTCAATAGCTATGTAACACATTAACAGAGGCTACAGCATGGTGCACATCTTTTTACTTGGCATGAGATTTGCATTCGATACCCAAGGTGCGGTCGATCGTTTTTCGAGGCGCGGGAAGACTGGCTGCTCTGGCTGGACAAAGCGTGGGAAGCATTTGTAAACTCGAACAATCACAATGAAGGCCACGCTATCGAGCTTCACGCTGATGAATGTCCCACCTACAGTGCTGCCGATCCGATCACGTCCTTTTCCTTTGGGCATGGCGGTGCATTTACCAAGCCTTGTACCTCGATGGAGAAAGACGGTTTGACCTCAACAGGCCGTGCACAGAGATCGTTGCGATCAACATTAAATCGGTTTTTACCCCCGGCACCTCGCAGCTGTCGTACATACACACACAATCTTATATGTATATACACTTACTTATTTAATAGTTATTTATTTAGTTATTTATTTATTCATTTATTTATTTATTTATTTATTTAATATTTATTTATTTTTATTTATTCATTTATTTATTTATTCATTTATTCTCGCAAAAACAAAAAATCCTGATTGTCCAATCTTGTGAGGATGTTTGAAAAATACTATTCCCAATTCATGATTGGTTCGGTGATGACCTCACTGCTCATGATTAGCGAAGCGCTTTCAAGATCACTATCCCGAAATTGCCGAACTTTTTCAGTGAAATGTTTTGGTTTACCCAGATATATGTTAGCCATAAATTCTGGTAAACCCGTAATCGGAATATATGGCGCCATGTATGGTATATTTACCTACATTTGGGTGATTTTGAGAGTTAATGTTGGGATTCATATTCCAGCACCATGGAGCATATGGGATATATAACCATAGTATTGTTTACCCAGTTATATCCTCAGAGTAAAGCCCTTCATCTGCATCGGCAGGCGCTGCCACTTGGACCGCTGACTGGACCTACGGCTACGGCTGGGACGGCTGGGGCGGCGACGTGTGGCATCTTGGTGAAATTGATGGAGCACGAGAGATTGGGATAGATTGAGATTTTATGTGATTTGATGGGAAAGGGATTTCATGGGATTTAATGGGATTTTAATGGGATTTAATGTGATTTTAATGAGATTTTAATGGGATTTATTCGGATTTTAATGGGATTTAATGGGATTTTATGGGATTTTAATGGGATTTTAATGGGATTTAATGGGATTTTAATGGGACTTAATGGGATTTCATGTGATTTTATTTGGATTTTATTTGGATTTTAATGTGATTTAATGGGATTTCATGGGATTTTATTCGGAATTTAATGGGATTTTAATGGGATTTAATGGGATTTTATTCGGAATTTAATGGGATTTTAATGGGATTTAATGGGCTTTTAATGGTGTTTAATGGGATTTTAATGGGGTTTAATGGGATTTTCATAGATTTTAATGAGATTTTAATGGGATTTAAATGGGATTTTAGTGGAATTTAATGGGATTATAATGGGATTTTAGTGGAATTTAATGGGATTTTCATGGATTTTAATGAGATTTTAATGGGATTTAATGGGATTTTAATGGGATGTTATGGGATTATAATGGGATTTAATGGGATTATTAATGGTGTTTAATGGGATTTTAATGGTGTTTAATGGGATTTTAATGGGATTTAATGTGGTTTTAATGGATTTTAATGGGATTTAATGTGAGTTTAATGTGATTTTAAATAGGATTTAATGGGATTTTAATGGGATTTAATGGGATTTTAATGGGATTTAATGGGATTTTAATGGGGCTTAATGGGATTTTGTGAGATTTATAGGGATACTTGGTGGTTCATCCCACTTAGTAAGTGAGTTTTAACCCTGGTTTCAAATGGGATAAGTAGGGTTAATCCACTTATAAGTGGAGTTATAACCCACTTACTAACTGGGATAAACCACCAAGTAGGGATTTAATGCGATTTTATGAGATTTATAAAGATTTTATTGGTATGGGGGTGTAGGGTATAATGGGATATTATGTGATTTAATGGGATATGATGGGGTCTCTTGGGTTTGATTTGAATGGTTTGGTACGATTCTAGTTTTATGAGGGTTGAGATGGGGGTTGGGATGGGGGTTCCTATGGTTTGATATGGTTAAATTTCATTCTTGTGGCTTTACAATGGATGCATAGTAGGGATGGATGGGATATAGCGGTATATATTGGGATGGAAAGAGGGATATAATGGAATGTAATGGGATATACCCTCTGGTAAACTGTAAACTAACATAGATATGGAAAATTACAATTGTTTACCAGGAAAATCATCTATAAGCGGACCATTTTCCATATGTTAGTTTACTGGAGGGTAAAATGGGATGGAAAGGGACTGCAATGGCCAAGGTATCTGCACGGCCCCTTGTTCTCGGTTTGTCGCAGCTGAGGTACGACACTTCGCAGCAGTTGGACCCTCGGCGTTGACGTGGGGAAACCCCACGAGCACCCTTTTTTGCCGCGAGCCTCCGGTACTCACGTGGCGTGCTGGAAAATCCACCATTTTTTTGGTGATTTTATAGGTGATTTTCCCAGCTAGAAACCTCCAGTATTTTTGGGATTTTCAATTGCCATGTGTTGCACTGTTTGATGACCAGGGTGTACACATGGCTGCAACTGATCCATGGAACTGGGTACCGTGGGTACCGTTGAGCAGTTGGCTCTCCGACCGGTGCAATTATTGGCACTGATAACACACTAGGAGGATTCTGCAATGTGAGGCCCCCAAGATAGCTAAGTTGGTTTATAATTCCGATAACTAACTATGGTTTATGGTACTTATAACTATAATTACTGGGGCTTATAAACAAACTTATAACTGGGGGGCCCCTCATTCTGGGGAAGCTAAAATGCCAATTCAGGAAGTGAAACAGACACCAGCTGCTTGCTTAGGAATCGAGATTTTTTCCCACAAGATCCACTTTGGCACCCTCTCTCTGACGATTTGGATGTCCATCCCACGTAGCAAGCGGTTTATAATCCATATGTATATATATATATATACATGGTTTACATATATGGTATCTATATATATAGGTTTATAATCCATATATATATACATGGTTTACATATATGTTATCTATATATATATGTATATGGTATTTATGGTGTATATATATATGACATATATGTATATATTTGACACATATGATGTTATATATATATATATATTTATATATTTAAATAAAACAGTATATAACCCCTATAATCCAATATATAATAGGTGGTATTCTATATATGACTGGGTTGTTTTCACCCCTTGGCGAAGTGCGGCCACCTTCATGCCGTAGTGCCGAATAAAGTATAACGACCTCATGCCGCCTCCCTGTTGGTTAATGATTTGGTTGGGGGGTTATAACGGTTATACCATATTGATATGTTGGGGATGTTGATGGATTCTCGCAATCCCTTGCAGGAATCCTTGACCTCTACTTGGTGTCCCTGGAATCTTGTTTGTGGGGAAGAACCATATCTGAAACAACCCAGTTCATGATTCCCAGTTGCATTAGTGGGTTGTTATTTATATATATAGATATATAGGAAAACGCACGTACTTATATGTTCTAATTGTCCGACAAGATTATCATACTATCCCGTTTTATGATCATACAACTTACTGTATCCATCTTTTTTATCCATGCAACCACCCGTTCTATCCAAGCGTTCTGGAATCTCCAACCGTGGCGCCCGGAGAACTGGATGATGGTTGGTGATTCCATTGCAAACAGATGCTGATGGTATGGTAATTGAATGGTGATTTATTGCGGTTTGATGGGGCTTTATAGTGATTTAATGGATTATGAATGGGATATACCCTCTACACCCTCTGGTTATTTGTTACATAGCTTTTGAAAATTGCCATTTAGTTCGTTGATTTACCCACTAAAAAATGTGATGTTCCACAGCTATGGCAGCTATGTTAGTTTCCCAGAGGGTAATCGAGAGTTTGTACGTTTCGGCATGGTTTGAGGTGTACCCAATCTGGTGCTCCAACAGCTATGGCACGAGAAAAGATGCGGCATGCGGAGGATCATCCCACTTAGCAATTGGTCAAAAAACACTGGAAATTCACCATAAACTATGGAAAATGATAAGGATAAACTTACAAAAAGCTATTAAAAATTGCCAGTTAGAGTTGAATTTCCCATTAACCATTGTGATTTTGCATACAGTACAATGTGAGGCCCCCGTTCGATAGCTAAGTTGGGGTTCACATGGCTCCAATTTCACTCTGGTTTATGGCACGCAAATAACGAACTAATTACTGGGGCGAATCTAAACCAACAAACATAACGGTTGGGGGCCGCACATTGTAGAGAGCCAATGTGCGCTCAATGGTTTTGTTTGTTGCGAACTATTATGACAGTTTTTCTAAGTTTTTCTTATATTTACGGACAGCTGTCATATGTTTCATATGTGTCATTCTTGTGCTGTCATTTCTTGTCGTTTTTCTTTGTTCTGCTGGATTTGTTCTTGAATGTGCTTATTAAGAAACAATGTGATTTTATGATGTGCTTGTGTTGTTTAGTACTTCTCATGTCCTCCCATGTTCTCGCAGTCTTGGACAGGACACAAGAGGGAAATACAAGGGAACGGAATCACAAAGTTGCTCCACGTGTGTATCAAATCATCCAATGATGGAGGGGCTCATTCCTATGAGTCCATCAGCATGGGCGCAGGCTGCCCGAACCCCCCAGGGCACACTCCTTGGAGACTGAGAAGATTGAAACGCCGCCGGTGGCCGACACAGCGGGCCTTTATGAGACACAGCGCGCCCCTGCGAGACACAGCGCACCCCTGCGAGACACAGCGCGCCCCTACGAACTGATGCTGAAGGAAATCACATGCCTTGGACGGTTTGGACACCGTGTTTTGAAAGACTCCAGAGTTGGAAAGAAGTGGTGATTTAATGGGATTTCATGGATTCTAATGGTGATTCAATGGTAGTGTGATTGGTGGTTTCAAACATTTTTTATTGTCCATTTCATATATGGGATGTCATCCTTCCGATTGACTTTAACTCATATTTTTCAAGATGGGTTTTTTAACCACCAACCAGATATAGATATATATATATATATGATCCATCAGAAATCCTACAGTACTTGGTGATTCAATGGCAGTTCGTGGAATTTTCTAGTGATTTCCCAATATATATATATATATATATATAAGATCCACCACCAGCCATATATAAGATCCATTAATATGTTTGTTTTTCTAGCGATGTCAGAATGGCTCATGTGGTATTTTTTCCCATGCCAAAAAAACGTGCCTTAAACTTGGCGATGATTTCCATCCCATGGCTGGAACTAGTGTCACTGGGGGCTGGGGAACTAGTGACTAATGATGGTTAATAATGGTTAATAATGGTTAATGATGGTAAATGATGGTTAATGATGGTTTAACAATGGTTAACGAGCTGGCTGTGGATAGGATAGGCCAGATTTTGGAAGAATATTCCCTTACATAGGCCTTACATAGGCCTTATATATGGTAGGTACCTCCAATAAATCGGTTCCTGGAATGGCCATTGAACTAATGACGAGCTGGCTGTGGATAGTTTGGATTTACCTGAAGAATAGTGGTACCTTTTGGTAAACATACAGAAAACTACTATCAGGGTCAAAAAAACATATGAATAATTATTATGAATCTCAATATTAACCTCCAGAGTCAAAATCCAAGCATATGATACAATGTGGGGCCCCGAAACGTTATATTTGTTGGTTAACAAAAGCCCCAGTAACTATAGTTATAAGTAATAAATACCATAAACCATAGTGAAATCGGAGTTATGTGAACCCCAACTTAGCGATTTCGTGGCCGGGGGCCTCACATTGTACTGTATGCAAAATCACAATGGAGAATGGGAAATTCAACTCTAACTGGCCATTTTCCATAGTTTATGGTGATTTTCCACTATGACTGGCCATGTTCAATAGCTTTTTGTGTCTTTCCCGAGTAGTTGGTGGTTAGGAAGCCTTGGGAGGAGGTCAAACTAGGAATATGGCATCGTCCAGAATTTGATTTAAGGACCTGGATCTTTCAAGTTCCCAGCGCACATATATTCCTGAATGAAGTACTAAATATGAACCCATATCTTATATGAATGGAATATTTGTTTTTCCCCATTAGTAAGCCATTATTCACCCACTATTCACCCACTATTTTCATTACCCTCTGGTAAAGTAAAAGTTAGCTATTGAAAATGGCCATAGAAATAGTGGATTTACCCATTAAAAATTGTGATTTTCCATGGTTATGTTAGTTTACCACAGGGTATTCCGTATTCCTGAAAAATGGGATCAATTGATGAACACATGCCAATATTTTTTTTTTCCTGGTTAGTGGTTTCAAACATGTGGATTATTTTCCATAATATATGGGATAACCCGTCCCATTGACTAATATTTTCAGAGGGGTTGAAACCACCAACCAGTTTTGTTTGAAAGTTTCTCAAATTTGCTGAGACCCAAAATGTTTTTCATATCTTGGGCCCGTCCTGAGGACTGGAATGCGCCTGCCACAGCGTGGGCAAGTTCACGACAAACGGAATGGTAACTGGATGAATGGAGAGGGATGGCTGGCTTCATGGGTGGTGGAAGTCCTTGGTGGTAGCCTCTGGCAATTGAAGTATCGAAAAAGGCCGCATTTGTAGATGATGCAATAGCTATAAACATGGTGATATATATATATAAGATCCATATATAAGCTCTATCACAAATCCTACAGTACTTGGTGGTTCATCCCACGAAGCGTCTGGGTAGGTTTTATAAGCCTGGTTATAAATGGGCTAGGTTTCACTTATGGGCTGGTTGGTGGTTTGGAACATTCCTTATTTTCCCATATATTGGGAAATATCCCAACTGACTAATATTTTTTAGAGGGGCTGAAACCACCAACCAGTCTGGTTTAAACCCACTTACTAGCTGGACCACCAAGTATGGGAAACATGACCCATTTATAGATGATGTGATGTGCCTATCAAAAATGCTTCTCAAAAATGCAATTTGGAGGGAGTACCGCACACCACATTTTCAGAGACACCAATATTCTGCCAGTTGTAAACACTGGGGACAACTCTGTTCTATGGGTCTTTAGAAGGCTAATATTAATGTTATGTTCACCACTTACGACAGGGTCGCTTCAACCTATAGGACAGTCATAGCAAGGGAAACAATGGTTATCTTTATTGAGAGTTTCAGGGTAATGGAGGTGATGTACCATTTTTTCCAGGCCTGAAAAAGATGCCTTATACCCTCTGGTTTTTTAACATAGCCATGGGACATGGCCCATTTATAGATGGTTTACCTATTAAAAAATGTGATTTTCCATGGCTATGTTAAATAACCAGATGGTACATGGTAGATACCTCCAATTTTTATCGGTACCTGAAATGGCCCTTGTAGGGGTGTTGGCAGCATCCCACACGATGGAATGTTCGTCCTACAAGCTGAGGCCCAGCTGGCAATGTTTCTTGATTGAAAAAAAGAACTCTAGGTGCATCTATCATAGACCTTTAAAAAAACATCATGACCTCACACAAACTCAGAAAAAAAAACTGCTGTTATATCTATTGTAATCATAGTTACAGTTAGATTTGCTTACATTACATTATATAATCCTTCTAATCATTCTAATCATTCTAATCATTCTAATCATTTAACATTAAGCAATTCAAACATCATCTAACATCATCTAGCATCATCTAACATCATCTAACATCATCTAACATCATTTGACATCATCTAACACTATCTAGCTATGTATTTCATATGTTTCAATCACCATAAACCCAAAGCTGTTGCCACAGCAACATGTTCACGGCTCGCCCAAGGCGCCCAAGGCGCCCAAGGCGCCGTGAAAACCAGGGCACGGGATCGTCCAGGTGGGGAGAAATCATCCCCGGTGAGTGGTCTCATCAGTTATGAGATGTTTATATTTATAAACATACATACATACATACATATATATATGGTATTTATGGTAGATATATATATCTTGATTATATGGTATGTATATATATATACGGTGTGTATATATTTATGGTTTACATATATGGTATCTCTTTATACATATATATATATATATACATATGTATATATATATGGTATTTATGGTGTATATATATATGTATATATTTGACAAATATCATATTATATGTATTTGGGTAAATTATAACGTCCTCACTATTCTCCCGAGCCCTGGAATCATGGTTTTTATAGGGAAATCATTCCCAAGACAGCCTTCTTTCAGGTTGGTGAATTATTAACATTTACCCATATATATATATGCTATATATATATAAACGGTATATGAGAGATACGGTCTTATAAAATAACATACCATATTGATTGTATAGATATGGTCTATGATCTATGAAATGTCCCAATCTGGTATACCTATCATATTCATGTCATGGTTGAATGACTAGAATTGAGGTATACCATGGTGATTGAAAGTCATATCGGAGTAATGTTGGAATTCCAATGAATTCCATTGAAAAAGTGGAATCCCATGAACAATATTGGCATCAATATGGAAATGATATAATATTGGGGAACAATTTTGGAAATAATTTTGAATGACATGGAATCATATTGGAGTCATGCGGAATGAAATTCGGTGGCAGGTACTGTATGGGTCTTGGATAAATTTCAACGAAGTCACATCGCGACATCATGGTACATAATTGATGGTAGGTTGGGAGCAACCCTTGTATATGTACCATCTGGTTATTTAAAATCGCCATGGGAAATGGCCCATTTATAGATGGTTTACCTATTAAAAATGGTGATTTTCCATGGCAAACTGTTAAATAACGAGATGGTATTTGAAATATCCATGGTTTCTTTTGGAGTTTCCCTGAAATCATGGTTTGCTGTATTCTTGGGGGTGGGTGCAATTACCTTCTGGTAAACTAACATAGCTATGGAAAATCACAATTTTTAATGGGAAAACTCACTATAAATGACCATTTTCAATAGCTACATTAGTTTACCAGAGGGTACCGTTTCCACTTCTTTTTTCCTCTTCGTAGTTTTCAATTACACATCTATAAATTGATGCTCAGACCCTTTATCACATCAGGTAAACAACAGTTAAAAACAAAAACTATAAGTCAAAATCCTGGTGCCCTTGTCACAATAGATGGGATTGATAGTTCATCCCTACAAAATGTTCATATAGTTTTAACATATCCCCTGATAGGCAAACCACCTAGTCACAAGTTGTCACAAGTTTAGGACCTCATCTAGGTATATATATATACATATACACACTGAAAATCCCTATTAGATTTCCAAAAAATGATATTTAATGTGGCAAACTCATTATAAACCGTTACCAATATGACGATAAATGTAATAACAATCCCCAAATGATAGGCTTGTGTTTGGATTTACCACAGTATGATAAATCCACACTATTGCCCGCAGTATATCCAGGTATTTGTTCTTATATCCCATGATTGTCCCAGGATATTCCCATGAATTATTGCTACCCTCCAGTTTTCAAGCATGGCGTGCTGGAAAATTCCCCATTTTGCTCAATGGTTGTCCCAGCTATAAACGTCTCTTTGTAGTGATATTCCCCTTGCTATGTTTGATTAATGGAGCGCAAACCAGCTTAATAAACATTAGTATCATTAGTATTCATAATAGATGTAAATATTAGTACACTTATTTTTTTGGTTGAATCATCACTAAAAACTGGGATTGTGTTTTTTGGAGCCATTCAATCAACCAGGATTTATTACTATCCCATTCCGCCCCCCAGACCGCGTCCCAATGCTACTGCGGCTGCACCGGCGGACGAAGAACATCTGACTGCCACGGCGGAAGTTGAGCTGTCGCTGGGCAGTTGCCAATGACAGTGGCTGCTCTCATAGCCATAGCTATGTTAGTCGTGACCAGAGGCTATATGTATTGTAGGTATAATTCTTTATGTTTAGTCCTAATGTTTAATAGCCATTCAATTTGCAACAATGTGGTAAACCCAATTAAAAAAAAAAAAAAATACTCTTTGGGGATGGTCTTTACAACCCATTTATGGTAATTTTCGGAAATACACACAATTAGGTTTACCACATTAGAACTTATAATTCCATGGTCAATAAAACCAGTTATTTATATTTATATATTTCTGTTTGGGATTTAAACCGTCAATATATGCGGAAAAAATAAACATAAGTGGACAGAAATGATCAATGATGGTTATATCTCAGTTCCCAGTTCTCACCCACTTGTGCCCCAATTAAAGGGGATGATGGTGGATTTTAGTCTCTATATGTTTTTGTTTGTTTTTTATGGTTTTGATATCCGAATTATAAGGGATCAATCCTACCATCAAAACCATATCCATGCATATATTAGCCCATTTGAGCAATGTTCAAAACCCCGTTTGGTTGATGATTGTATTGTATTTAAGGGGGAGTGCGATGCAATTTGCATTGGGGATTGGTATCATCCATTGTGGGAATCCTTGTTAGACCAATATTTGCCATACAAAACTTGGGTAAATTGCCCGTATTGAGGGATGGTCATCAATACCTTTCCGAGAAAATCATGCGTGGATTCCTATGAAAAGGGATGGATAATGAAGATAGCCCATATATAATGTTTTGAACATATAGTGCATGGGTTTGACATTTAAACATCGCAGCAGTGTGAGTTCAAAATAATCAACATCGCAAACAGCTGGTTTAGCGCACACCTGTATTTGAGATCTGCGCCTGGGGTTGCTCAGGCATCAAAGGACGAGTTGGGCAGGACCCTGCCTGTGCGGAACGCGGGCCACCTTATCGATGCAGAATTGAACGCGTCAGCCTCGCAAGGATGCGGAGCGAATCAGAATTCTTGCCTTTCACGGCAATCCCCTTGAATTGCGGCGAAGCTATCATCCTGCTATCATCTGGTACGTGGCCAAGACGGGCCGGGCCTGACTTTCAACTGGCATCCTGTCGCTGTGGTTGCACGGCAGCATCTTTGTAAAGCATGCTGCCCCATGTCTGGGTCAAGCGTGAATGGGCACTTCGATATTCTATCAGCGGGTCTGTGGAGACCATACTAGGGACATGGGAGCAAGTGGTTAACGCATGATATTCTTCCCATTTGCACAAAACCCCACAAGGGCCATATAAAAGTAGCACGACCATCTTAAAGACTCCATTTTTCAGGTTCCATGTTGAGTTTACATAAGATGCGTACCTAAAATTGAGGAGCGGAAAGGAAAGGAAGGCCATGCTCATCTTGATGATCACCAGCAGAAGGAACAAGAGGTCTTGATGATATAGTGCATGGTTCATAAGTACAATGTTACCAAGTTCGAAATTGAGAACACGCAGTAGTTTACAAAGGTTGTTAACATTTGTTAACCGTTTATTGGATGCGCATCTAAGTACCATTGAGCTCTCCGAAGCTTTTGTGGTTGATGATTTGATAGGATCATCCAGACAGGATCGACAGCACGACGAACGTGACGGTCAGGAGTCATGGGGGGTTGACAAACTGTTGCTCGGTATTTTCCAAGTAGGTTGTCACTGATCATGTTTAGCATGTTTAACCCACTAATGAGGGATTCTACTGAGAAATACTGAGAATATATATAGATATGCTGCTTGGGAAGTTAAGGTGTTGCTCAGGAACCTGCATAGAAACATCTTTGGGAATCCGAAGGCACAACCTCTGAATCTTCCATTAATTTTCTACAATGTGGGCCGCCCCAGTTATGTTTGTTGGTTTAGATTCGCCCCAGTAACTAGTTCGTTATTTGCGTACCATACACCATAGTGAAATTGGAGTTATGTTAACCCCAACTTAGCTATCGAACGGGGGCCTCACATTGTAGGTAGCAACAGAAAAATAATGTGTGTGGCTATGTGTCAATACGTAGTACCCTGATGGTGCTTATGGATTTTCGCGCGCCGGCAGCTATCCCCTCCATCCTTCTTTTCCAGTACCCCCAAATGGGCTGACACCTAAACCGCGATATACCTTTAATATGAAGCAATGAATCGGAATCTAGCAGGTTACGATTCAATGACATTTCGGGGAAGAAATTGTCTATGACTATAACCCCCTTTTTAAAAGCCATGCTAACGATTTTGACGGAACAGCCCAAAATTCAGTCAGACCCAGCCAGGTTTCCGGTTTCCCCAGCCATGGTGGTACCTCCAAAATCTCTCACCCAAGTCTTTGGAGCGCACGATGATCGTATTGAAAGCGATGGTTTAAAAGTTTATCCCATGACCATCCCATGAGTTTATCCCATGAAAAAGTCTCCATGTTTCAGAGTTATATATGGTTAATCTATGGTTAATCTATGGTTAATAATTGGAATAACAATTGCAAACTGGTTGGTGGTGACTGGAACATGTGGATTATTTGTTCCATTCATATTGAGAATAATAATCATCCCAACTGACGAAGTCCATCATTTTTCAGAGGGGTAGGTTGAAACCACCAACCAGACAAACTGGTGCAGGATTTCATCCACAATATTTTCAAGCAAAGCCATGGTTTTCTTTTAAGAACCCCCCAAATCCCCGAGACAAAGTTCAGACTTCTTCAGCAGCCAAGGCCGTTCCCACCCAGCACTACCCAAAATGCTGACCCTGCAGCGGAAACAACCGAAGCACAGGGAGAGCTGCAGGTTTCGTGGGTCAGAGGTGGGTTGGGCACATGGAGGCAATGAAAGGGCAATTGTGGAATATCCATCTATAGTATCTATAGTCATTTTATAGTCTGTATCATTTGAAATATCCCATTTACATCCCACTATTTAAAGTGAACCCCATTAAGTATAGCGGTAGGTGTATCTACCACAAATCCCAGTTAGTCCACTTGTAACTAAGTTAGCTAATTATGGTTGCTGGTTTCAATTATATTCATCTACATCCGATGAAAGATCCCATTAAGATAGAAAATTGTTGCAATGTGAGGCCCCCAAGTTATGAGTTTGTTTATAAACACCATTAACATCCATTAACTATAGCTATATTTACCATAAACCATAGAATTAGCCACTTATAAGGCAACTGAACGCTATCTTGGGGGGCCTCACATTGTCTGATTTTCCCAATTTTTCGTGGCTCCTCAACGTAGGTTGATCCTCTAGGGCTGGTGAAGGTCCAGGGCGTTGCCCCTGCCAGGAGACGGCTGGCGCTGCCGATGGTGCCGGCAGCCAAAAGGTGCCGGTGAAAACTCTCATAATAGCATTTGGAATGATGGCTAATAATAATAGTTCCTGGAATATATTACTCATAGATTACTAATAGTTAATACTAATAGTATCTGGATAATAATTTCATCCAAATAATAGCATTAATGTTCTTTTTTCTCTGGAATGATGGAACATTCGATAGCTATTAATAGTGTAGTACATTAATATCCCGCTCATAATATCCTATCAATAGAATAGTAATTTCCATGGATTTGTGATGGATCTACAATGTGAGGCCCCCGGCCACGATAGCTAAGTTGGGGTTCACATAACTCCAATTTCACTCTGGTTTTTGCTACTTATAACTTTTTATAACATATTATAACTATAGTTAGATGGTGTTATAAACCAACTTATAGCTATGCGGCCCCACGTTGTAGGATTTGGGGAATCATCCCCAAATGGCCTTATTTCAGGTTAGCGGCATATGTTCATTTACGCAGATATCCGTACACCTTGGTTGAAGAGGTTGTTGTGCTGTTCCATAAAGGGAATATATCCCTAAACGCCCCAAGTGCCCAGAAGAATTTGCATTCTATCCTTTGAATCTAGGACATTTACCAGCTTTGTTGGGTACTTGGAGGGTCTAGGTTTATACATAAATACTATATATCTACATACACATCAATGTATATGTATATATATATACATATATAAGTGTATTGGTTTTTAACCAGCTAGATCTTTGTTGGGCAGGGTAGCTGTTTGAAACACGGAGCTCTGTCCACTACAAAAAGAGATTTCACTCGGTAAAGCTGAGGTATGTTCACCAGGTAATTACCACTAAACATGAAGAACAGTTACCAATAAAAAATGCTAGTTTTGGTAATTTTACTATTACATGACTAAGTCTAATTTAAACATTCCAATTGGTTAAAAATCCCATGGAAAAATGCCCACTCAACATCCAATTACATCCAATTACATAGTTGGAATGTCCAACAGTCGTTGCTTATGTAAAGAACTGGGGATATAGCCTACATGGACTGATACGTTGATCACCGTTGATCACTAGACAAACGGTCAGGAAAGCAACACATGAGGAATCCGCAGGGCGAGTTGTTGGACGACCCAAGATTTCGCTGGGCATAGTGACATGGTAGGAGGTTTACCCTCTGGTAATTTAACATAACTATTGAACATCACCATTTTGAATGGGTAGATCAACTATAAATGACCATGTTCAATAGTTATGTTAGTTTAGAGGGTACATTTAGACGCATTGATAATCATTCACCAACTTGAACCACACACGAATAGACATACATTGAGTATGTAAAACAGTGCTGTTTGGTTGTTGCCTCGTTTGATGTTCACCTAAGCTATCGAACGGGGGCCTCACATTGTAGTATATTTAATTTATACAACTTTATAGCACACCATCCATTGGAAATCCTACCAACAAAGTTCACCAACCAGTTGACCCACCTTGTTTGAATCACCATGAAAAAACCACCATGAAACCATGTCCGATGGCTCAGCGCTGTCAGGAACCGGAACCGCTGCATGCCGTGGAGCCGAACGGGCCGGCAGAGAAGCTTGGCGTTGGGGGGGGCTGAGATGAAACCTTTTAGTGTTGTTTATGATGGAATGATGATGGCAATAGTGGTTAATAGTGATGGTTAATAGTGGTGAATAGGCTATAAACCAACAACAGGAATATGATGCTGATCTGGTTGGTGGTTTGGAACATGAATGGATTATGACTTTCCATTCGGTTGGGAATTTCATCATCCCAACTGACTCATATTTTTCAGAGGGTTAGGTATACCACGGACCAGAAACCTTTTAGTGTTTTTTTTGGGGTTCGTTATGTAGTGGTATAGCGAATTGGGTACCCATATCACTCCGATTTTTGATAGTCGTGGTTCATAGTAGTTTATGGTGTTAGTTTATGTCGTGGTTTATGTAGTGTTTTTTCAGGCTTTTGTCGGTTTTTGTCGTGGTTTTTCATGGGATTTTGTTCAGATGTTTCAGGGAGGAATTTCAGTGGATTTTTGTTACTGGTTAAATCTGGTTAAGATGATGAAGTCCATCTTAATCCACCAGAGTTTCGTTTGGGGCTGTTGAATATTAATGGGGGATGGGATTACAACTTACTGGTGCGTTTTACGTAGGGTTGCTGGATGGGTTGCTGGGCAAATGGGATGATGAAATTACTAGTGATGAAATGGATCATTCCCTCAAATTCCCTGCGCAAAACGCACCAGTAAGACAAGCACTGGTCATCCAACCGCTAGTATGTGGTTTATTGTGGAGTATGGCATCAATATGGAGGTTTCTTGAAATGGACCTCCAGTTCTCATCCATTTATAGATGGAGTTTCCATGAATAAACCATCCAGCGAGCTTGGGGATACCCCATAAATTGGATACCCCATCAAAGAAGTCATCGAACTTGGCGAAGTCATTGAATCGACCTCATAAATTACCCTCCGGTAAACATTTACATAGCTTCATGTTTATCATTATTTAGTGGGAAAATCGCCTATTTCTATGGCCATGTTCAATAGCTATGTAACAAATTACCAGAGGGTATGATGGTGGGGACCCCCGCGGTATGTTCATTGGTTTATGATCCATCTATTTATATATATATATATCTATATAACTAGTTCGTAATGTGTATACATATTCCCCATAAACCCTAGTTATAATGTACTTGCCAACTTAGATAAGTATGGGGCAGCACATTTTGGGTAACTTGATTGGAAAAAGTGGGGCAAATAATCTTAACATCCATGATTGGATTTGAAATGGTCTTCTAATTAGACAGCACCCCAAAAATCCAAATATGACACATGTCCCAATAATAGTGAGAACATATGATAGTAGTATCCGAAAATGTGAAAATGCAAGCCCAATGGAGAACCCAATGCCGGAGAATAAGTGAGATAGTAGATACTAGTGGAAAAATATGTTCTTTGCTTTTTCGGGGTAATAATACTGGACATGGTATCACTTACTTTTGCAACTTGCATATATTATCATATATTTAAGTGGTTTGAACAAATCATTCTCGGAACGGGAAACCGAGGGATTTTCTGGATTTGCCACATTTTGTGTGGTATCTTTACTCCAGTTTTATGCAGCATTTTTGTTCGATACAACATGGATGGTGGCGAACTACCCAGGAATCGCCAGTAGCTTGGTGAACCACCTGGATAAAGGGTGGGTTAATCCTACAATGTGGGCCCCCCCAGTTATGTTTGTTGGTTTAGATTCGCCCCAGTAACTATAGTTATAAGTACCATAAACCAGAGTGAAATTGGAGTGATGTGAACCCCAACTTAGCTATCTTGGGGTCTTCACATTGTACTTATCCCTACTTATTCCTCTGAAATCCAGGGACACAACCTACAAGGTGGTGCTTCCCCTCGTTCTAAGCTGGTTAATATCCATCATTAACTATAGATATGGGGTTTTCCATAAATGGGTTTACCCCAACATGGATGGTTTATTTCATGGAAAATCCTATTGAAATTGGTGATTTGGGGGCATCCCTATTTGAGGACACCCAACAGTTCTTGGAGGTATGTTCATCAATTTAGCTAACACATTTAGCCCCACCTTGTTTGGTTGTTTCAAATTATCAAAAGCTATGGCTTAGGCAATGAAAGACCCATTGTGGCTATGGGTTTCCACGAGATATCATTTTTTTAAAGTTCCCAGAAGTTCCTCTGAAATCCTTTATTTTAAGGAGTTCACTAACAAAGTATTTAAGCCCACTAAGCACAAGTGATATACCCTCTGGTAATTTAACACAGCTATTGAAAATTGCTATTTATAGTGGAATTTCCCATTAAAAATGGTGTTTTTCCATAGTTATGTTAGTTTACCAGAGGGTATATATATAATTTAACTTTGTTTGAGAAACCACACCAACCAAGTACAAGGTGGTGCCAGCCAGCCATAAAGTTGGTTGTTGAACCCCATCAATGATTGTTGGAGAAACCACCAGAAGCCTTGAGGCTAATTAGATATATCCACAGATAATGTTACTGTGTCCATTACCCAACATGTAATCTATACCCTATATATATATAAATATACATATACCATATATCCATAGCTAGCCCCCATGTACTACAGTGAAATTGGAGTTACCCTCTGGTTATTATACAGCTATTGAAAATGGCCATAGAAATAGTTGATTTAGCCATCAAACATGGTGATTTTCCATAGTTTTTTGTTCACGTTTACCAGAGTGTACATTAATATCTATCAATCATATGACAATGGGATATGATTACAGTATAGTTGATTTACGCAAAGATGGTGATTGTCCAGTTCGCGAACTGTTAGTTTACCAGAGGGCAGCCACCAGAAAGCTCCAATTTTTGGTGGATCCCAAGGCCCGTCCCAGCTCCGCCGGAGCTCGAACAGCCTGACCCAGCTCCGCAGGCGAGGCTCCCAGGTGATGTGAAGCAACAAAAAAAGGATGGGACATCCCCAAGAAATGCTACAATGTGGGGCCCCCAAGTTATGTTTGTTGGTTTAGATTCGCCCCAGTAACTAGTTCGTTATTTGCATACCATAAACCAGAGTGAAATTGGAGTGATGTGAACCCCAACTTAGCTATCTTGGGGGCCTCACATTGTAGAGATCATAGGGATTCTCATGGTAGAAACAAAGGGAGTCATCCACAAATGGCCGAGTTTTTGAGATGAAAAAACAGAAGCGGGTGAATATCTGTGTAAACCGATTGAAATATGAATGGTTTTCTAGAACTAGGATAGATACATAATGATACATACAAATTACTTTACTTCGTGTGATCCCCACCATGACATGTCAGGACATGTCAGGACGTATATTTGGACAAATCTTGAATATATTCTGACATTCTATCTGACATATATTCTGGCATTCTATCTGG
>Ga0126342_10005551_pt1 | contig 22060 bp, 22 predicted proteins | sample Cyp1metagenome_FD_92528 | JGI IMG/M metagenome (GOLD analysis project Ga0126342, IMG submission 92528) | Coral microbial communities from Lord Howe Island, Old Settlement Bay, Australia - Cyphastrea 1 metagenome | ecosystem: Host-associated > Invertebrates > Cnidaria > Coral ...
GTTTACATGGTGTTTTCCCGTTCTGAAGATTTGTTCAAGAAAGGTTTTGCCCAGAAATCATCGGAGTTCCATGCGGGAAAAATGTTGGTGTGACTTTTTGGACAGGTTGGTGTGCGGAGTTCCGTGCGGGAAAGCTTTCAAATACCAAACTGAACAGCCACAACCATTGGGCCGTCCAGGTGGTGATCTGGGAAAAAAATGCTCCAGGGCAAGTGGGTGCAAGTGGCCATTTCAGCATCCACTTGAGGCCACTTGCATCCACTCGCTGCAGCAGCGGCCACTGGTGCAGCCACTTGCAGCCACTTGCTCACAGCAGCCACTTGCAGCCACTTGCTCACAGCAGCCACTTGCAGCCACTTGCAGCCACTTGCAGCCACTTGCAGCCACTTGCAGCCACTTGCAGCCACTTGCAGCCACTTGCAGCCATTGCAGGGAAAATAGTCAAACTGCATGTTGATAATTTTCCGGTGCCTTCCGCCGGAGAATGTTGAGAATTCTCCGGTGAGATTGGTGCTTCGTCTGGAAGCGGGAGTTTGTCTCCGGGGCAAGTGGCTGCAAGTAGCTGCTCAAGTGGCTGCTCCGAGCAAGTGGCTGCTCCGAGCAAGTGGCTGCAAGTGGCTGCAAGTGGCTGCTTCTGCCAAATTCAAAATACGCGTCATACGTACGCTCTCTGAGAACATCGATGTCCAGAAAAGGATGGAAAGCAAGCAAGTACCAGCAGTGAACGATTCCACAGTGAAGAATAGAGGATTATTGATGAGTCAGGAATTGGGAATGATATTACTGTGTGATTGGGATGAACGAGAACTAGACATGAGGATTTTTCGGTTCTGGTTGCTGTGGTTGTTGTAGTTGTTGTTGATGAGGATGATCGGAGCTTTGGAATATCTTAAGATGGAGTTGTTGTTGATATGGAGATGGTTTGCTGATCGGGTGACCAATTGATGGGACACTCTGTTAATTGGATGATGAGCGGATCATGTTTGCATCATTCCTTTAATTTTGATCAACATTTGATGACGACGTCGCAAGGATATTACCGTTCATGTTTTCTACCCGCATTCACCTTCCAGACTTCCATAAAACCCATTGCTCACTCTGTAATTCTGGGGGGAGAGAGGGAGAGAGAGAGAGAGAGAGAGAGAGAGGGAGAGAGAGAGGGAGAGAGAGAGGGAGAGAGAGAGGGAGAGAGAGAGGGAGAGAGAGGGAGAGGAAGGGAGGGAGGGAGAGAGAGAGAGAGAGAGAGAGAGAAAAAGAAAGAATGCGAGACGTCAATTTTAATTTTGTTCAGGACTTGCACACTTGTATCGGATTGTATCGCTTTCAACCCAGGTAGGTTGGGAAGACCAGGCGCGGATGGGGATGACCATTCTGCACCCCTTGACCGTTCGATAGTTTAGTTCAATAACTTCATCACCTGGAGGCTGTGGCTATGGCTGTAGCTGGGTCGCTTATATAGACAATATCTCTTGTAAAGTTATGTAAAGGAATACCCGCAAGAAGACGTTTAGCCTGAAATTCTAGATGGAGCCTGTGTCAAAGAGGATGTTCTGTGATGTAAAGAACATTCAAGAACTGAAGAGCAGGGTTCTGAGTGGATTAGTGGATTAGGTATGGTCGCCGGCACACCAGAGAAGGTCAGAGAAATATAGAATACTTATACATTATAATTGCAGTACATTACATGCCTGTACATAAGATACATAAGATACAGTCTTCATCAACAATGTATGAGACAGTTTGTGCGTCAAGCGACGTCATCAGGGCAACAGATATAGCAGCAGTATCAGCTTCTATCTTAAGGCACTTTGAGGGGCGAAGCTTTCCTATGCTTTTCTACCAGTAGTACCGCACAAGGCGGTGGCGGAAGTTTCAAAAATAGGAAACCTATAGGAAGGGTTGGTTGTTGTGACTCACGGATGGCAGAGCGAATCCGCTGATGGACAGAAAGGTGGTTGGAGTTGTGTTTTCCGGAGTGGTTGCAATGGTTGCAGTGGTCACCTCACGACAACTGCTGGATGTAGTGTGGTGTAGCGCAGTTGTAGTTGTAGGTGTAGTTGTAGCTGTAGTGTAGCGGAGTTGTAGTTGTAAGTTGTAGTTGTAATGTAATGTAATTAGTGTAGTGTAGTTGCCGATGTAGTTGTGGTGTAGTGTAATTAGTGTAGTGTACTGTAGTGTTGTATACTGTATGTACTGTAGCGTGGTATAGGGCAGTGTAGTCTAGCGTATTGTCGTGTAAAGTATTGGAGTTGTAGTTGTAGCGTAGTGTCGTGTAGTGCAATGTAGTGGTAGTTGCAGTTGTAATGTAATGCAATGTAACGCAATGTAGTGTAATTAGTGTAGTGTAGTGTAGTGTTGTGGAATGTAGTGTAGATGTATTTGTATTTGTAGCTGTGATGTACGGCAGTTTATAATGTTTAATTCGTGTAAGGTAGTGTAGCTGTAATTGTAGTTGTAGCTGTGGTGGTGGTGGTGGTAGTAGTAGCTGTAGTAGTAGTAGTAGTAGTAGTAGTAGTAGTAGTAGTAGTAGTAGTAGTAGTAGTAGTAGTAGTAGTAGTAGTGGTAGTAGTAGTAGTAGTTGTTGTTGTTGTTGTGGTGGTGTTTGTAGTTGTAGTGTAATTAGTGTAATGTAGTGTAATTAGATGTAATTAGATGTAATTAGATGTAATTAGATGTAATTAGTGTAGTGTAGTGTAGTGTTTTATTTTTGTCCTTGTAGTTGTAGTAGTAGTGTAGTGTAGTGGTAGTTGCAGTTGTAGTTGTCTATCTATCTATCATCTGTCTATCTGTCAGCTTGAACACGAAGCTATTATGCGAGACTTCATCAGTTTTTGAACTTGACAACATCAAAAACGCAGCAATTCTGCGAGACTTTGAACTTGACAACCTCAAAAACGAAACAATTCTGGGAGACTTCCTCATTTTTCGAAGTTGACAACATCAAAAACGAACCAATTGTACTAGACTTCCTTCAAAAATGGAAAGTTGAGTGCAGTGCTGACGGCCTTGTACCAATGCGTTTTGCGATTTTGCCACTCCACCTGTCTAAAGTATTGTGCGTGCCACGAAAAAGTCAAGCCAGGTCATAAGAAGTGCTGCGCCTGTCACGCAAAATCATCTTCCCAGAACTGAAGATCTGATGCTCCAACATGGAATCCTTCTCAGGAAATCAGCGCCCGGACCTCCTAACACCTCTGATGAAACTGTCTCTTGTACTGCGCCTGCCACGGAAAATGCATCTTTGCAGATCATCTTCAAATGTCCCACGCCTGCCATCGTTTTCAGAAATGCTACAAAGCCCTCACGTTTTGCTCACTTTTGACGAGGTGCACAATCCCTTGCCCTTGCCACGGGAAACGATATCTAAACGTCCAAAAATGCTCCGAACCTATCAGCTTTTACACTTTTGACTTCGAAATGTGCTTCGCGCCACACTTGCGTGCACTTTTTCGACATCACAATTTCCAAAAGTGGTCCGAGCATGGTGTGCTTTGTACATTTTGACTTGGACATGTGCTTCGCGCCACAACGGTGTGCACTTTTTCATCATCTCAACTTCCAAAAGTGGTCCGAACCTGGTGTGTTTTGTACATTTTGACTTGGACATGTGCTTCGCGCCACAACGGCGTGCACTTTTTCATCATCTCAACTTCCAAAAGAGGTCCGAACCTGTTTTTCTTTGTGCATTTTGACTTGGACATGTGCTTCGCACCACAACGGCGTGCACTTTTTCATCGTCTCAACATCCAAAAGTGGTCCGAGCATCCCCCATGTATAGCTCTCTATGAAGTGGACATCCTTTGCGCTTATAAAGTGGGCTTCCGGTCGCCACTTTATACACGACCATGGGGGATAAAGCCGTGTTCTGCGCAAGAAACATGCCCTTGGACCTGGAACATGACTTTATACAACGACAAGGAAACGACTCAATATGCGGCAATGCTTTTTATAGACCGTTGGTTCCCTTCAAAGAATGGCCATAACATGTCACGCCATCCACTTTAGAGAAACATGTCTCCCCAATGATTTCGTGCCAATATTTTTCTGCTGGAGCTTTATGTATTATGGCAAAGCACTTTATAGAGGGAAAATTGCTACATCTTTGTTTGTTTAATCTTGCAGTATGTATAGTATGTAAGATTTCAATGGTCCAACCAACATCGATTAATTTTTCATTCAGGCAAAAGCTTCTATAAAGTGGCCGGTCCAGGTAAAACAACTGAAAAAACGACAGTCGATGTTGGACTTGCAACTTTATACCATTTTATACCCGCTCCATCCCGCTCCCCCCAGCAGAGAATCTTTGTATAGAGTATAGGGTATAAAGTCGTCAGTCCAGGGAAAATCACTGAAAAAACGACAGTCGATGTTGAACTGGCCACTTTATACCCGCTCCATCCAGCTCCCCGGAGCAGAGAATGCCTCTATAAAGTGGTCAGTCCAGGTAATGTTGGCTTGGCCACTTTATACCCGCTCCATCCCGCTCCCCCGAGCAGAGAATCCCTCTATAAAGTGGCCAGTCCAGGTAAAAACTGAAAAAACAACAGTCGATGTTGGACTGGCCACTTTATACCCGCTCCATCCAGCTCCCCCGAGCAAAAAAACCTGTATAAAGTGGCCAGTCCAGGTAAAACCCTGAAAAAACTACAGTCGATGTTGGACTGGCCACTTTATACCCGCTCCATCCCGCTCCCCCGAGCAGAGCCCCCGAGCAGAGAATAATTCTATAAAGTTGCCAATCCAGGTTAAAAACAACTGAAAAAACAACAGTCGATGTTGGACTGGCCACTTTATACCCGCTCCATCCAGCTCCCCCGAGCAGAGAATCCCTGTATAAAGTGGCCGGTCCAGGTACTGAAAAAACGACAGTTGGACTAGCCACTTTATACCCCATCCCGCTCCCCCCAGCAGAGAATTTCTGTATAAAGTGGCCAGTCCAGGTAAAACACGCGAAAAAACAACAGTCGATGTTGGACTGGCCACTTTATACCCGCTCCATCCCGCTCCCCCGAGCAGAGAATCCCTGTATAAAGTGGTCAGTCCAGGTAAAACGACAGTCGATGTTGGACCGGCCACTTTATACCTCATCCCGCTCCCGAGCAGAGAATCCCTGTAGAAAAGTGGCCAATCCATGTAAAACACCTGAAAAAATAACAGTCGATCTTGGACTGGCCACTTTATAGAGAGGGGGGCTCGGCCTCTGGAGAGTATCTGAATATCATTGAATATCCAGAAGCAAAAACGGACGGGAGAACCCAGCTATACTCAACAGATTTACTTTCTGAAACCGTTCAGGTGCACACAAACAGAGATAATACCATTAAATTATTTCAAATTATTAAAAATGGAGATGAGAACACAGGTATATCCAACATACCTTCCTTTTGAACCCTTTTGAGACCATTTAGATGCATTCGGGGATAATACCATTTAATTTCGCAAAAACGGGGATGAGAACCCAGGTATATTCAATATTCCTGCTTTCTGAAAGTATTCAAACGCAGTGCGAATACATCGATATTGTTAACGACTTCGATATTGATATTTGACTGGCTGTCGGCTTTCTTGGGTTTCGATGTCTCTTGGGCTCTTGGGTTCCCCATCGATGAGATCGATGATATTCCCACAAAGTTTGAACGTGGCCCCTCAACTTTATATACACAATCATGTCGATGCTTCCATCGACGTAATTAATTAAGAAAATTAACCATCGATGTTACAACGATCGTTGTTTGGTAGGAAACCCACATTATAGTGCCACTGTTCAACACAAGTACTACTATTTGGATGTTCGGCATCTCACTTAATAATAACGGGAAGCGTTCACAATTACCCTCAAAAGCCCACATCGACATGTTTTACGTGGCCAGGCGACTTTATACAACGTTGGCTTGTGACTTTATTTATGGCCAAAACATGTTGGATTTCCACTTTATAGACTCCAATCATGTGACCAATCCAGTTTACCAGGTAATTATTGTAAAAAGTCGGCCGCAAAGCATCTAGCGAGCCGTACATGGGATGTCCGAGCATGGTGTGCTTTGTGCATTTTGACTTGGAAATGTGCTTCGCGCCACAACGGCGTGCACTTTTTCATCATCAATAACTTCCAAAAGTGGTCCAAACCTGGTGTGTTTTGTACATTTGACTTCGAGATGTGCTTCGCGCCACAACGGCGTGCACTTTTTCATCATCTCAACTTCCAAAAGTGGTCCGAACCTGGTGTGCTTTGTACATTTTGACTTGGACATGTGCTTCGCGCCACAACGGCGTGCACTGTTTAATCATCATAACTTCCAAAAGTGGTCCGGACCTGGTGTGCTTTGTGCATTTTGACTTAGAAATGTGCTTCGCGCCAAAACGGCGCGCAATTTTTCATCTCTCATCTGACCAGCTGGCTCCGCACCCGCCGCTTTTAGCGAGCCTACTTTTCGACCCTCCGGAGCCACAAATCATTGGAAAAAACAGTTTTTCGCGACTTTCCTGCCGTTTCGCGCGCCTGGATCTTCTTTCTTCTGAGGCCTTTTTTTTTTAGCTTCTTTCTTCTCTTCTCTTCTCTTCTCTTCTCTGACTCTTCCCATCTCTGCTTTTCATCTGTCCATATTGCCGGAAGTTTGACCTCTAAACTTCCTTCGAAAATTTTGATCAGTTTTCTATATTCGAAGATATTCAAAGTGCTGGCAAATCATGCGTTTCCATGACAGCCGCAGGACGAAAAGCTTCCGCCAGAAGTTCTTCAGGATGGGGGAACATCTGCAAGGGTGGGGCAGGAGTACTAGATTCTGTCCTTGTCGCGGAGCCGTGCGTGAGGGACACTTTTTGATACATTGAAGACAATTGAGGTATATGATGGTAGTCGGCGAGCTGCAGTGTTCAGAGATGTCAACTCACACTGACCGGTGGCGGACGCTTGGACACACAGACAGGATGCATGCTGCTTGAAGTGACATTCACCTGTCTCCTTCCAGCAGTTGCAATTTGAACCGAAATGGATTAATGTGATGCAAGATTGGGTCTTTGAGAAAAACAGGGGCTCTTGTGGATTGTTCCGGTGTTTTAGACAAGCAATTCCAGCACATGGTAATGCTGAGCGACGAGCAGAGTATGTGGTGGACAGTGGTGGACACCTGGGGTCACGCAGTTGGTTGTTGTGAAATTGTTCCTTGTGACAAGTTACAGCGTGCCCCACAGGAGAGACTTCAGAAAGTAAGGCTCCGTGATCGCAAGTATTTGACAATAAACATTGCGCATGTAGTTGGTCATTGTATACTGTGCGTTGTTTACCCTTAGGCCTTAGAATTTCACAATGGAGGCTTGCATGGTACACGCAGGCCATTGTCATTCTCACAACATCTCACAAGACATCTGAGTTTGTCTGCAGGCCGCAGGGCTTTTGGCGAGTAGCGGTCTGTGAATCTAAGTAAATTTCAGGGTCCACCGGCAACAGCTCCCGTCGGAATAGGTCGATCGCTCGATCCCAGGGAAAGAGCAGCAAGTGAGAGGATGTGCGCAGCCAAATGGAGAGCATATGCACCCCGTGACACAATCCTTCAAGACAATTTTTTGGTGCCTGGAGACTGGAGAGTCCCGGCATGTTTTGTGAAACATGCCCTTCCTGCTATTTGCTTCAAACTCTAGGTCCATGCGCTGTGCTCAGGAAAGCAACGTCGTGACATTGCCCAACAATGAGCAACTGTCTCAAAGGACTGATTCTATGGCGGTCAGCTGCGACCAATTGCGGTTACTGGTACGTGGTTTGGGAACAAAAAGAGCCATCACAGGGCATGCTGATGACACAGACAACCAAACCCCAAGTACATCCAAGTACTATATATTATATTGCTGGTGCTGCTTCCACTGCTTCTCTCAATCAATACGCAACTTTCCAGTGTTCAAAACATCATTCATTCACTTAGAAGCAGCCAACTCAGTTGCTGTGAGCAGGCCTCAAACTGGTGCCTAAGGATTCGGATTCTTCCGGCAACGCGTTGGTTAAAATCTGGTGAGGACAACGAGCCACCTCCTTCGGCATGCCTAGCCAGGTTCGATTGCAACGAGCGGGGGTGAATTTTGTGATTCTTCATACTGTTGGGAGATTGCGTGTGAGAAAGGTCGCACCACTCTACTATGATAGTATGTTTCTCAACTTGTATAATTATATATTTGTAATTTGATGTAATTTGTATAGTTAGGATTGGCCAAAAGACATGTTTCGCGAGGCAAACGAATTCACAAGCGGATCAAGGGGATCCAAACAGTCCCTACTGCCTTCCGAGGCTGCCTTCCCATTGCATATTTTGATTCATGGCTCGCCAAGCTTAGCTAGCTGGAGGCAAGTAGGACAGCAATCAAATGGCTGTTGGGCTGTGTCGAACCATTTATGCAGGCGACCTCCAGCTTCAAAAAGCGTGTGCAAAGAGGAAAGTTCACAAACTCATGATGAAAGCTGCCTGTGTTGGCCTAAACAGGAGTAACAGCTGAAGCAGGCAACTAATTCGAGAGTGTTTGAGAAACTGGGCCTGGTTTTGCCCAACAGAGGGCGCACACACCAAGACATAGATTTTTAGGTGGATTTAAAAGTTCGAAATTGTTTTAAAGATTCAGTGGCCGGTCAGGGCATAGTAAAGTAATACCAACAGCGTAGAAAGCCGTTTGCAGCCTTTGGCCCGGTCTGGCCAGCAAGATCAGGCCGGACTCACGGTGGGGATGGGATTGAACGGGGGGCAAAATGTTGCAAATCAAAACTTATGAAGCGCTGGCATGACTACCTATTTCATGCTGCTTCTATATCTTCTATGAGGGATGGCTGATGCAGGGCTCGAGTTCGATGGCCTGTGGCAACTTCATGATAGCTTGAAAATCTGCACTGCTGGCCTTGCTGGATCTCAACTTGGCACTAGGTTCGCAATCTATATACAGGAACTGTTGGTTATGCTGCATAAGTTATGCCGTTATACTTCAAGACTCAAGACTCGCTATTGGGCCGGTGTGTACACATTAAAACAAAAAACATCAGTTGCCTTGATGGTGTGCCATGATGAAGCCTTGAGCACAGTGTGCCATGATGTGCCATGACTTGCCTGTGGTTGCATGAGCCAGCAAACCCTTCAGGAACTTGCTTCAAGTCTATCCACGAAAGCTGCCGTGAGGGTGCATACCTTACACGCCAAAGAACCATGGCATAGCTTGTCAAACTCACTCTTTTGGCATTCCTTTCAGTGTTCCTTCAGTATTTTTGAATTTGGTCACAGTGCAGAATCTTGTTGACACATGTTTAATGTTTACACCAGCTCTCATAGTTGAGACATGTTGAGACAAGTTGAGATGATGGAGGACCCGCTGTAGGCACAGGAACTGTCCTTTGCTGAGGAGCTCTGACCAATGGAGGATGTCAGCAAGGCTGTTGGGGTAGTATGGGGCATCACGGAAGAGGGTTGTTTCTTTGGTTGCTCTGTTTTGCTACATGTAAAGGACACGCAGACAACAGAACATCAATCGCTGACACTACTTTTTCCTGGCTTTCATTGATCTCCAGCTAGACGACCAATCTGGTTTGAACTTAAGGTGACTTGTTGATCAATGAATCATACCACACTAGGTTCACAGTTCCTACATATTTTTCTGCTCCCTGCGCGCCCTTCTGTTGCTTTAAAGGATCAAGGTTCAGGGTCCAAGGTCCGCGGTTCAACCCAACATCATCCTGGAAGCCTAGACCTCAATCAAAAGATTTGAAGATCAATGGGCAGGTTTTTATCCTTTAAAACTTCAACATCTTTAATTCCAACTCCTCCGACTGCTGCTCAGCCGAATCCAGATCAGTTTCAAGGCGGTTTTGGTCAAGCTGGTCAAGGGGCTGGTCAAGGAGGTGGTGAAGCTGGTTTTGGTGGGCCTCAGCCTGCTGCTCCTCAGGCTGCCCCTCAAGCTCAAGGCCAAGATGGTGCGCAGCCTGGCCCTGCTGCGCAGCCTGCTGACGACGGGTGGCAATGGAACTGAGTAGCTGCATCGCCGCATGCTCCGCCTTCATGATCCTTCATGTCCTGTCAAAATAGATTTAGTTGAGTGATAACTCCAAGGTCCAATGCCCAATTCCATGGTCCAAGGTCCAATGGCCCACCGTCCCCAGTTTAAGCTTCGATCAATAAGTGCGACAGATGTGTGAGGGTGGGCGTGCAAATTTGAAGCGCCTGGTGCGTTGCATCCTATCAACGATGCCTCTTCCACCGCCGGAGAGCATTTTGCGGGATGAAAAAAATTGCAGTGTGCGAATGGCAGAAGTGGCGGAGTTGTGCGGGCAAACTTGGTGTTCAATCATGTTCAATCAACTCATTTTATTCCATCTCTTTTTGTTTCAGACTCCAGACAAGATAAGTAGCAGATTTCCAACTTCAGGCTGGGCTGCGTGGCTTCCTGCTTTGACAAGGCCCCATTTCATTTGGCAGTCAAAATTCTTTTTCCTTGCCACATGTGCTAGCTTTTCTGCTTCCGAAGCGCAGAAGCCAGGGCAACTCCCCACAGATCAGAGCACCGCGGCTTGCAGGCAAGGCCATTGGAGAATAGGGTTTTTACAACGCAAAATGTCCCTCTTTTATGACATGCGTGCATGGTCACCATATTCCATTTTAGCTGGAATCACATTCTTCCAAGCCCTGCATCTTGCCAGGTACCTGCCAGCAAAGCGGCTGTTTGGGTTTTGTCAGGCGCCATCGTCTCCATGCTGATTACCAATGATTTTGTTTCTCATGTCGCGTTTGGATTTGTTTTCCATCTTTGCTTTAGGGTAAGCAAGGCGGTCCTTCAAGCAGTCAAAGGCCACCAATCGCTGATAGCATTTTGAATCAATTTCGAACTACAGCCATGTTCTGGTGGATTTGCAGCTTGCGCCAGTACCATCGGTCACCTTGTTCGAAGCACCCGGAGGCTTCTGTGCCTGCACGCCCTGTTGATTGCAAAGTCCATTGCTAGCCAAAGCCTAAGAGAGAGTTGAACTTGAGCAGCAGCAGCTGTCAGCACGTTTCAATTTGCAGCAGTTTTCATGGTTGTCGTCATGTCACTGGCCAATCATGCGAAGTTTATTTTGGCACAAGCCACGGTCCACGGTCCAGGGCCCGCTTTTCATTTTAGCCCAGCTGTGCATGGACGCTCCACTGGCATCCAGCTGAGAGATGCAATTGCCCAGAATCTCTGCGTTCAATTCATGGGGTCATTCTGTTTGTTTGGCAGACTGCTTGTAGATCAGATTCCTACTACAATAATTAGGCATCGAATAGCTGGATTTGCTGACCATGACTGCTGTGCTTGCCACATTGTGGCTCTATTAATGTTCCCTCCTGTCTTGTTATTCTTGGTTCTTCTTTTGGCTGTTATTTTGCAGTTGTTGCTGTGGTTGCTCTGGCTGTTGGTGGTTAAACTAGTTTTTTTTCTTGCTGTTGGTGTCGTTGCTGGTGTTGTTGTTCTTGTAGCTGTTTTTGTTGGTCATGTCCCCCCACCGTTTTGACATTGTGGTTGTGGTTGTGGTTTTGTCGCTGCTGCTCTTTGTTGCCTGTGCTGCTGTTGTAAATGTGGTTCTTGTTGTAGCTGTACTCGCAGCTACTGCTGCTGCTGTTTCCTTGTTCTTGTTCTTGTTTTGGTTTTTGTTGATGTTTTCCCTAGGATTCAATATAGTCTTTTAATGACCTGAGACAGTCAAGACTTGCTATTGGCTTTGCTGACCAATCCAGTGAAGCCCTGATAGCTTGCGAGAAAAGAGATAAGTCCAAGTGGCGAGTGGCATTAGGTCAGCTTCCGGGCAGGGCTTGCTGCAAAAGACAGCAGATCTTCACATTGCGCCAGTGGGAAGATGTGTGGCGGTTCTTGCGAACCATCCGCAGGTTGGTGCAGCCACGGTCTTTGGGGACTAACTCTTTTGGGGCAAAGCAATTAACCAGCAAAGCTAGCCACAGATAGCAAGCAAACTGGTTGCCAATGCTTATGTTTATGGTCCAGGGTCAAAGGTCCTTGGCACCAGCTCTTGAAAATTCAGCGGGCTCCACTTTTCCAGACCCAAGGAATACATTCGTTTGTGCATGCTGCAAACCGAAGGTCTATTGAGAGTGAAAAAAAGGAGACCATTTCATGCCTCTCAGCTTGTAGACATTCCTTGACTTTGACCTTCAGCCAATACACCTCTGGTTCGTGCAAACCGAGGGTGTATTGTAAGGGATTTTGTCCTATACAATACATGGCAAAAAGAATCACAATTTTGTTGCAATACGCCGTTGGTTCGTGAAAACCATCATGCGCTTGCCTTCCAAGGGCCCAGAGCATACATCCAAAGGTCTGTAGACAATCCAGCATATCAACTCACTTGAACTGGGGCATCTCTGTTATTCAAGGGTTCAGTTTCAAGATTGAAGGGTTAGGAGATACTCACATCATCTCGCGATCAAGCCTTAGGTTCTTGCCTCCAAGGGTCCCAGTCAGCTATGTAATATGTACTGTATATTCAGCTCATAGCTTCGTATAAAGTATTACGAAGTCAATGGTGCCGACTCTGCATTTCCAAGGCCTTCAGTCCATCAGCCAGGGCCAAGAGAATTACCAGCGGCCACGGCAGTCAAGTGCATTGGCTGCAACTGCTGTAGTGCTCGCTGCACAGACAGATTTGCGGCATATGGTGTTGTGACCAAGTTCAGCGGCATATTATGTTGTGAGCCAAGTTCAACAGGGATCAGCCTATAAGCCCAATATTATCCCAGAATTAACAATACCTTGTAATGCTGCAGCTAGCATTGTTGTTACATGTGTGCATGCCTGTTCTCTCAGTCCTTTCTCTTTGGATTTCTGATCCTGAGGGGCATGCTGGCAGAGAGAGGACGGAGATCCAGTTGGAAGAAGAGTAGTCGGGCAGCCGCCAAGGCTGATTTCCTGCAGTTATTTCGAAAGTTTAAGGTGTGCACACAGTGGCAGCCCTCATTTGATAGCAATCTGTGCGATTTCAATTTCTCTGCCGTTGCTAATAATGAGCATGTGATAGCAAGGCTGCGCTGCAATGTGCAGAATAAAACAGCCTGTACAAGCTTAGCGGCTTTATTTTCCGCGGCTTCAGCCTGTCCAGAGATCAGCTTGCAACAGCGCCTTGTTGAATGGAAGTATGCTATATCTAACCTCCTTTGCTAAGTTTGATATGATTTAGTTATGCATCGGACGGTCCTGGTTTTTCAATGTCTCCTTGCTCAGGCATGAGTTGCTGCTTGGCCCCTCTACCGGTCAGGATGCCTTCCTCAGAAAGTTTCCTGACAGGTTAGGGTGTCGGGTCACATCCTTTGATGTGCAGATGCGTGCCTGGAATTCAACCCATTGCCCTTGACGAATCGCTTCACGTTCGAAGATCCAAGACGTTGCCGCTGCGCTGCGAATGCTATGGACTAGGAATGTATTTCTGCGCTTGCCTGGAAAGCTTCCATACTTTCAAGTCACTCATGCGTTTAGAAGCAGCTTTTCCCATGCAGTAACCACAGCAGCGAGCACCATGCATTGAATTGCGGCTATGTGCCCCATGAGAGTTCTTCACATCATTGGTCCCAAAGGGATGCTGATATTCAATGAATGCATGCCGAGGTCAAGGCAAGACCACAGGGACGGTATTTTCTCTTTTGCAGCGCAAGCCTATTACTCCCCCTGCCGTTGTGCAGTTCGGATTTGTAGATCCTTCCCCTGCTACGTGCGTGATGTCAGGCCCCCGGCGTTCTGATTTTGGTGGTGGTCATGATATAGTTGCTGAGCAGCCCGTGTCAGGGTTGGCACAATTCTTCTTGCAGAAGGCCAAGGCAAATGCAAAGATGAGCTTGGCAGAGGCTTTGGTTTCCTTCTTCAAGGAAACCAAGGGCGTTGGGCAGCGGAAACTGTTTCTCCCACCCAAGAATGCGTTTTTCAGGGCTTTGCGTCGCAGTGGCCAGTCCAAGGTCCAAGGCCCAAGAAACTAGGACCTGGCCATAACCACTCCATGTTTCAGGTGCTTGAAGGCATTGGTCTTTCTGAAATAGTCCTGAAGCCAAGGAGGCAACAGGTGATTTGCATTGTTGCTATAGGCTGCTGATTCATGTAACCTTGATGCCATGGCAGCCCGGCGTATAGGGCAAAGAAGATCAAGGCCAACATGGACATCAACGCGTTGACCTTGGGGAAGAGGCTTTGCTTTTGCGCGCAGTTGGTTGATGGACAGGCTTCAGGCATTGTCTTGCGAGAAGATGGCATGTGGAAAGTTGAAAGTGGATCCAGGGCAGCTACTCGGGCAAACAAATAGACAGGGATGACCGCCCAAGCCTCAGCATGGGTTCTTGTTTGCCTACCAAAGTGAATTCAGTTAATTGCATATGCCATCTACATGATTAATCGGTTTCCTTACTTCAAGAATAATAAGGACATTTGATAATGACATGCCCCACTTGTTTCAGGTTCTATTTTTCATCCCTTAGTGACACCTTTGCGTGCCTTAGACTTTGGATATGTCCACCTTTCTTTTCCGGCAGCAAGCTCTTGGGTTGTCTGGGGTTACTTGCTCAATTTTCAGCCATCAGGTTGTTGGCTACCTGCCTTGTTTTGTAAAGTCTGGTGGAATCACTCCAAATGTATGCAAAACTGGTTTTTCAAAGATGCAGTGGTAATGCAGTGGACCAGCCTGGTTTCGTTGTTATCACGCTTGCTACTATACTGGGGATTACAAGCATTCGTTCCCTGGCGGCATGCTTTATCAGTCTAGAAAATGTTCCTTGGGTTTCCTTTTCTAATTTAGGCTGGCCATGAATATTGTCGTTTTGTCTTGGCTGTTGGAGGCCTAACCTTCTCTTATTCCATGTCTCCTTCCTCTTGTATGTTTGTCCCGGCAGCGCAGTGTTGCGGCTGAGGATCTCAAACCTGGATATGGCAGCCAAGCGCCTCATGCCCATCGACATACAGCAACATCTGCAGGCTTTGGGCAGGATTGCCAGCTCCAAGGCCCAGTACAAGGTCCATTGGAGCTTGGCCAGAACATTCGGTTTCGCTTGTTGTGCGGAGCAGGTGACACCATGGATTGGACAAACACGGGCTTCAAGGTGTCGGTGTTCTTAGTCATTGATATGTCAAAAGATTGACGCAATTTAAAGGCATTTTGAATGAGGTCATTTATGGTTCAAATGCCCTCATTACTACTTATTGATTTTTAAGGTCTAGTCATGGTCGAACCTAAGCTTGGGAATGATTTTTTGCAAGCGTTCATTGTCAAAAATAAAACCACTACCGTCCACTTTTCTGGCAGAAAACACAGTAAGTAAGCATGTGTGGCAAGGAACGGCACCAATGCGAAGATGTTCGGCACTTGGAGCGGCTTGAGCGCAGATGAGAGCACGAAGCAAGTGCCGGCACATTTGAAGGCAGTTGCTGGGGCAACAGCTTGGCCAAAGTTGAAGAAGTTTGTTTTAGAGGTTGATACGCAGGTCGTTGTAGTTGCCTCATGCAAGGCGATCCAAGCACTCCAGATTGTTGATTTCAACCCTTCCAAGCGTTTCAAGGTCCAGGGTCCTGAGTCTTCAGTTTTTTGACTATTATAGTAGTTCCGTGAGGATATGAATATGAAGCGTCCATAAGCTGAGGAACTTTTGCTTTCATTCCGCTCGAAGCCACCTAGCCAGCAAGAGAGTCCTAGTGCAAAAGAATCATTCTGGCTTAGATGAAAGTTTTAGCTGCCCGCCAAGGCAGCTGGATTGGGCACCTTTCTGTGAGAGCAACTGGCCCTCCAGGGTCCAAAATCACAAAAATGCATTTTTCAAGGGTGTTTTGCAGGTATTCAATGGTGTTTTGCAGGTAGCTACTTTTCAAGATTTGCTGTTGTGACAGCCGTTTCTTGTTGCTGCTTGATTGGGCCTTCTCAAAGTCCAAGGTCCACAGGAGGCACAACACATGCAGCCCCCTTGATGCCATGTGTAAATCTTCCTTGCCTGCAGCAAAGCCAAGACTTCGACTCCGATGCAAAACTGCGATAGTTCAAAAAGCTGCTCCTAGCCCTGCTGGCAAGACCCGGCATTCACCCACCAGGCGCAGATTGGCAATCAAGCAACAGCTGGTGCTGAAGGCAAGAAAAGCATTCGCCTTGTTCCTCATGGATAACACACGTGTCAAAAAGGGTGCTTTGAAAATCTTTGAAAAAGGAACACATGGAAGACATGAAAAGAGTGGCCAAGCTATGGACAGGGTTCACTGAACCTGAAAAGGCTCCTTGCAATGAGAAGAGCCCCCAAGAATTCCAAGCAAAGAGGGATGCGCTGATGCATCTAGGTCTTGATCCTCGGCCACAGGCAGGCAAAGCTACCTGCAAGGCTGTTGGGGCGCCTTTGCAGACTTGAGGAAGAAGTCAAGAATGTCAAGAAGTTTACACAGTGACAGACAAGGAGGGTGTTCCTCTGTTGGGCAGCGGATCCTATGGCAAAGTGTTTTGCGCTTACACCAGCATGGGCTGGTCTTGTGCCATCAAGGTGTATCGTAGCCGGGATGCGAAGCATGAGGCCGCCTACGAAGCCGCCACCTACAAAAAATTAGACAAGCTGCTGCCATCGCAGACGCTGTGATGCTCTGAGCTGTAGGAGCTCAGGCTGCGCGACTTTGGCATGTCAGAGCCTGTGAGAGCATCCATGTTCCAAGGTCCAAAGCGCATCGTCCAAGGTCCAGGGTCCACCATCCAACCTGCGAAAGCTGAATGCCGGCTCAACCAGTTGGTTGATCCTTCGCAGGCCTTGCCAAAGGATTCGCAGGCAACGAGCTCAGCCACGATTTTGCGAATATGTCGCATCTCAGTATCGACCACTAGAGAGCTTTGGCATGCGGGCGCTGATTCGCATGCCTTCGGAGCAGCTTTGGCCAAGGCAGTTGATGTATGTTTTTTTGGCTGCGTTGTCTTTTGAGATCAATGCAGGAAAAGTTCTCATGCATCCAAAGGATCGAAGGCAGATGTCTTCCAGGCAGGCCTTTGCTAATTGATACATAAGTTGGCCAGAGATGAGCGCTTCTCCCTATCATCATCGCCAAGGACTGTTCAGTAGTAAGTATTGGCATGCTCGCCTTGCTGCCTGTGGCATGTGGCATGCTGTGATCCTAGCTGCCTGTAGTCCGGAACCGAAGGCGACTGGATGACGTCAGCTGAAGCTGCCTCACAGCGTAACAAGTGAGAGTTGCTCGGTTTTCTTTCTGGGAACCAGCTTCCTGCACATGAAAGCTGGCAGGGGAGGGGAGTAACTATTATTGACTTGCCGTTGCCATCAGGTTCATGGTTCAAGGTCCATGGTCCATGCTGTTCATGATCACTCATGTCTACATTGTGGGTTGCCAATGAAGGCCAATTAGCAGGAGAGTAATAATCCTTAACTTAGTTCGGGCTTGCGGACATTGGGAATCATCCAAGCAGCTTTGTCAGACATGTATGGGTTTGGCAGGCGAAAGGGTGCATTACATGTTTGTCAGGTGCTTTGCGCTTTTCTAGCTGTTTGAACCCAAACCAAATGTTCCATACATCGTCTGCTTCTCGTCTCCGCAATGTCTGGCGATTCTGCAGTCGACTCCATGTCCGCAATTAGCATCAATTAGCCATTTTGGCTCAAGCTGCTTGAGCCCAAACCAAATGTTCCATATACCGTTTGCTTCTTGTTTCCGCAATGTCTGGCGATTCTGCAGTCGACTCCATATTGTCCATAGCTGCTGCTGAACAATATCTCCGTGCTCAAGGTTTTGATGTTCCTGGTGATCTGGCTGGTTTACGCACGGACGAAATTGCAGCAGTTCTTTCCCCAATTGGCGGCAATCTTAGAAATAGAACGGGGCTCCGATATTTTGACCCGGGCAATGTTCTTCCACCCAGAAAACAGAACCCTTCAACTGGCCACATTCCAGTGGCAGCTCGCCCGTCTTGCACACCAAGCCGACCAATGATGCAGATATGAGCAGCCCTTCGCCCAGATCGAATTGAAACAATTGCGCTCATCTTGGTCAGCGAGGTCGTGGTCCCACACTGGTCTACACTCTGATCGCAATTTTAGGCTTTGCCCTGAATCGGCGGCCAGCCTGGCAGTCTGCCTTAGCTGCAGCTTTGGAAGGCCAGTTTGAGTTTAGAACATTGGCTGCGGCTGCGGCCCTTCGTTCATTCTGACGGTTTGGTGCGGTCGTTGGCTGGTCTGGTTCTAGTATCAATGACCCATGAGGCCGCGCCGGGCTTAACGATCCCCAAGTTCAAAGCGAACTTGCTCGGGGACATGGCAACACTTAGAACTTGTTCCGCACTGGTGGCTGTTGCAACCTAATATGAGCATTTCCAACGTCATCACAGCGTTGGGGGAGCGATGTTGTCACTGAAACAGCATTGGGGTTTGCTCTTTCATTGTGTATTTTGTTTTCCACCCATGTTATGTAGGCAACTCGTTACATCCCTGCGCGCAATATAGAAAGAAGTGCTTGCCGATCACTAGCAGAGATGTACAAAAAGATTCTTGCGGCGCTGAATTTTGCATCATTCCGGAATAATTCCATTTTCCGATTTTCAACGCAACAAATAAGTGCCACCCACTAATTCATTTCGAATTGACGTCCTGTCTCTTGCATGCTTGGTGCTGCGGAGGCAGAAGCGGGTTTACGATTTGCAGCATAGCTGGCGAGAAAGCAGGGGCCAAAACGATTCGTCCATGGTCCGCGGTCCATGGTCCAACTTTTTTTGCAGCCTCGTATAGGCAGAAGGCCTTGCCCTAATAGAAGCGCTGGACAGGCCAACGCATTGCCGTGACAAACAAGCTCTTGCAGACACCAACGGTCATGTTTTGCAGATAACCCAAAATCAATCAAAACGCCAGCATATGCTTAAAATTTTGAGGGGCCAGCCGAAGCACGAATCCAGCAAACATAGCTGCCCTACCAGTGCTATACCTCAGTGCAGCGAAGAAGATCCAAGACCCGCATGAAAGTGCAGGCCTCTTCTCCTGTCCAGACTTTGTTGGAATCTCATCAGGACCGGGTGAAGTGGAGCCGAAGGGCTGGGCTTTGAAATGGTTAGAGCCATTTGAGCTGCTAGACGGCGTAGAATTCAACAACATTCATTGGCTGCTCATAAAATCGATGCGACGCTGATTGTTTCTTTTTTTCATTCTGCAGACTTTCCAACCTTGTGAGTCATGTAAACCTCACTGTTGCTGCTTGTAGGACCTGGTAGGACCTGATAGGTGGTTACATAGTGGTGTTCCCCAAGACCTTAAGAAATGGTGATGCATGTGCCGTGGTCTTGCAGGAGCAGATCAAGCTAGAGCTTTTTAGGCCCTGATTCTCCACACGGAAAATGCGTGAAAATGCTATGCAAGATGTGCGAACAATGCGGTGGAGGGTATTCGAAGGTAAAAGGCTATGGATTTTGCCACCTGAATCATTCAATTTATGGCAATCCAACTTTCAGATACCACACTGAATCCCGTACCCATTTTTGTTTAGTTTTGACTTTTATTTTTTTTTAAAAAAAAATATGTTTTTATATATCGTGAACATTTATGAACATTGTTTTCCCTGCTGCTGCCCTGCATTGCGGCAGGCACCGCATCGACATGGAGCGTCTCATCTCTTCAAATATGAAGGCGAGAATTTAGATGAAATAAGATGAAATAAGAGCATTGCAGATCTTTAGATGGGTCAAACGTAACATCTGGAACAAAGTTTCCCGGAGAATAGCGGCAATCCCAGATACCTGGTTGCTATTGGTTACTTCTCCTTGCCTTGACTCAGATTGGATGCCTGGCTGTACCAACTCATACCAACGCCCATTGTGGTGGCCATGTTTCCTTTGGCCTGCCTTAGGTGATGTCAGAACCTGATATTGCGCCGGCCTCCCAGACAGACTAGCAGACTATGTGTTTATATATATATATATGTATATGACTAATTAACATATATATACATATAGCGACGGACAATCACTTAGAACATTTTTTGGAAAATATTTTTTGAGCACACTGGGAGCTATGTTTTAGAACATGCGAAAGTCACTGCAGTTAGAACATCCCAAGACATTACAACATACATATACTTCAAAATATTCATTGCATAATTATATTTATACGAACGCAACGTTAACAATCACCTGTGGAGACCCCCACACTTATAACATGCCAGATGCATGCTATTGTAAGGGAAACTGATGTTGATGCTAAGTTCGTAGTTGAATTCCAAGGGGGTATTTGAAATTAGGTTGAGAAGCTTCCCCTTAAATAATCAAATTCAGACCTTAATCGGATAAACTGCAATTTTGCATCTCAAAATCCGTGAATTTCCCTTATAGAAAAACATCATCAACATATTACCAAAAATTGGATTCCGAAGCTTTCCCCTAATATTAAAATCACAAACACATTGTTTGAATAAAGAATATTTTTTGTCAGAAGCGATCAAAAAACACTCTGCTTTAAAAAAATCGAATGAACATATTGCCAAAAGTCGGATTCCAAAGCCATCCAGTAATAAAACAACTCTTCTTGTCAAGGATGAGAGGTTGCAGCTGAAAAGTGACATTGAAGTGAGCTTCGAGCCTCAGGCTTCATAGGGTTCTCACTCGCGCCCGAACTCGCAAGGGCAGGATGGATTGGTAAGGGGAAAGGGGAAGAAAAAAATAGGTTCCTCAAGGTTCTCCAATAGGTGGGGTACGCCCCACTGTTAGAACATCTATTTCCCCGTTGGTTTCCTGGAACTGCTCATGTCCAGACAAAAGGCTTTAGAGTCAGCAGGTGTTGAAATGAACGAAAAAGCTGTAGGATGTTAAAATTCAGTTAAGGCATTGTGCAAGTATACAAAATCAGCATCAGGCGGGGGGAAGCTCACATGTAGAACATCTCTCTCACCATGAGGTTATCCCAAAACAACTTTTTTCTTCAGGATGAAGGCTTGGAAGCGGAAAGCAAAGTTGAAATGAGTTTCAAATCTCAGGTTTCGTAGAGTAGACGGGCTCACCAAGGTTCTCCAATAGGTGGGGGACACCCCACACTTAGAACATCTATCTCCTCTTTGGTTTCCTGAAACTGTTCATGTCTAGACAAGAGGTTTTAGAAGCAGCAGGAATCAGCAGGAGTTGAAATTCAAGAAAGAGCTGTAGGATGTTGAAATTCAGTTAAGGCATTGTGCAAATATACAAAATCAGCATCAGGTGGGGGAGAGCTCACACATAGAACATCTCTCTCAGAATGAAGCTATCCCAGAACAACTTGTTTCTTCAGGATGAAGGGTTGGAAGCGGAAAGTAAAGTTGAAATAAGTTTCAAGTCTCAGGTTTCGTAGAGTAGACAGGTTCACCAAGGTTCTCCAATAGGTGGAGAAAGCCCCGCACTTAGAACATCTATCTCCCCTTTCGGTTTCCGAAACAGTTCATGTCTAGACAAAAGGTTTTAGAGTCAGTCAGCAGGCGTTGAAATGAAAGAAAGAGCTGTAGGATGTTGAAATTCAGTTGAGGGAATGTGCAGGTATACAACATCTGCATCAAGTGGGAGGAAGCTCGCACTTAGAGCATCTATCTCTCTCATCATGAGGTTATCCCAAAACAACTTTTTCTTTCAGGATGAAGGGTTGGAAGCGGAAAGTAAAGTTGAAATAAGTTTCAAGCCTCAGGTTTCGTGGAGTAGTTGGGCACCAAGGTTCTACAATAGGTGGGGGACACCCCACACTTAGAAGATCTATCTCCGCTTTGGGTTACTGAAACGGTTCATGACTAGACGAAAGGTTTTAGAGTCAGCAGGCAGGATGCTGACATTCAGTTGAGGGATTGTGCAAGTATACGAAATCAGCATCGAGTGCGAGGAAGGTCACTATTAGAGCATCTATCATCTATCTCTCTCACCATGAGGTTATCCCAAAACAGCTTTTCTCCTACAGGATGAAAGGTTGGAAGCGGAAAGTAAAGTTGAAATGAGTGTCAAGTAGAGAAGCCGGGTTCACCAAGGTTGTCCAATAGGCGGGGGAAGCCCCGCACTTAGAAGATCTATGTCCGCTTTGGGTTCCTGAAACTGTTCATGTCTAGACAGAAGGCTTTCGAGGCAGCA
>Ga0126342_10005552_pt1 | contig 22059 bp, 21 predicted proteins | sample Cyp1metagenome_FD_92528 | JGI IMG/M metagenome (GOLD analysis project Ga0126342, IMG submission 92528) | Coral microbial communities from Lord Howe Island, Old Settlement Bay, Australia - Cyphastrea 1 metagenome | ecosystem: Host-associated > Invertebrates > Cnidaria > Coral ...
CTCTGCCCCCACTTCCATGTCCACTTCCGCCTTGCCAACTCTTCGCCAATCTCTCAGAAACCCAACCAAATCCATTCAGAATCTATCAGAAACCCAACAAAACCATGGAGAATCTATCAGATTCATATCATGATCCCAGCTATAGATTCCCAAAAATTATTATAGGAAGGTTGACCCCCCAAAAAAAAAATAAAAATAGGGGGGGAATAACTATTAGGCAGCCAACATTAACTTAGATTGTAACCATTCTACCCCTACCCTCCGGTAATCAAATATGCTTGGCTGGGAAATTCCCAAGCCGAAGGTTTGTAGCTGGAAAAAATCATCGGACCACATGGAAGATTTTCCAGCACCTCATGGTTCGATATTAAAAATCCCCAATGTAAATGTATACCCTCTGGTTATTTAACATAGCCATAGGAAATAGATGGCCCATTTATAGATGGCTTACCGTTCTTAAAAATGGGTGGATTTTCCATGGCTATGTAAATGGGATAAGACAATATATCTATATAACTATATATATATATAGATATTAATGACGATCATGAATGGCTTGACTAAATCAAAAGAAACATAAATGTCATGTGATTCAGTGAGGGATGAGATGTTTTGTGGGATGACAAGAAAACACATTGGGTTTTTTCAAACTTGGTCAAAAAGTGGGAGATTTCATGTTCATGTAACAAAACCTTGGTTACAAAACTTGGGATTTGGTGGCATATTGATGAGGATCGTGAATGGGTTGGATTGTATGCCCATCTTGGGGGATGGTCATCATTCAAGCTTCGTAGAGATTTATGTACCGATATACCCATTCTGTTTTGATTCCCATGAAATAGATGGATGACCATAAACTAGCAATTCCATGTTTTGATCCTAGCACAGATGGGCAATGAACATATCGAAACACGTGGGAATCCATTCAAAAAGAATGGAAGGAACCACCAAATGCTACCAGAAAAGTATCAACGAGCCAATTTGATTCAATTTCCACCTCTTTGTATCGATGTCAGAGATGTTCAGATTACTTGGTGAGTTCCACAAGATCTTTACCGAGATCAATCACCTCCATTGTTTTCTTGACACCAGATGCACCGAAAGAATTTGCTTTGCTTGGACCGTGTGGCGGTTCTGAATGAGCAGTGTTCAAAACCCGCAACGTCATTGCATGAAGTACCGCTTGGTTTACAAGTATAGTCTATAGTATAACTATAGGTTTTATGAGGAGGAAGGATTTAATTATGTATATCTAGTTACTGTAAGTGCAGGGGGCCCTTGTGATACCCAGGTTATGGATGATGATCATCACCTATGAATCATGATTGAGTGGGTTCAACTAACGCTACCTAACATTCCTCATCAACCAAGAGGCTTTCTTCACGCAGCCACTGTCCTTGCCAAGGTCCTGAAAGAACGCATGGTGGACTTCTCTCCAGTGGAACGCTTTGTGCCTTGGTGCTCTACTTGTTGATGCGAGGGGATCCGAGAACAAACATGGCACAGAAAAGTAAAAAGAGGCTAGCACCCGAAGATAGTTATAGAATGCTAATTGTATAAGTGTTGTATATGATGTTAAATGAATCATGGGAGTTCTAGCTAGCTCTGTTCTTACATGAACCTCAACAAAGGTGCCAATCATCATACACTATCCACCCTTAGCACAAGCCGTGGACACCGCAACCCCAAGGTTCGCGTCACTGCCATTGCTGTCTTCGCAAGAGAGGTGCGGCAACTATCGTGGTTGGCTGCGGTTAATCCCATCCCCCAGTGAAAACGACCAATAGATGGAGCTGGCAGAAGATGAAGAGACCATAGCACGCCTGAGAAGTGAGATTCGAGAGCTTGAAGACAGGAAGACACAGATGAGGAATAGAACGCGTGAGGAGCAACACAACTGTGGAGAGAAAGCAAAGAGCGCAGTCTTCCAGTTGGAGGAGAATGTGCTCAGCCAGGAGTGGCATGATTCGCGGTACCATGCCGCGATAGAGGCAGGAGTCAACCATTCGGCGCTTCGGCCTGCATTCGGGCTGCTGGGCCGGAACATCACCTGGGACAAGTTGGTTAAGAGCTACCAGCACACAGGCTTGGGCGCAAGAAAAGAAAAAGAGAAGAGCGACTTTGCATCGGAAGAAAAGTGTTAGGGAAAAGCAAAAGAGTGATCAGGTTGGACAGCAAGTGGCAGAGTTCGACTTCAAACCGGTTGGAGACGAGGGGATACCTCTAGAACAGATCCAGTTCGAACTCAGGGTTTCTGGTCTTTTTAAGTGGCCGAGCATCAGCTACCAACTGGTTTGAGGTGCGAATGACCAGCCTTCTGCAAGTCTATCAAGAGAGCTTTGAATGACTTGACCATCTCGACCCCCAAATAGGATCTGAGAATGCTCCCACGACACCATCAGGGTTTAACCGTTTAACCTGCTCATTCTTATAGGGATGCTGAGGCAACTTACAGTTATGGCCATTTATCACTTATAAGTACTAAGAAAACCCCATTTATAGAATGTATAATCCCATAGAAATAACCACTTATAACTGGTTTTCATGGCCATAACTGTCGGAAACTCCGCAGCTAGTTCTTCAAATCCCGATGGAGTCACTTCTGATCTTCAGCACTGTTACGCCCAAGTAGCGGTTGTTCAAATCGTGATAGTTCCCTCCCCCCAGTTTCACCACTTACAATGTGGGCCACCAAGTATCTAAGTTGGTTGATGCCTTGGGAAATTCGATGGTTTATGGTAAATATACCCTCCAGTAGTCAACCATGGCGTGCTGGAAAATCCACTATTTGTTGATTTTCCCAGCTATAAACCTCCATTTGCAGGGGAATATATGTAACTGGGTGAAACTAAATCTACAAACATTCCACTGTGGAGCCCCACATTTCTGCAGGCTGCTTTGGCCAACAGCCGACACTTAGAGAAGGCGCCAGATGTCATCAGTGGATGACGTTTAAGTGGAGTATACACAAAATATGCTATCGGAACAGGTAAATTCATACCCAAGATGATCCAAAATTGTCATTTTATCAGGGGATAAAAAGCAAAATGATGATCAACTGTTGAAATTTTGGTGTACCTTGTTTTCAATCAAAACCCATGTACGAAATATGTGTGTCAAGAAAGTATTTCACCTAACATCATGCCAGAAAGTACTTCAACTCAGAGGTACTGATGGATTGCATGAAGTATACACTCCATTGACAACCCACAAATCCCAAAAAATGTTTGCACAAATGTTTGTTGAAACTCACCAAAATAGTACATGCATATGAATCCTTTTGTGATTCGAAGGGCGTTCAATGATTCTTGTTTGCACTGATCCCTGAAACACTGGCAAGGGGGTTGATCCTGTCATTGGCCTACTGTAGCCATGTCATATTACCATGCACCGTCCGCAGGATATCGGAGGGGACCCGTGAATCGGCCAGATATCCGAATGGTTCATGTCAAACAACACGCATCATGACGGTGAAAGTGAATCTGTTTTTGGTATGTTGATATTACCCTCTGGTTATTTAACATAGCCATGGAAAATGGCCCATTTATAGATGGTTTACCTAATGGGTGGATTTTCCATGGCTATGTTAAATAACGAGATGGTAAGTATATTTGCCTCCCAGGTCCCCTGTGTTAATGCAACGTGCTGTGACAGTTTATGCCATGTACTCGTTCAACAAGTTATGGTACCCGAAGACCGGCACGTACGCCACAGACCGATGAGACTGGGTGGATTGCCCTGGCGCAAGAATTGGGTCGGGATGCCCAGGTACAATACGATGCCCCCAAAGTTCCAAGTTGGTTTATATACCCCATGATTTATCTATCTATCTACCTATCTATCTATCCATCATCTATCTGGCTGTTTGTCTGTCTGTCTATCTATCTATCTATCTATCTATCTATTTATCTATCTATCTACCTATCTATCTATCTATTTATCTATCTGACTCCCTACTTACCTACCTACCTACCTACCTATCTATCTACCTATCTACCTATCTATCTATCCATCCATCTATCTGGCTGTTTGTCTGTCTGTCTGTCTGTCTATCTATCTATCTAACTACCTACCTACCTACCTATCTATCTATCTACCTATGGATAGATGGATAGATAGATAGATGGATGGATAGATAGATAGATAGATAGATACCTACCATGAACACCCAAAAAACATGGCTTTAACCTGCTTATAAACCAACTTCGCGCTTGTTCGGGGGCCCAACATCTGGCAATGTGGTACACCAGCTTGGTGACTTCATTGCCGAACATTCTCAGCATTGCCGTACGACAGTGACTACTGATTACCTTTCTCGCACCCATGGGTGCTCCGCTTGTATTTGTCAGTCATAGTGGTGACTATCTATGTTTCCATACCAAAGCGTATTTCATTGTTGGACTTGATGTTTACTTTGATTGACAAGTTGTACCTCTATGTTGACTCAACATCTTTCAGGCCTCACACTACTCTCCAAAGATACAGATAATGTATGATAATGTCAAGTTTGATATGTTATGTGTCAGATATTTGGTGTAGTGTCCAATCATTTCAGCCATTGGTCTTACACAGCCTGTGGATCCAGATCTTTTCGGCACTTCGTCCCCAAAACCAAACCTCAACCACCCTCTGTGAAGATACAGCTGGACCATAGAGATACAAACTTTGCCCAAGATTTCTACAAGGTGAGGGCCCCCAGTTATGTCTGGTGGTTTATAAATCCATGTAACTAGTTCGTTATATATCCCTGGGATTTCCCAGTCATAAGATTGTTTATGAACCCATTGACTATAGTTATATCCCCTATATGTTTGGGATTGTTTGGGATTGTTTGGGTTTTCTATAAGGCCGTGGGCTTCAAATCATTCGACGTCCTGAGGCTATGATGATCTGTGGAACGCCGTGAAGGCTGGTGATGGTGCACCTCCTTGATGGGAGCGGTTTGCAGCTTTTGAGGCCCTAGGAGGTTTCCTAAGTCATGGGTGTACCCCCAGTTATTATCCATTTATAGATACGATTTCCATCGATTTCCCATGAAATAAACCGTCCAGCTTTTTGGGGTACCCCCCATTTGAGGAAACCTCCATAAAATTGTGAGTTCGACTGTTCGACTACCCAAACTATAACATCACTGGAATGGATGTTTCTTGCAAATGGTTCCATTTTGAATGTCACACAACATGAAAACACCATTCCATTTGTTGAGGGGGTTAACGGTATCCTATCATCAAAACGCCATCAAAACGCCATCAAAGCACCACGAAAACGCAACATACCATCAAGACACCATTTAAACCCCATTAAAACACCATTAAAATGCCATTTTCTTTGAGGGTAAAAAAGGTATCCCTCCTTGGAATCAAAGCATGTCGCGGCACCGCGCCAGAAGTGCAAACCCTGGGACTGGACGGATGTGGTGCAGACAGAGGATTGCCCCCGGGGGATGGCTTTGGATGTGATTTTTCAATCAAAATGCTGGGGAAAAGATGGTAAAACGGTCAAATCCATAAGCATGTGGGGAAGTGTGGAGATGTGTCCGTGAGTAGAGCACTGAAAAAATGGGATATGGGCAAAGAGTATAGATGAATATAGCTGAATATAGCTGAATATAGCTGAATAGTATGTCAACTAGTTGATGTTTTTCTTTCAAATTCACCAAAAGGACGGTTTTGCAATGGTTCACCAATTCGAAGCAAAGCCCAGAGTCATGCCATAGTAGATGTCAGTAGTGGTCTCTATAACTGGATGATTTGAATTTCCAGTTGGGCCCCCGTGGATGTCGGTTTGTGTTCACCCATTCGACGCTTAATCCCCACAGATCGTTATTTGGGTCCCAGATTGTGTGTGCCATTGGAGGAATACGATCCAAGATACAGTAGGTTTGACAAACCAATTTGTGCTACAAAATGAGAAATAAACCCCTGACGACATACAGGCTCATCAATATTTTCATCATAATATCCCGTATTTGTAGCATCTCATTCTTCCCATTACCCATTACATCACCATGACATCGTACAGAGTTATCATACAGAGTTCATCCCGTTGAGTCTCATGGTTGGTTCAAAACCCCATACCCCTCATATTTCTCATCATATGCCATATATTGCCATATAATTATCATATTAGCCTTGAAAATCCCTTGGTCATATTCATGAAAATGGTCACAATCCCACAGTATCCCACAATGAAATCTGATGTTTGCATGACAATGCATGTTTTGTACAGTTTGGCCATTTATCAGTTATAAGTACTAACAAAACCCCATTTATAGAATGTATAACCCCATAGAAATGACCAGTTATAACTGGTAAATGGCCATAACTGTGGATAAATCCATGGTAAATCCCATTTATACAGACATTGGCCAGGATTTGGTGCAAACGGATCTGGCGTATGAGGCCACTGTGGAGGCGCGGCCTGCCTTGTTTGAAACATGGGGATGGGTCAAAACCTATGATGAATACACATCCATGAGAATAGAATATTGGATATAGATAGAAGAATGCACAATATTCATGACTTCTATTTTTATGGTTTTGTAAAACAATATTCAATTTAAACTCAAAAAAACATCCATTAACCAGATAACCAGCTATTCTATAGGGTACCAGGGTGCCTGGTTTTTGACTCATAGCCGCATCGAAAGTTGAGAGTTGAGCAGTAACATGTGATGTGATCAGCAAGAACTCGATATTCAATTATTCAACTTACACACATGTTATTTTTAACCAAGAAAACATCAATTTTACCGGCAATAATGGAGATTTGACTCGTACCAGCAAGAATTGGATACTCAGACTCATGTAGATGTTAACCGTTAGAAGAATATCAAGTGCCCCCTCCGTTGTTTTTCGTTGGTTTATGTGTAGCCGTCCAACTATAGCTACATCTAGCAGAAACTAACTGAGCTATCATGGAGCGGCTATTGACCAACAAGCATGGGGATTGAACGGATGAAAAACCATCGACAGTTGAGAAGTGTAGCAACAAGGAAGATAAAAATAAAATCATTGCGCTCCGGTAATCAAGCGTGGCTGGAAAATCCATGAGAATCCTCTATAAATGGAGGCTTGAATGGGTCAATCGTTTTTGAACGGAACGTTTAACCATGAAACACTAATATGGTGGTTTTTTCACATGTTTGAACAACCAAGAGGATAGAACTGATCTGAACTGATATAGTCTAACAGACACAAACAGCTACTGTTCTTCGCTTTGGAAGCCGTAAGGCTAGCCATTTTCGCAGGCCTGGTGGGAAGATTACGTGGTGCCAGAACTTGAGCGGGAACGTCAACGGGCACTGCTGCCGCCCTAGGCGTTTTTTCGGCGGTGTTGGGATTGGTTTCCGTGGATCTCAGCGATCGGAGCATCAAAAACTTGAAGGTTGGGCCTGGTGAAAAAAGTTGGTGTATAGACCTCATCTAAACACCATATAGCTAAAACATGTTATACAAAATAGATGTTAATATATGTTGATATATGTTGATATATGTTAATATGCATTTTATGAATTCCAGTTTGGATATGTGTTTGACCCAACCTTGGATGACATCTTGTTCTGCTGCGATATCCTCATATTACTGTACTGAACATATTGCCATAGATGTGGGAACCCCAGCATTTACATAGATATTTTTCCAAATGGGAACCATGGGTTTTCCATGGTGTTCCACATGTTTAGAGATTGTACAATCATTCAGACCCAAACAACAGAGATGTTCTGCTCAGTCCGAAACATCGATTGACACCTCTGGACACATAGCAGTGATAGAACGCTTCACAGTGAATTTGAATCGGTTCTGAGTATCGATCTTTCGTTACATCTTTTGAAGAATAGTAGCATATGGTAACTCACAATTGGATGTGAACTAACATTACTAATCGCCTAAGATGAATTAAGATGTAGTAATTGCATGTAATTGTCCATCTATTGCCTAACAATTCGATGAGACCCAGCTCGTGGGATGCGAACGAGTGAACGAGTGAAGCCGATCTGAAACTCACGGAAACTATGGCGAAATGAGAAAGTCAATGAGCCACATAATATGAGAAATTCTGCTGGGTTTGGGTCATGGATTCAGACTTTTCTGGCAGATGTTTGTCACGTCATTCGCCGTCATTCTTGCTAAATGGCTTGACCATTTGACCCACATCCTTTGTTTCACCTGCGTGGCTGGGTATGGCTCAAAATCATCGCGAATTACGAGCAACGATGCATCTGAAGGATCATGAGATGTGTCTTGAAGACAGCCATACCCATGTCAGATGGGCCAAGGTTAGTTTTTTTCGGATTGTTGATGTGCTGCAACTTTAAGGTCGTCCAACCTGAAAGAAACATCCAAAGGCAATATACGTGATGTTTGCGTAATTTTCAGTGTCACAGCCATGATCTGCATGGATAGACTGATAGGGGGATGGGTCAAACCCTATTAAAAAAAACCATGTGATACCATGGGGGAATCAACATGCACTAAGAAGCTATAACGATTCGGCCATAGATTCCTCTCAACCACGGCCCATCGCCGTCTCCGTCTTGCCAAATGGCATGGTCCAAACCGCGGCCGTCTCCGTTGTGAGACCGGCCTGGCGCAGGGAGAAAAGATGCGAAGGATCGAAACGATGACCGGTTTGGTTTGTCCCAAACAGAAGGGAAACTTGCAAAATCATGAAACAGACAGACCCGTTTGAGCCCGTTTGTGCTTGTAAACTGAAACTAACTATATATATATATATAATATACGTGTATATATATATATATACGTATATATATATATATACACCTTATATATATACACATTATATATATAGACACATTGTATATATATATATATATATACATTATATATATACATTATATATATACATTATATATACATTATATATACATTGTATAATTATATATATATATAATTATATATACATTATATATACATTATATATACATTATATATACATATATATATTTACATTATATATAGTAATAATAATAATAATAACACTAATATTAATTATAATTATAATTATAACACTAATAACAACAATAATAATAGTTTGTAATCTTTGACTTGCTGAAGGTGATTGCTCTTAATCACTGCTTCATGCTTAGTGACCAGTTAGGAATCTTCCTGGAATCATGGATGGCTTGGACCGCGGCTTTTGCTGTATGTATTACTGGCTACATGATGGAGCCCCCATGTGACCTTCGTGTGGTGGTCCCGAGGTCAACGGATTTCCACAAGAAAGTTATCCTTGCACGCAACAGTCGTGCCGTCGGCCCAAAGATGTGCAGCAACAGGCACTTGTTGGTGCGAGAGTGTTGCCCTTTGCCCTTGACTTAAGGAATTATACATGAAATTAGCCACATGTATCCACATGTAACATGTCCCACAAACTACAACTCACCAAGTCAGATGTCAATAAGTTCAGGATTCAACATGTCAAGCATTTCACCAGGTTCCAGGTTGCCAACTGGCAACGCTCAACAGCAACGCGGTTCATGTCTTGCCGCACGACAAACAGCCTGCCCATGTGGCACCTGTGGCCAGTGCTCAGCATCTTGCTGAGACTTTGTGCAGGCATGGCACTGGACACCGGACGACATGGCCGGAAGCATGTTGCGGATTTGGCTGAAGCCATTGTGGATAACGGTTTTTTGGAGTAATTACACTGCGTTCTTGGACAAACCTAAATCAGTTTCAATCTCAGTTTTCAGGGGGTTCTACTCCAACAACAAGCGGGATTGGCCTTTTTGCACTGACAGTCCGGTCAACAAGGCCAGGTAAGCAATGGGTAATAGTGCACACAAACATTCCTCATTCACACCAACTCCGAGTTCCTCCAATTGATATTCGAACATTTGGTGACAACAGCCCAAAAAGCGTTGCGCAAGCACATCTCCCCAGTATAGTCTTGCTGATTGACCCTTCATTGAACGCTTTAGCATCGTTCTTCACAGTTTTGTCATGTGTTTCTGCGCATGTGAGGGTCCGCTTTGCATCAGATCACAACCTTGCCATATTCCCATTGAAGGTGTCAAAACTGCAGACCTGCAGCTCCCCAATCCCATTACCATCTGGTTATTTAACAGTTTGCCATGGAAAATCACCAGTTTTAATAGGTAAACCCAGGTAAACCATCTATAAATGGGCCATTTTCCATGGCTATGTTAAATAACCAGAGGGTAACATCTCATTTTTCATCCCTTAAATCCATCTTTTTCTTCGGCAGTCACGAGATGTTTTTGGGCAACGGTGGCAATGTCGCGTTGCGCGTTTGAGTAAACTCATCGTTCGCAACAGCAGGCAATGGCGGGGAATTTGATTGTGGAGATGAACCGTATCTGATGCTGGAGGAGGTGCATAGTGGAACCATGTTTTCAACGTGCCATGTGGATGTTTGACCGCAAGATCTATGGTGGATTTCTGTATGATTATATGATGGTTGGTGAATGATGGTTGATTTCTATGGTTAACAGTGGTTGATTAGTTGTTGTTTTAATAATCATGGTCCATGGTTGGTGATCTATGGTAGATGGTTGATTTTATAATATTTTATAATAATAGAACATAGTGGTGGTTAGTGGTTAGTAGTAGTTGACAATAGGTAGCAATACTAATAGTTGATTCAATAGTAGCTATTAGTAGTGGATGGTTTGGTTGCGAAGCAAAATAATTATGATTCTGATGGTTGATCTATGGTGAATAGAAGTTGATTGATCGAAAATACCCCAGGACAATGGATGAATCATGAAGAATTGGGAAGTACACTGCTCTGGTTGTTTAACATCGAACATCGGTGTATAGTAATTGCCCATGCAGTTCGATGTCCTTTTTTTCCATAGCTACATTACAAGAGGGTAGACCATTCAACAATGCAAAGAAAACATTAAAGTCTCCTAGTTGGTAACGAAGAAATCTTACAATGGACTTTGACATTTGACATCATTACCCTCTGGTAAACTAACAGTTTGCGAACTTGAAAATGACCATAGAAATAGTTGATTTTCCCATTGAAAATGGTGGATCTTTCCATAGTTATGTTAATTTATCAGAGGCTATTTGGAATGCATCTTCTGGAGCTCTGAGCCCAAAACCGTGGTTTTGACTACGAAAACGCCATGAAGATGGCTACAATTTGGGATGATTCGGGCTACCCCAAATGTTATAGGAACCCCCCAAATTACGTAAATCACGTCTGAATATCCAGTAAAAGCCAGTCGCTTCAGTGCTGGAACCACCGATCCTTTGCTGGTGGCTCACCCTCGTTGTCGTTGGTAAATCCCATCGTATAACAGTGATCAGCACCATGAACCCCCAGTGATGTGAACGTTGGTTTAAAAAAACATAGGAATAGTATAGATCTACCATAAAACATAGTGAAGTTGAAGTTATTTGCACCAACTTAGCTAACTTTGGAGCACCACCTTGTAGTTGAGTTGAGCATGTTGAAGGCAGGTTTCGATGGTGATGTCAGGATGTTGGCAAGTCTTCCATACATTGAACAGGTGGTGATTCACAAGTTGGAATTGTGTGGGTGTATGCAAGGTACCGGTGCATTAAAAAAAAAAAAAAACATGGCAACGGGGAAATCTCTAATGGGAAGTGGACCCTGATGCAACTGAAGCTTACTGTATATAGATCATCCATTTATTCTTATGAAATTACCCCCTCTATGGAAACACATTACTTTGTTGTTAGGTTCCATAGTTGATTCATAGTCAGAGCTTTTTGGGGCGTTGTAAATCCCGATGCTTGAGAGTTACATGGATAAAACTGCTGCCAGGTCGCAGCACTTTTTGAGCTACATGGGAAAATCTGGATCATTTCTATGAGAGGCGACCATAGTAGCATAGGCTACGGTTGTTTGTAGCTCCAACAACTGTATGATTTCTGGTGGACCTGGATATATCTATAGTGGGCCCATAGGTTCACAAAGCAGTTTCTACCTGTGGCCCACATTGTAGGCAACTTTTTAGGCAACGCTTGGGATGTGTTGAAACTATAGACGAGTTAATTGCAACTGATCTGAGCTTGAATCATGGACACAGGTTAGAGAGTTTGTTTAAACACAAGGTGCCCCTTTATCTGCGGGTCAAGCATCATGTTCTGTTACCGTAATATTACCGTAATATGGCTGGTGAACCGCATGTTCAGATAAACTCAACCATTTTGTAGTTGGTTATATATCCCGTGGTAGCCACATGATAATTTGATGGTTAATACCACAACCATGTTAATCCATCTTATATCCATGCAATGGTTGATAAGATATTAGGACATCCATGTTTGTTGATTATCACAAGCACAACATAAAAACATGTATATCCCATATGTTGTTGCAGTTATGGCCATTTACCAGTTATAGGTGGTGATTTAAATGGGATTATACATTCTATAAATGGGGTGACTTGTTAGTACTTATAACTGATAAATGGCCATAACTGTGGTGATGTTCCCATGATATCCCCCTTTTTGTTTCATAACCGCCACGACAGGTCTTGCACAACAACCTGGGAAACCATGGACCACACCACGGCGTCTCGGCACTCTTTAAGGTTGACCTATTAATGGTCGCAGAAATCGCAGTAAAACGAAGAAAAGGCATGGTTGAGAAAGATACTTGATCTATGGTTTGTTTATGTTGGTTTATGATTGTTCATCATGGTTAATAATGGAAACTCACCAACAATAATGGATGAATCATGTATAATTGGAGTGTACCCTCTGGTTATTTAACTTTGCTATGGAATAGACGGCCCATTTAGTTCGATGATTTATGATGATCTACCGTTATCAAAAAATGTAATTTTCCATAGCTATATTTAAATTACCAAAGGTTACATCATATCCACAAGAGGGGTAAGATGATGGTTGGATTTCCTTCTTTACCTGATCAAACCAATTTCCACCCCAAAAAACATGTCTGACAATCTTGGGACAACTCCAAAATGCAGAGGTTTGTGAACATAGCATGACTGTTTTCCCCCTTTCGGTATACCCCATTTTTGGATACAGCAACGATGGAATCTCAGCAACAAACATCTTAACGTAGCGTGGCAACACATATCGATGATTCGTTTTCCTCTGTGGGATGATCAGAGAAAATCCATGGAGAAAATGGGCGGATTTTCATCAGCGGATGACTGGACAAACTACGACTCATCCCTTGTCGTTTACAGCTTCCGAACTTGCAGCAACCAGCGGTTGATCTCGAAAAATTGAGGGTTCAACTTTGCTTTTGATTAGCCAGTATGGGGATGATCAAAATCTGTGGGAAATCCCTGGCTGATCAACTAGATTTGAACATTGCGACGTGTCGTCACGAACTGAGGTGAAGAAGGCATTGTCTACCAAGCGATTGAGTACTACAAGCACCTTGACAGAGTGAAGGATTCGAAGGGTTCGTTTCGCTGACCAACACGTCATTGACATTGATGAGCACAATGGGATCATAGTGATGACAAAAAAATGCTCCAGAATCGCATGGGAACAGCATTTGCAGTATACACCACACCGCCAAATTGTTTTGCATGCCAGAACAGTTTCTTTTCGTAGTTGCACTACCGTGCAGTTGGAAATAGGCTTAAATCCGATTTGAAGTCGGGAATTTGGAGGGCTGAGAACGATGCTTGGAAGGGAAACCGATTCCATGGCAGATGCAAATCATCGTGGTGACCCAGTCCCTTGCCTGTTGCGCGACACCTTGAGTTGCGACAGCAAGCATGGTAACTTGCACTGGGTGACTTTTTGTTTCACGTTTTGATGATCCTGACTTGGTATCGATGTTCTACACCTATAGCTATCCTGCTAGCTGAAGGGATTGATTCTTGTTGATGTCTGTACCCTCTTTGAAACGTTGGTTCTGCGGTTGTTTCACGATTTGCTGTCTCTAAGGAACATGCACCGTATCGTCCACGTAAACGTGCATGCTGCTGCTTGGTTGGCCAAATCTGGATGGGCCTCGGTTTAGCTAAGTTCGTTCGCTTGGTCAGTGTTTAATTGAACTAATATAACTAATTTAGGGTTAACTCATGGGATAATGATGGTTAATAGGATTTAATTTATAAACCCTATAGCCAGCTAGATCATAAGGTTTATAGCTTGATAAAGTTATAAATCCCATTGATACTAGTTGGTTTATCACTTGTTTTGCTCACTTTTTAGTGAATGGGATTGATTTCAACCGACTCATAGAAGTACAGTAGTTTGGCCAAGACCGACCACGGCTGGGTTGCTGTCAATCCCTTTGAAACAACCCCTACATCAAATTGAAAATGTGATGGATATTTGAGGTCTGATTTGTTTTATTCCATGGTTCTTTGTTACACAACATCTGCATATTTGGTCGAATTCTGGCATTGTTGATTGAATTCAATATTACAGTGTATTTCTACTATGTCAAATATGTTTTTTTCCGTCTCAGGCCAAATTTATCGTTAATTTAAGTCGGTCAAACAAACCAGTTGTTGCAGTTGTTTCAACATGTATTTGAAAATTATATAGTACAACTCCCGTTGTTTTATTTTTTATTGTTGCTTACATTCCCCCAACCAACATACAGTAGACCCTGCCAAGATTTGGGTTGGGAGACACGCTCCTGTGGGCAATTCTCTGGAGTGATTTGTGTCCACAATTCCAAACCACGACTCACCAGTTAACCATTGGAATGGTACAATTGTTTTTGGTTTACATGTGTCTACTGTATCTCACTAGATATATCTGCCTACCACAAACTCACAGTTTTTCCCTAGACATATACCATCTTTTGACTTTTTGAAACTAAGATATGTTATATAATATATCATATCATGATATATCTACCATCTCTACATATCACCAGAAACCATAGATAACATACGTAGATGAATACATGAGATAACCACAGATTCGTTGCCTTTTCATGCAGGCCGCTTTTCTGCCTGCCACCAGAGGAACATTTGGATTATTTTTCCATTCAGTTGGGAATATGTCATCATCCCAATTGGCTTTAATTCACCCCATCATTTTTCAGAGGGGTACGGAAAAACCACCAACCAGCCATGGTTATTTCACCAGCTCTGGGACGGTCACCACGTACGAAAGGAGCACGTGTCGAAACGACACGCCACACGATGGATCCCACGAGGTCACAGACTACCAGCCCTGGGATGCCTTCGCCAACGGCCTCAATGGGCGCTTCGGGGTCTTCACGCAGCGCCCCGGCAGAGAATCCATTCGAATGGTTAGAGAAAGAACACGTACCCTCTGGTTATTTAACATAGCCATGGAAAAGGGCCCATTTATAGATGGTTTACCTATTAGAAATGATGATTTTCCATGGCTATGTTAAATAACCAGATGGTAACATCAAGTAACCATGAAATATGGTGTGATGTTGTACAGTAAGCTATATGGATTATCCCACAATTACTGTTATTCATAGTGGATGATACTAGTATGAGTAACCATTAGTTACCATAGTCCATTAATAACTATGGTTACTAAATGGTACTTATATATATAGGATGATAGTAGAATACCATAGTTCTATAAAGATTAGTAACCATAGTCTATGATGAATTGGGTATAGAGATAGAACCATAGTTTCTCATACTTAGTGACCAGAGTTATTCATACTTAGTAACCATACTTACTAAATGTTACTAATACTTAGGAAGTGATTCGTAACCATAGTTAATGAGCCATGTATGTATGGACAAAATCACTGAATGGGGACTTCCTAAGCAGGGTTACTAATCACTTACTAACTTGGACGATCCCTGCCATGAAAGATGGATTTCCTGGGCGAATTTCCATGACAATGATTGTTTAGAAGGTAAAAACTTGCAGACTAGAAAAATCAGAACCTTTGGGTTGGGCAATGATTTCCAATTTGTTGCTTTGAGATTGAAAGTGCCATGGGCAACTTTCCTGAACTGTTTTGTTTATAAGTGTCCTTGCGGCGTGTTTTTTTTGGCAACAGAAGTTCCCAGCATGAACAATGTACACACTAAGTTATCAATCTCGTCCACAACTAGACCGCAGGATCTTTGTTGTGGTGAATACACGTCATATGCAAAAGGATCAACAGGTAGCTGCAAGGGTAGTGCAAGAACTGTGATTGTCTTTGGGTCGCAGCATTTCGCGGGCAAGATGGTGTGAACATAATTCAATTCACAAGACGCATGTACCATTTGGTAATCAAACATGGAAATTGGAAATCCACTATATATATAATTAGTGTGTGTATATATATACACTGTATATGAATGGAGGTTTTCAATATGTTTTCGATCATCTGACGACATGATCGATTTTCCAGCCACGTTTGATGACAACGAAGGGTACATGCAATGCGCCCCAGAATTTGATATTGCGCTGGTGACTGAGGGAAGCAGGGCATAGCGTGGATGTCATCTTCAGTCCGAGTCCAAGATCACCTGTGGCCCACTTGGTCTATGTTTGTCTTGGTTTCTATATGGAGGCTTCCTAAAATGGGGGTACCCCAATAGCTGGATGGTTTATAATGGAAAATCCTATTAAAATGGATGATTTGGGGGTACCCCCCATTTTAGGAAACTTCCATATATGGTTCTATATACTGTCGCTGTTTATTAATGTCACTTTCAATGGGGTTATGAACCAATGAACCAACCCCTTTTTCGGGAACCCCTGAAACAACATAAACAACCAACCAGTTGGATCTAACCCAGTTTTCTGCGGACAGTCAGTAGAGTCATCATCATGGAGGTATCCTGTTTGCGAGCGAGGCGTCTTCAAGCAATTGTTGCCTTCTCCGAAAACAGGGTACCCCCCAACAGATTAGATTGATCGATGAATATCCATGATCATGTTCAGCAGATCAAAAGCAGCAGTAGGAAATCGTAGGTTGATCACATGCTTCCGGTTGCTTCACTTGGCTCCATGACAGCAAACAGCAAAAATTGTCACTTCAATAAAGGACAGCCAGAAGATCCCATGAAAAAATGCTATGTGTTTGCACTTTATTCCAAACTTTGGTGCATGTTGCCCATTTAGGTGTACTGTAATACGTGTGTATATATATATATACATTTGTCATAGTTGTTTCCTTGAAATGTTGGTACATGTTTCCCATCCTGATATGAGTATTTTGAAGCTTTGGGCTCACCAGCGCTGTACTTTTTAAAAACTGGTCCGCCCTGTCAGCATCTGTCAGCCAAGGCTTTACCACTGTGGACAAGAAACCTGTAGAACTCAGAACTTTCACCGTCAGCTTCTATGACATGGACAGGCGATGCTCGTAAGGGTTTGTGGATGTTTATGGATAGATATGTACAGCAGATAGGCCTAAATAAAACCACCAGCAATCACCAATTTTCTGTGGTTTGTATGGTTTTGTTGGTGGGGTGGATTTTTGTTGGGGGTTCAGGGTTTAGGGTTTTATGATGTTTTATATATTTAGGTCTATCTGCTGTACAACCATCTATGGGGTCCAGGGGACCCTTCCAGTGTTTTTTTGTTCTCAGGCAGTGGGGGGTCTTGACCGTCTTGAACCGAAACGATGTGACGATGATACGCGCCATGTTCATGTCTCACCACAAATTCAATGTTTGTCCGGAATGAATATTTAGATATACCCTCTGGATCCCTCTGGTAAATAAACATAGACCCTGAAAATAGCCAATGTTTAATGGAAACTAGTCTTCCAACCCCGATGACTGCCAGGGTCTATGTTAATTTACCAGAGGGTAGATATATTATATATTTATAGGAACTTCCCTCAAATAATAAATGTGAACAAAAAGAATGTCCTAAGTTGTGACAACGTGTCCTAGATTCTCTATAATTTTGATAAGTTGTTTTCTTGCCAGGCACAAACAAAGAATCAGCCCCAGTTAATTCACCCCAGTTTGTCCCTGCCTTGCCAGGGACAAAAATCCCGGAGAAGGTGTGGAAATGGTGATCCCAAAGCAACCCTATACCATGGCACCTCGGCTCATCCGAAGATCTCGTCGTATGATTTTCTCTGTGTTTTTTGCGGGCCACATGGCAGAGTATGATAGAGTCATGTTTGCCCAATCACCCATTATCATTAATTATCATTAATATTCATGAATTATCATTAATGATTTTAAGTTCTGTTTGGACTAGTTTGCAGAGGTGTTTGATGTCCGTCAATCTAGGGACCGCTATGTGCAGAACAATTCATACCAAACAACAAATGTAATTCACTCCGACATGTTAGCAATTCTCACTTAGATGCATTGCTTTCCAATGTAAAATATATTTGCACACAACATTTTCCCAGTAAGGTAAGACTTGAAAGTTCCTCATGCGTGGTCTGAGGTCTATTTGAGCAACACCACCCAAGTCAAGAAGGCTGGGCCGGTGCTTTACTGAGTCCTTGCAGATGGTCTACTTTTACATGTAATATCTATATGTAGTCACATAATATTTATATATATATACACATGCAAATATATATATAGATATATGGAATCAGTAGCTCTACACATATATATATATATATATCATAGTAACATATTATATATATGTGATATCATATATACATATATAGATAAGTATGCCAACATGATTCAACCGCCACGGCCGCGAGAGGTGCGTCAAGCGGATGGCACCGAAGTCTACGAAGGGACGCAGATGGGCATCTACGACGACAACCCGGTCAAGGCGGTGCTGATTTAAACGTTTAAAGCCAGAGATATCCAGAGATTTTTCAGGGATGTAATATCTCTATAGGGGGATAAACAATGGGGATATATTCCATAGCATAGATATTCCATATGTTTTCAGGGATATATAGATATTACATCCCAATAATAATATCTATACAGTGGCAAAAACAATGAGGATATTATTGGGAATATTATTGAATAATGGGTATATAAGTATGTATATGTATATTATATGATAGTGGGGAGTTTACAACCAAGTGGCATTTTTTTATGATGATCATGGGGGTATGAGACTGCAACATTTTTGCAGGGATGTAGTGGACATATTACCAACAAGATTAGATATGGGTGTGTTCAACAGATAAGAATGGTGTTTTTTGTTTTACCAACACAGTGGATGATTTAGCCAAGAAAAACGGTGATATAGGTGAAAAGTTTGTTTTGTATGTATATATATATATATGTATATATAGTATATATATGTGTAAAAGCTTTCCAAACAAAGTCTGATTTTATTTGGGTGTGTCTGAAAATGGGGTATACCTCCAAATGGCATTTGTTTGATCAGGGAAATGATTGTTATTATTTAGCGGATGGAAAAGGGTTTTTCCCGTAACTTGTCTAGCTATTTCTTTGGGAAAATGGGCAGGGAATTTGAGATCGCCAAACAAAATAGAATCAGCATTCTGTGATTTGGGGATGACACATATACACGAGTGTACTCTAACAAAAAACGTGCATATCTTGTCATTTATCCGATAAAGAGCGTCGGAGTCTAAGTCAATAGGTTGTTTTGTCAGATGTTTGCATGTACACTTTCCGTGTAGGTAGTAACTTGGTGTCATTCTAATGAGAGATCGGTCGGACCAAAATGAACATTGATTATACAGGAGTCACACAAAACTTGCATTTTGCACATATTACCCCAACAATCCCCAACGCGCATGTTATATATATATATAATGTATGTATAGTTTTACACATAATATATATAATATATATATATATAATATATATAATTATATTATATGTATATGTATATATATATATATTGACTAGTAACTTCATGACTGATTGTGTTTTGACCAAACAGTGTCCGCATTGAGACATTTGGCATGTGTGTTCGTTTCATTTTCCGTTGGGTGTCCACAGTGTTTGTGCAGGTGGTGCATGAGAAGCAAGTGGATGAAGATAGGCAGGGACTGGATTCGTCTGGGGTAAGGTGGATGCAAGATGTCACTTGGAAAGGAATGTTTGCTTTGGTATAACCTTACACAGTTATGGCCATTTATCAGTTATAAGTACTTATAACCCCATTTATAGAATGTATAATCCCATTTATAACCAGTTATAACTGGTTATAAATGGGATTACACATTCTATAAATGGGGTTATAAGTACTTATAACTGATAAATGGCCATAACTGTAGACCCCTACTAAGCCCTAAATTTAACACGGAACCCCTTTGCACACGTGGGGTTTGGAAGAGGATGTTCCTAGTGAATATGGCCATTTTGGGGCTTCCACGTTCAATGAGACTCTCGATGAACAGTTCCAAAACATTCCACGTGGGAAGGGATTAATCAATCGATGGGCTCAGATAAGAAGAACATTTGTTTGATGGTTTCAAACTGTATGGTTGCCCTTTGGTAAACTAGCATGGCTATGGAAAATCACCATTTCGAATAGGTAAATAAACTGCAACTGGCTATGTTCAATAGCTATGTTAAGTTGCCAGAGGGTATTCAAAAAAACTCTGATGCAAAGTGATATGAATTTGGATATCGCATGGGTTTCCCAGGTCTAGAATTGCTGACTGCTTAGATGAATGACTCAACAGCAACTGTTCACCACTGTTTTTTCTATTGTTCATCGCAAATGCACGTTCCGGTAATTTAACCTAGAATTGAATTTCACCATTTTCTGTAGGTAGATGATCTAGATTGAATTGCCAAAGTGTATTTGAAACTGGTTGTTGGTTGCTATTTCCATTTTTTCCCGAGTTTATACATGGCAATGCCAGGTGTGTGGCCTTTGAGTTCAAAAACGTGAAAGAGGCGCATAGCACTGGGGTGAGATGAGATGGGTGATTTGGTTTACAGAAGATGTAAAACTTGGGTCTAAGTGGAGGTGATGACACCAGTCACTTTTTTGCCTCACCATATTGATGATGATGATTCGCAATAGGGAGCAAAACAAAGCATACTTTGAATTCGGGTGAAACAGGGTGTTGCACCAGCAACCAGCAACAAAGCTGGGACCATCCAACTGCCACAAAAGCCCGGTGAAATCTTCGCTAAAAGACTTCATCATACTTCGCTAACCTCATCCAATTTGTTTAGCTATGATGTTTCATATTCATACTGATTCATACATGTATAAAATGTATAGATGTAGTAGTTTTTGACAGTTTTTTTGGATTACCATGATATCTATATATATAGTATGTATAAAAATAGTCACATCTAAATCTATACATATCGATATATGTATACAGTACATGTGGATATAAGTAACAGTTGCTATTGATATTGGATCATCTCCATCCCGGCAACATGGACCCGAAAAAAAACACCAGGTGCACATGCAGTTCAAGTCCACTCCGGGAAGCTCAGCACGGACCACACAATTCGCGTGCCTGAACTCCTTCGTTTGCAAAGTCTGGGTGGCTCAGGTTGTGCTGGAAATCCCAGAGGTGACCAAATTACCACAACAAAAGAGACTTCAGGCTGGAGGTTTGAATTACAACGTCAATGTCAAGCTTCTTTGCAAGTTGATACATGGCATGTTGATGAGACTTTCTGGACTTTGCGACCTGAAGTCGTGATCCACCCACAATTTGTAAGTGGGGTACGGATTGCATGCTCGCGACGGGGGTGTTCTGTGGTCATAACCATTTCAAACAAAACACACAATTCACTGCTCTTTCACATGCACATCTTGCAGACACACCACCAGATTCCCCCTCAGGGGTAAAAGTTGTTCGACCATAAAAGGCCGTTTCAATGGAAACTATCTGAAGGTTGCATGTACTGTATACATATATAAAATAATAATAATAATAATAATAAGCATAATAATAATAAAAATAATAATAATAATAATCATGATAATAATAATAACAAAAGTAACAATGAAATAATGTTTCCCTGTCGTTTGCCATTGTTTGTTCTTGGGCCCGCCTTCAATCCCTGAACTATCATAGCGATAGAAATGAGATGTAATGGGATGTATACTTAGAGTCTAGGGGACTATACAACTATCATAACCATAGGATATATATATATAAAGGGGCTACGCCCCCTGCCGCCGACCCCTGGTCTAGGGGCCTGGAACGTAAGAAGAAAGGTTTAGTGGTGACCTGTTCTTGTGTTGGAAATGTATGTGTGTATTTCTCTTC
>Ga0126342_10005553_pt1 | contig 22057 bp, 17 predicted proteins | sample Cyp1metagenome_FD_92528 | JGI IMG/M metagenome (GOLD analysis project Ga0126342, IMG submission 92528) | Coral microbial communities from Lord Howe Island, Old Settlement Bay, Australia - Cyphastrea 1 metagenome | ecosystem: Host-associated > Invertebrates > Cnidaria > Coral ...
ATAAACCCCTTTTCGTGCATCATTTCACGCTGCACAAGACACCGTATCATGCAGTCATGCTCTGGATAAAATCATCTTAGACTGCGTAAAAACCTTTTTGGTGTATCATCTTAGGGGCGCAGCATTTTGACACCACTCCTCTCCCACTACACTACCTTTCGTCCACCTCCGCCTGCTCTCAAGTAGCTGTGACATAGCATCAGATTGTGAGATTGCATCGAAACAGTGTGTGCGAGCGTTTCGCATGTTTTGTTTGGAAGGGTATTTTTCGGCTTCCTAGAGTGACTCGCAGATGTCACTATGCACAGGCGATGCAGAACCATAGCGCATACGAAGCTTCACTGTCCATCGTGCTCAGCCTTCTGGTGCCATCAAATCCATTGTTGTTTTCAAGATTTCTTGCACTGCAATCAGTCTTCGGTATTTCAAGCAGCATTTTCAAAATTGGCAGGCCATGCCTGCCCTGCGGGATGTAATTTTGCGCTACGTATGTCATGCATGGACATCACGGTACAAGGCCTGGAGAACAGATGGCTCAGCATGTTTTTTGAACATGCTGTACGTTTCTGGTACCTTTGATCAGGTGTTGAAAAACCTTCTGGCTGTGCCGTGGCAGGGCGACCTAAATCATCTAAATCAAAGCTGAGAATTCATGGATTTCCAACTGATTCCAACTACTCGCTATCTTGGAGCACGTGTAGCCGTGTAGCCTGTCGAGCGGTTTCGAAAATTGAGGTCTTCATTGACTTCCATGCTGCGCAGGATCTTGCTGTCTGAGGCAGCGCTCATTCTGCAGGCAGGGGAAAGCACAGAAATATGTACACACACACACGTATATAATTCGTGTATATACATATATAATCATATATATATATAAATACATATATATATAAATACACATATATATATACATACATATACATACACACATAAATATGATATAATACAAAAAACATAGACATATAAAAGGACAGAAGTGAACACCCGAAGCCTTTGCCGAAGTTTGGTTGAGTGTAAACTGTAAACTGTCTCAAATCTACAGGTATGCTCTTGGGAAATGCGATTGGTGTGGCCTGCTGGACGGCCTCCAGTGGGACAGCAGACAACTGACATTGTCGGGCAGCAGTGGGATACCCAGGCAGTTTGTGAAACAACTTTCCGTCCTGTCAAATTGCTTTGAGCCCATGGAAAAGGTACAAAAAAACATATTATATGTAAATAATATGTATATAATATGCGTTTGTCTTGCAAGGTGCCTTGACATGAAGATGAATGTCTCGGAGCATCTGCAGGCTGTGTTGCATAATTACAAGCTTGCTAGATGCAGATATTTCTTCCTCCTATCAGGAGGTGGTTGCTGATCTGGTCTCGTCCAAAGACACTGGTGTGTCAGCGCCGGATTCTCGTGCAGTAAGCTGTATGCTTCCTTTGTCCCCGTGAATTTTGAACATGGACGGATATGGAATGAGGCACACCGCCACGCCGTATTTGATCGGCACTGCTTTGCGGCTGGCCGACGCCTGCGACGTCATTGACGCAGTGGTTGGGTCTGCAGCACTACAGGCAGGGACCAAATTGAAAAAAACATGTTCCTATAGTTAAGCTGGCTTTCTTCGCCAGGGCTCACTGCTGTTTGGACGTGATGCAATGCAGGACCACTTGATTTGCATGTAGCATTTTTCTTCTTGCTCATTACAATTCTTACACTTCTGGACGAGTTCCAATCTCATATTTCAAAGCAGACCAGGAGCACCTTCGAGCCTCCACTTGCCAGTGCATGGCTCCGGACAAAGCTGGTGGTGGTCTAACTCGAAGTCTGGAGTTGCAGGACTGTCTCTTCAGGCTTCGCGGCTTCGCACTCAAAGTGCTTCTGCTTTCAAGACTTGCCAATGCGTCAAGGATCCTTTTGTGCTGCTGCACTTGTCTGGCGTGAGCTACCAATTGAGCGCAACAGAGTCAGAAGGCAGATTTTGGGTGTGCGCGAGTCGTTTGTTAGTTTGTGCCTTTTCTTGGCATCTGGCTTTTGAGATTGCATCCTGCCCTGCCTGTCTGTTTGGAAGGGCAGACCATTCAAACACACGGACATGTTCAATCATCCCATGGTTTCAAAACAACCAATGATAGCAGCAAGATCAGCAATGAGACTGAGTCGAGGCGATCGCTCTAGATTTGCAGAGGATTTGAAGCGGCTTGGATCTCGAAATGAATATGCAAGATCCCCAGATGCTAACCTGGATAGCTGACAATTTTTGTCACAAACCATGTCAGATTTCATGTCTGCAGTGCAAGTGTGTCAAGGCCTGTTTTGCCTTCTACACAGAGCAAGCTTGTCGGTGATCCCCAATTGTCAACGCATTTTCACAGTCAGCATGGCAATGGCTCGGTGTTTCCCTTCAGTGTTTGACTCCTTTGGGCCTTCTGAGGCAAGTCGCTCGCTGTGTTCGCTGCGGCTGCCCTATGTCATTTGGTGCGACAAACGGCAACAGACATCAACAAACAGCAGCATATACTTGTAGCAACAAACTGCATATATAGCACAGAATATCATATTCATATTGAATTTCATATGCTATTATATATATCATATCACATAACATCACATCACATCACGTTGATTTCATTTCATTCCATTTAATCTCATCCCATTTCATATCCACTCAGATCCTATTATGTTTGTGGTACGGCTTGGCCAGCATCCGAAAGATTTTCCTCGCCGCAGCGGTTTCTACTTCTGGAAGTCATTTCACCTTGTGGCAGGTTGGGAGACCGCCAGCCATGAGCTCTGCATCTGCTGCAAGTGACTCCAGAGCGCAGGCGTGACACTTGTGTTTGCAAGGACAAAAAAGCAGAAAGGTCAGAAGAAAGACAGCGGCTAGCACTGGGGACAAAGCTGTCACTGCATCAGGCTGCCCGAGCGCATCTCGAAGCGCTGCTTCCGGCAATGGCAGCTGAAGAATCTGGAGCAGAAGCACCCCGAAGATTGGAGCTTTTGTCAGGCATCGTTCTGCCATGTTCCGCTGCATACTTGTGTATTGCTCGCGTGTCGCTACTTGTAGGGACTTGTCCGTTGTATATTGTCATTTGATGTCAAGATCATAGAAGATCCAATTAATGGCATGGCAGCAGCAAGGTCTGGCAACTGCCTTTCTGGCGGCCATGCTGGAGCGTTCCGAGGCAGGGCTATCTGGACGGGACATTGGATGACATTGGTATTTGATAGATCTTGTTTGAACTTTCCATCAGACCCAACCAAGTTGGAGGCGACCAAATCGACCTATCTCAGTATCAACCATATCAAATCCATATCAAATCCAAGGGCGTCACGGGCTGCCTAGACTTGCCAAGGCTCCACCGCTCGCCTTCGTGCGAAGAGTCTATGGGTTGCTCAGCGGGGCCTTGGTTCGGCCATTGTCTCGGGAGTCTCGCAGGAACTTGGAGGAGGCGAGATGCGTTGGGCTGCGTTCTGCAAGGCTGCCAGCACAAACTTCATGGAAGTTGGCATGGAAATAAAATGAAATTAAAATGTCTGAATATAAATGTGAGAGTGAAAGATGTTTTAGGAAAGATGTTTTAGGAAAGCTCTACCTGAGGTACGCAGATAAGCTAGAAGGGAGATTGAGGGCATTGGATGTTGAAGCTAAGCCAGCGAAGTTTCTGGAAAGCCTCATAAAATATCATAAAATCACAATGAGTGGATGACCGGACAACAGGGGCCAACCAAAGATTTTGTATGATTTTGTCAGTTCAAAGTCTTTTGAACTAGAATTGTGTGGATAAGGCTGCTGCTGCTGCTGCCGCTGCTGCTGCTGCTGCCGCTGCTGCTCCTGCTGCTGCTGCTGCTGCTGCTGCTGCTGCTTTGAGCGGCATTGTGCGACCTAGTCACATAGGTACAGAAAAGCATCAACAACATTAAAAAAACATAAACAACAAAAAAAAACGAAACAGTATCGAGCACGAGAGCACGATGTGAGTACGATGTGAGCACCATGTCCTTGTGGCCCATCCTCGTGGCGTCTCTTAGCAAAAGCCTCAGCAGGCGCTGCTGCTTCTCTTGCAGCGGATGTTGCCCGACCCCGCCGCTTGCCCAGTGATCACTGTAGATTTTGCCAATCCAAACAGGAAAGACGATGAAAGACGTTTTTTTTTCTTCTGAATTTCTTTGTGTTGCGATTCCGGTCTCGACTTGCCTCATCATAGATCTTGGCTCTTTTTACAGTATCAAGAGTTGGGTCTTGCTTCCAGGCGTTGGAGGCGGCTCAAGGTCTACAGCCCTCTTTCCTTGAGGCGCAGGTCAGCTGGTGCCTGGAACCTCCAGGGTAAGACAGAAACACAGTGTACATCAGTGTATCTCAGAAGACTATCGCGTTGAAACGGGTAGAACATGTTTTAACAATATTGAATAACAACTATAGAAACAGCTAAACTCAAAAAAAACAAATCTTTCGAACATCCGAACATCTCTCTCTCTCTCTACACAACATTACGATAATTTACGTATAATATGTCTATCGTATAATATATTCGGATATATTCGGTTTATTTCTGATCCCAAAGTTTTGACCTCTCCTTTGCTTGCAGGACCTACAAGAACTCTCCCAGCTGTTGACATCCTTGATGGCCGCTGCCGTTGCAGAGGCGTGCAGTGGTCTGATCAAAAACGGAGGACCTAGGTGGAAGAAGACCGGAGAAAACGGAAGAAGATTGAAGAGTACTGAAGAAGAAGAGGAAGAAGAAACTGAAGAAAAAAGAAGAAATATCTATCGAACATCGTACTAATGTTGTCTTTTCATGTCTTTTCCGGTGCTTTCACTGCTTTTAATTTTTTCGATTGCTATGGGCTGTCGCAAAGTTGCAAGGAGGATTTGTTGTATCAAGCCTTTCTAATCATGACTGGCCCTGCGCAGGTGGAGATGTTTGAGGAGACACGCCAGGGAGTCGCTCTGCCGCTGATGTGTGCACTCCTCACCCGAGTACCTGCGAAGCAGAGATCCCAGGTCTTCAAAGGTCGGCTTTGGCAGCAGCTTACAGAACTCATTGGTTCAGATCGTATAGAGCAGGATCAGAATCGAGCAGATCGAGGAGTACAGAGATACCAAAGTGCAGCTCTTGCTGCAGTTCTTTGCCAAGCACCTGAAGCAGCCAGCGCCTTTTTTGAAGCTGCAGGCTTCTCAGCCATTCTGCGGTCAGAGATGCTGGGCTGCAGGATGAGATTGGCTCCTGCAGGATTGCATGCATTGGACACAACCCACCCGGCATCCCTGGTAGCAATTTTGCAAGTGATTGTCTCCATCCTTGGCGTTCTTCCAACGCATTCATTAGTTTTACACAGCACTCTGCAGTGGCTTGAGAAACATCTGCAGCCTCTACTTGATGTCGTGCAATGGGTCACCCGCTTGCCGATGACATTGTCTGCTGAGCCCAGACGGGCTGGACATGTTTCGCTTCTGTCATCGATGGTTTCCGCTTTGGCAGCAAGAAGTGGGGGCAGTGCCGGCCGCAGTGGTCCGGATGCTATGCTTGTGCATTGCCGCTTTCTTCAAGCAAGCAGCGCAAACAGCTCTGCAGACGCTTCCGTTGACACTTTGGCTTTTTCCCTCAGCGGCCGACGTGCACTGGGTGTCGCTTCAGGGACAGCGACAGAGGAACAAGTGCTGCAAGTGGAAGGAGTTGCTTTGTGCTATCGATGTGTCTCTTTGTTCATTGAGCTGTGGTCTTTGTTAACTTCAGCTGTTGGAAGAGTCAAAGGCTCAGCTGCTGGCATGGCTTCGATGGCTTCGCAAGATCCATACTTGAGCAAACTTCAGCAGCTTGAGGTCATGATCCGCCCAGCTCTGCCTGGTCTCACAATGCAAGTGGTCAGTGCATGTCCAGCAGATCAAAACGACATGTCGGATTCGGGCACACCACTTCTGATGGAAAGCATGCTACCTTCCGAGTCAACAAAGCTTAAGATTTGTTCCAATGTTCTTCACGTGTGGAGACATGATGGCATTACCCAACACATCAAGGCGCTGGCATACAAAGGACCACAACCTCCAGGGGGCTTCGGGGGCTTCGGGGGCTTCCAGCAAAGTTTCCAGAGCCTATCAGGATCGGGGCTATCATCAGCCTCGGCCGCGGCACAAACCTTTGGCCCTTTGCGCTCTGGTGTTCTCGTCTCGCAGGATGTCGTTTCAGAAGCCAATCTGCGTGCGGGTGTTCTTTGCGCGATCTTTGTGCATGCTACTTCTAGCTTGCTGAATTTGAAACTGTCAGATTCTGCAGTGCCTTCAAAGGAGGGAGTGAACAAAGTGAGCGATTTTAGACAGGGGAATAGCCACCAGATCCACTTCGACGGTGCAGCAATGACTTTTCGCCATTTGCTCTTTATCGTCGAGACTTCCCTTCACTTGCTTTGCCTCCATTTGACGCTGCTAACAACTGCGGCCGATTTAGAAGGTTCCAACAGTGGAAGCACTGGACGACAAGCACCCTCGCTGTCAGCTGGAATACCTCGACTAGCCGTGGTGGGACAATATCTCCGCCTGGTGATTGAGTTTGCAGCAGCATCCGGCAGCTCAGTGGCGTTACTGTCAACTGACGATCGATCGCGTGAGACTGGAACTATTTCCAACCTCTTGTCCCTTTCATTCGCCGCCAATGTAGCATCCACAGTCAAGGCCTCAATTGTAAATCTTGTGCAGGGTGTGGGTTGAACAGTCCAGATCAGTCCAGTGATAATTCTTGAAGATGGTCTGCAGGAAAGATACAGCAGAACAATCATTTGAAGGATAGTGATAGTGCAACCACCTGCAAACTTATACCAGCACAACTTTTCACAAATCCATTGATTGACATGACCCCCCGGCACACCATTAGACTTGGGATCTTTCAATCGCTTAGCGGTGACTTTGAGGATTCTTGAGCATGATCTTAGGCCGAAAAGCTGGTTGCCCAGTTGCAACTGCAGCAAGGTGGCTTATGAAAAGGTGTGCCAACTGTGCAGCTTGGTGTTGTCGTTCCTAAGCTCTTGCTATGGCAGAAACACAATGAAGTTGCTGGCTCTGCCAGCTGCAAAAGCTGGATGATGTGCTGTGACATTTTTTTGGCCCTAGCCAATATCTTTGGAGACACAAGCAAGAAAAGCATGCGTTTAAGATATTCAAGTCTCCTGCAAATAATAAATCTAAAAGAAACAAATGGCACATCTGAAGCGCCTTCCCCACCATGACCATGCAGCCTCTTCAATAATATATTAATATAATGATGATCAATGCTGCATACCCTCGAATTTCACGGAATCCGAATCTCGATTCTCTCACACACACATGTTTGAAGTCAAACTTACTGACACATCTTTCTAGCGACAAACAGTGTGCAGTCAATGGCTTGGGCAACTGACAACTAACCAGATCCAGGTTTGGCTGTTGTTCCACTGTAGCATATTGCCAGCTTCCAACTTTTGTGATCACTCTATTGGTAGTGTAGCATTGTCTAGGCATGGCAGTCGAAGCTGTGAGGTGCTGGAGGGGTATATCGTTAGGTTTATGATGTTAATCTGCGCCGAGAGAGTACGCTAAAAGAGAAGTTTGCCGCTTCGTGGCTTTGTTACAAACTTAGACAGAAACAAAGTCATCCAATTGCAGTGCCACGTGTCTAGGTTTGTTCCGACCCTTGGGATTCATCTCCATAAATGTCCATTCTTTCACCTGGAGAAACCGCGAAAGATTCGAATGGTTGCCGCCTTCTAACAGGTCTCAGCCTGGATCGTTGCCTGTGCCAAGCATGGAGGTTTGCTTGTTGACACCGTCAGACATCAGTCAGACATGAGAAGCCATGATCGATCAAATCAGAGGCGTGTTAGCTTGTCCCTTTCACAGGCAACGCAGACATCAGCAATGGATGCAACGGATCAAGGTGCCTGATTTGCCATGTATATAACCGTATATATATATATGTATAATTTATTGTATATATATATTATATACTGTATATATGAAGTGTTCCCAGCAATGCTCCACCAAGGAGTAAAGTCATTTTTGGGACTCGTCTATTTTGTGCAAAGTATGGCCTTGGGCAGTTCTCAGCACAGCCCCAACTTGTAACTCATTTGACCAAGTCTAAGCACTCTGCACTCGTTCTCCTCTCTGCACTGGGCCACTGGGGACCACATTCACGGATCAAATGATCCACCGAGGTCACTTTCCGGCCCACAAAGTGGCCATGTATGAGTTGCTGTTGCGGCAGTTGCAGGTGCAGATTCGCAGGATTGTTTTACAGCACTCTTAGAGAATGCAATCAGTATTTGTATGGCGACTGACACCACGCATTTGTGTGGAAGAAAATTCAAACAAGTCCAAAATCGCAAGATACTTCTATATAGTCTCCACAACTATTGTAAGCACGTCCTTGTATTGCAAGCAAGTTTTTATATTCTAAGCATATAGGTGATTGTAAGTCTTTACATCGAATAATCTTCCTAGCTTTCGGGGACAACTGTGCAGCCGCATACCGATGTCGGCAAATTCAACCTGAAACTGAAACATCCTGAAACATCTTGAAACACGGCCATATATGATTCATATATGACCAATGTGGTGTTTACTTCTGAGGGGTTCAAGGCTAGCGTGGCGTGGTGTCAATATTGGGCAACCGTTGGGCGTCCATGTTAGAACCAGCACGAGTTTTCCAATAAGTGCTAAGATGTGCTAAGATTCTTTAGCATTTTGCTTTCTATTGTGCCCCTGCACACCTTTGTCCGCATGAACATGATTTAATTGTTGGCAGACATTTTTTTTACAAGAACGTCAAGCCTTGCCGAAAAAAATATTCCTGATTTCTGACCTTGAAGGATGACGGCTTCGAGGCAGAGGCTGGATTGGCCCGAAGCATCTTCTTGAACTTTGAACATCTTTGAACATGAAAACACTTTTTAGTGAATTTAGTGACATCAGTGACTGGGACACTCTCACGGTCCTCAACATACTGCGAGTGTTTCCATGCTAGGTCCAAGCCCTGACAGCGCAGTTGCACCTACGTGCCAACACCAAAGTTGAGAAGGCAGATACGATGCCAGGGGCCGGGGAACGTGTCAAGACACAAGTGCACGACATCAAGAACCAGAAGAAACTTGAATGCGTTGCCGCCGCATCCCAATAGTTGATTGGATTGCACCCAACAAGACAGGATGCTTTGTTGGATATTTACACCAAAAGCTGGCCCTCAGAGCATGCACTTATTGCCTGACTTTCCGATGGTGCATGGAAGCTAACAAAGAAGTGCAATGTCGGCAATCTCCTGGATTTAGGTCTCAAGTGGGCTTTTGGTGATGAGCCACAGCCGGAGTGGCAACCTCTCCACTGCGCACCTGTGCCCCATAATTGCCCTGATTGCCAAAAACCACGACCTGGCCACCTGCCCTTTAAAGATCTTTCAAGAAGGTCCAAATCCGAAGACACTGTTGCCAAAAGCTGCTCGCTTGTGATGAGAAATCTGGCCAGGTACCACCTCTTGGCGCACAGGAAAAGGTGCTGGACTTGGAGGGTATGGCAATTCCAACAGGCGCGCCTAGCGACTCTGCAATGAGTCCTATAGATATGGCAGCTGGCCTGGTTGTCAGGCACTTCTCAGACTCCAGATCCCACCAAAAAACCTCCTGAAGTCAGGCACACTGCGCTATGCACCTGCTGACTTTCTTGCAAACTCATGCAATCTCCAACAACAAACGAAGCACGGCACACAGTTTCTGGTGAGTGAAGGCTCCTGTACACAGCATCTCATAAGTCTCACTGCCGCTCTGTGGCCTTTTCCACCGACGGAAGATTTTGCCCGTGGCTTAAATTTGTTTTCACGTGTTTTTGCAAGGAAAGTAAGAAGGGCTGAGAATGTTTTCTGGGAAGCAACAGTGTTGCACTTCGTTGCTGAGGTGCGACTGGATGCACGGATGGAAGCATCAAAATCCTGGATACAGCCTGATGCCGAAATTGCCGCATAATTTCCATGACTGTGCTGTAGCCGCGATTTCCGTTGTATTTCGTACTTTCGCACGTTATGAGTTCCCTTGAGCTTTTCATACTGCATTTTCCCTTGTTTTCTGGTGATTTCTGGTTGCTTTGTCCAGGCCAAGATGCGAGTGTGTGCTGCAAGCACAGAGGGACCTGTTGGTCGCATGCGTGTGACTGAAGAGGTGCCCGAGCTGCGAAGGGAGAGCAGAACTGCCGAACGGCGGACATCGGACATATTTGAATCATAAGCGGTCACCTGTGCCGCAAAAAGACCGTAACGTGACCATAAGGTGACCATAAGGAGTCCAAAAGGCTGAGAACACTGAAAAGACCCTGGATTTCAGAACCAGAGCGAGCCCAAGACAAGAAATGATAAGTGAACTGTGTAAGGGGACTCCTAGCAATTCTCGGAGTAATTTCAGGAGACATCAATGAAGTGAGGGGCACAAAGCACTCACCCGGTACAATGTGCTACAAAGGAGTGGTGTGAAAAGAATGAGATGCTAGCAGCATTGCATCCTGCCCCTTTGCAATAAACATGTACCCTGGCACAATGTATATCAAAGTATTGTAGAAGCCTGTCTTAATTGTCAAGGGACCCCAAAAACGTAAAACTGTGAAACCCTTATGTATACAAATAATATATAGTGTATATATATATTATAATATATATATAATATATATATAATATACATATTATAATATATATATATATGTATGTATATTCATTAAGAAATCTAAGCGTGGACTGGACTGCATATGGCTTGATAATTTGAACTTCGGCAAGTGTTTGTCACTGAGAGCCGGACTCTCGAAAGGGGTCCGAGTTTGACCCTCACCGGTGGAGAGTGCAGTCGGAGTTGGATGTTCCCAAGAGGCTGATCCTAGGATGCAATTGTGAAAACTAGACATTTAGAACCCATCGAACCCATCTCGGTGATTTTTTGGGGGATCAGACAGGAGAGAGAGAGAGAGATTCCTTTGCAGGAGCTGATGAAGCCGATTGTGCGTGTCCTCCAGGACAGGATTTTGAAAGCCGATGCACGGGCAAACAACAAGAGCAGAGAACTAAATCGACAAATCCAGGTTGGTTGCTGGACAAACTTGAAGCTTGGGAACCATGGAGAGCCTTTTCAAAAGACTTGCGTGCCGTGCGGAAGCATGCAGCTTGCCACAGGATCACATCCAAGGTGTCACATGCCTGGCCTTTCATCCGACAAATCCCACGCTATTTTCGGGTTCTTCGGACAAGGCCAAATTCTCCGTCTTTCACAGCCTTGCTGTTTTGCTGGTCAGCCCCCAGAAAACGCGAGGCCGTCAAAATCTTTGACCTTACTAGACCACCAGGCCACAAAAAGGCAGGGTTTTTTGGCAGCATTCTGACTCCTGGTTGCTTGAAGACTTGGAGGTTTGAAAGGCACATGCATCGGATGAGGCAAAGCAAATCTGTTCCAGATAAAAGTTCCTAGGTCCTAGTTGATCCTCGGGAAAAACCATGCAACCGTTTGTGCAGGCTTTCTCCGTGCTACAAGATGTATATGCTGTGAAAAGCATATGTGCTAATCCCAGAGCGGCTGACTCTTGGATCACATGGATCCTTCAACTCGCGCTTCCAGCTCGATCCAAATTTGAAGTGCTCACATGCATTTGCGCCGCTTTCCCACGCAAACCAATTTGGAGCCCTAGACTCCTAGATCAATCACTGGACAATCAAGTCCAAAAGCTATGACTTATGGAGGCTATTACTTATGGACCATACTCGGCTAATGTGTTGAGGATAATTTCGAGGGACGCAGCCATTCTGAGCCCGCTTTCAATGCCAAACGGGTCGAACAAGTGCCTTCAAAACATTTTGAGTCATGCTAGACTTGTCTTCAGACTTCATGCTGCTGCCTGTTATAAAGTAGCTCTCCACACGTATACCGACGTTTTCCAGAGCCAAGGTGTCTCCGCGCAGCCATAGCTACAGCTACAGTCGGTAGTAGATGGTAGTAGCGGCTACGATTGCTCCAGTTTTGAATGTAGCCTATTGTAGCTTTTCAAGATCTCTGTCGCTCTCTTTTCTGTTTATGTTTGCTTTCGTCGGTCTCACGCGTATTGATGTTTTTCCATTTTTTTCCTGGATTCCTCTTTGAGTCATTCTCTCTTTGCTGCGCCAACCCGTTCCCCGGAGTAGTGTACTCAGTTTGTGGCAGTCTTCAGGCATCCATCCCTGTGGTGATTTCCTCTTTGTGGGCACAACCCACCAGGCAACTCCTCAAAGACGAATTTTCATAAATGACACCAGCACTTTCTTTGGTTTTGAATGGCTTTCCCACGTTACTGCGTGTCAGGCTCTTCGGATGTACGATCTGCAGACCTTGAGTTGCTTTACAACCTCGCATCAAGACCAGCACCATACAGCAGGCAAAGTGGTCAAGCCTTGTCCAAATCCTGTCTTTTTTTTTTCCTGGCAAGACTTGCATCAGACGATGCATGACTCAACTCTGTCAACCCTATTCTGGAAGACCACTCTGCTGTAATTTCTTTGTACGCTGAGCCGCTGAGCAAGGTTGAACCAGTTTTGAATTTGTTTTTATTCTTATCGTTTTCGATCGCAAACGGCATTGGCAACTCCCCTTGCAGGAATCAACGACCTGCGATGCACAAGTGACGGGAAAATTCTGGCCAGTGCTTCGGCCGACACTGCCTCAGCCAGCACTCTATGCAAACAGTTGCAGTTGAGAATAGAGTGTAGTTATTATGTGTTATTACAACGTTACTAATTCAGATTTATTAGGATGATCATGTCTGAAAGCAGCTCTGAGGATGGCTCCATCAAGCTTTGGGATGCCGTCACCAATAGCGTGGTCAATGCTTTGCCACAGGCCCTGCAGATAAGAGCAGTGTACCCTTGACAGTACCCTTGACATTGACAGTCAGATAGGTTTGACAGTCATTACCCTTGTGTTTGTTCAATTGCAAAGTTTTCAGATGCTCGGAGGCTCACAGTGGATCTTCTGTCACATCTGTTCGATGGAGCGAGGATCTGAAAGAAGTGATGCATCCACGACACAAAGAAGAACAAAAAATACATGCTAGATAATTTGTGTTGCTATTGAAGCAAGAGTCTCTTTGTTTCTTGGCATCTGCCAAATCTGCCAAGGTCGAAGCCTCCGCTACCTGCTATCTTCAGGAAACGATGGAAGGCTGTAGTATGGTTCATCCCGTCATTCTGATCTTTTGGAGTCTGAAAGAATGACATTCTGGCTTCTTGCCATTCAACCATCTACTTCACACAGTCCTGTTGAAGCGGCATATAGTCTAAGGCAAACGGCATGTACAAGCTGTAAGTTTATCCAATCATTTCGCATCCATGTCTTTCTGAAGTCTTCAGGCACCGACTATGGGATGTTCGAATGGGCAAAGAAGCTATGGCCTCGGTTTTTACTTGCTCCATTCCTAGACGAGTCACAAGATATTGCACCAATGCACCAGTTCACGCAGCAAGATTTGCTCCTACTGAAGTCCAGCCAGGTTTTCTGCATGGGCTTTGGGCCAAGATCTGCCGACTTCAGCACAGCCACTTTCGTCAATGGTGAAAGGCGATCCCAACCTGCTGAGTTGGCAACGTATTGTACACAGAATTTTGAGAAGTGATTCCTGATGAACAATTCACAGCCAGAAAGGGGGAGGCCTGTGAATGCTTGAGACAGGTATATTGCAGCGGCAAACAGCAACGTGAGACTCAGCGATGTGAGTCTCTTTGACTCGACGACAGGCATTTTTCCCTACGGTGTTCGCTTGCGACAGCCTTGTAGTAATATATCGTAGAACATCACTTGACTTATGTAATATGTCATATTATACTAGTGCATATAATTTTCATCTCTTGACCAACTGCACACTAACTCAACACAAAAATGTCAGGTTCACCTGTGTTCATGAAAATGGGGATGCACACCGTCCCAATCTATGCCCTGGAGACTTCACCCGTGGACAGGCGTGGACAGCACTGCTTGAGTGATAATCAGTGGATTTAAAGACAGTCATCTACTCATCTACTCGGAATTTACTTGACTTGAGATGTCATCACTAATTACTCATTTTGACCTAGTTTCAACATGTTCGCTGCAAACCCCACGTTTGCCCGCATCGGATCCCGCATATCCTTTGACATGCTCAAATCCCTACGTAGGTCTAGCGTTTTTCACTTTCCAAAACCTAAAACCCTGAATCCCTGGAATCCGAAAAACCTAAAAGCCGAAACCCTAAATTAAAACCCTAAATCCTAAAAACCATTAAAAACCTAAAGTCAAAATCGCTGCGTATAGCCAGTGTTTTCATTCATCCTCTGGTGACAAGTATATGATATTGTTTGGGTGTGTTATTTGGGTGTGGGCAAACGTGGGGTTTGGAGGGAACATGTTTCAACATCAAAGAGGACCCTGATAACGGGCTGCGATGACGAGAAAGCCCGATACTTCAGCATCGAGGTTGGGGCCGTGAGTTGTGTAGGGCATAGGCCACAGGTCTCTTGCAGAATTCTTGGGTCAACTGAGGACACTTTATGGACTTTTGTAGATTTTTTGGCAGGAAGAGAACTTGAATATTTTTACAAAAGGCCTCAGGTGAAGGAAGAACAAATTTCAAAGAAAGGCAGGAATCATAAGAAATACTCTTTTCCCTGCAACCACAGCTTTCAAATTGAAGTTCCAAGACTACTATCGCCAAAGGCTTCATGACTACTCCCCATCCAAGTCGAAGACTACTATCAGTGCTGTCCCTTTATCCATGCGGTTCATGCGATGAAAGATAAGCTGTTTGCTGCGATTTGGCAGGACAAGTGACAAGTGGAACTCTTTATTGTGGCTTTATAGGCTGCGCCAAAGAAAAGAAGAGCATTCTAGATCTGCCAGATTTGCCTTTGCAAGAAGCTCATGCATTCTCACTGCATTGAATGCCAACTGTAGATTTTAATGACATGACTGTGTATACAAACCGGAACTTTCCTCACCAGGACGCCACTGTCTACGGCTCCAAAAAGAAATATGAATTATGCGCAAAATCAAGCTGACATCAATGCATCCAATTTTGTCTGATGCTTATATATATATATTATATATAATCTTATATAATCATTTTGCAGACTGAAGGTGCATCAGGCTAATCAAACTACGCAGACACACTCCCACAAAGAGAGATACGTCAATCACAAGAGTTCCTGTGACCAAATTTGCGCATTCCTTCGCACTTTGTTTTGAAGCAACGCATATCCACACTATATACACTACCGCAATATTAGGGGATTAGGACATCAACATCACAAACAAATTCGGCGACAAGGTCCGCGATCGATTGCCACAATGCTTGTCAACTGCAGTTGACGGTGCTGTTCAATAGACTCTTGGAGCTTGTCAAGCCTGTTGAAGCTTGTCGAGCTTGTTAGCTCAAAGTCAGCTCTAGATCGTCATGCAGACAGCAGACGAGACCCAAAAACTTCTTGAGCAGTTGCAGGCCCAATTTGCAGCCCAGGGCCAGCAACTGGACAACGAAAGCTTGTCGAGCCTTGTTCGACAGCTTCAGGACAGGGACCAGCATGACTGGTGTGAAGCCGCTGGCCAGTCCGAACCATTGACCACCCGGCTGAAGAATCTCCTGAAGGACTATCCAGCTGATGTTGGTCTTTTTAAGGAAATGGTACAGAATGCAGATGACGCTGGCGCAGCTCGTGTGCACTTTGTTTGGGATAACCGCAAGCTGGGCAGAGGGAGTCTCCTTTCCCCAGAAATGGCAACTTGGCAAACGAATTGCTTGTGGGCGTACAATGATGCGCTTTTCACTGAGCAAGACTTCGAGGCAATTTGCAGACTTGGTGTCGGAGGCAAGAGGAGCAGTTCTGAGCGTATTGGGCACTTTGGTCTTGGCTTCAACTCAGTTTACAACCTGACAGACCTTCCAAGCATTCTTAGTGATTCTATGATTCTTTTCCTCGATCCCCATGTTTCTCATTTGCGCAAGATGGGAGCATCCACGCAGAAGCCCGGGATCAAACTTCGCTTTCTCAAGGTCAGCATTATAGACCGCTTTCGAGATCAATTTATGCCCTACCACAAATTGTTGGGCTGTGACCTGGATTTTTGCACGCAATTAGCAGCTTGCACAGCTTTTACTTTTCAATTTCATTTAATAATTATATAATATTAATATATTAAAATTTGCCCTTAAAAATTAGCCAGCACTCATGCTTCCACCGGAGTCTGTAAGGTGGAGGTTCTAAATGCTCTTTATCCATTTTTATCCCCTTGTTCAAACCCCGCTCACGAGTCCTTGATCAGTAGTGCAGTTGCCTTTTCCTCATACCACGGCCCTCACCGAACCTGTCAGGAATCATCGAGTCCTTTCAAAGGAACACTGATCCGCATTCCATTTCGGACCAAGGAGTCTGCAGCAAAGAGTGAGATTAGCAAGATCGTGGTGTCCGATGAAATGGTTGCAGCGTTGTCTCAACAGTTCCAAGCAGAAGCCTTCCAGTGGCTTCTTTTCCTACAAAACGTACAAGAGATTTCGATGTCTCGACTGGCCGCAGATGGATCAGAACCTGTTCTTCAAACAGTTTTCTCTGTCTCTTTGGCACGAGCCGGACTAACGAAACGACCCAGCATTGTGACTTGTGGAAGTTCTGGCCGCGGTACTGCTGTGTCTACGCAGCTGGAGGTCCTGTGCAGTGATGAGAAACAAATGCTGAGGAAATATCATCTATTCACCGATACTCAGCACGGCTTTCGCTCACGTGTGTGTTTGGCAGTGCCACTCATGCAAGAGCAAGACGCGGCCGATGTCTGGTGTCATGACGAAGACGGCCGAGTCTTCTGTTTTCTTCCAGTTCCGAGGAATGTAGACTTAGGGCTCCGACTGCATGTGCACGCCCCCTTGAACATGGCACAAGACAGGCGTAGTGTGCTACTGGACAACCGAATTGGTGAATCTGAACAAGAGCTCGTGCGGCACAACTTCTATTTGCTGGATGATTTGATTCCGTACGATCCTTAGTTCTAAGATGTTCTAAGTACTTGAGATCAATACTGAAACTGATATGATGCAGCATTGACAATGACATTCATGAATTGCTTCCTGGTTTCTTCGGCTAAGGTCAGCACTTATGGCATGCCTGCAGGATTTGGCGGTCAAGCAAAATCAAATGCCTCCCGCACATTTCTTTGCACTCTTTCCAACTCTAAGCCAGGGAAGTCTTGCACCGTCGCAAAGAATTGCACAAACTTTTTATGCCAAACTTCTTTCGCAAGGAGCAGCAGGAGGAGCTTGTCCACTGCCGATTGCTGCACCTGCTTCTCTGCGGAATCGGAGCCGATCTGAAGCTCCGCCACAGTATTGGGTCAAGATCGCTGAGGCTGTTTTTGTTCCTTCGGTACCTTCGGTACGAGAACACGTGACACAGGCACTGCTAGACTCTGTCGTGGAGTGCTTGCTTCGGTGTGGAGTCCCATTGGTAGATGCTCCTCCCAGTGTGTTGGAGTCGTTGATGCGGTCTGGTCAAGGCGGTCAAGGCAAAGAAGAAGGCGGCAGGGGCAAAAATCGCAGAGCAAATTTCACGCTTCTGACGCCTTCCTGGCTTCGACAACGCTTGCGATCAGAAGGTGGCATGAAATCTCATGCAATCAACCAAGCACCTGCAGCCAATATCTTTGCCCAGCTGACCCCAGTGGATGTTACTGATCTCCTTGAATTCGCCGTCAGTGACGGCAACATTGATGATTTGAGTGGAGTTCCCCTCCTCATGTGCGAGGATGAAGCAACCGTGCAGCCATTCTTGTCCTTTTCTCAGTCTGCCCAGCCGCTGCAGCCTGTATTCTTCCCTCAAAATCCGCTGGAAAGGCGACTCTTTCCGAATAAAGACGGAAAGAAACTCCTACTGGCATCAAAATTCGAAGCCCGGCCAATGCTTTGGGCAAAGTTCAAGAAGTTGGCAGAGCAAGCGGAGCAAGCGGAGCAAGCAGAGGCGGAGACCGAGAACGAAAAGGAGTCTCGGGTCAAAGCTGGAAAAGCTAGCCCTGCAATCCCTGCCTTTCAATGCAAATACGTAACTTTTCCGCGGCTTGTCAGAGCACTGCAAATGTTGCTGCCGCGGACATGGAACAAGCCAGTGCCAAGCATCTCGATGAATGACTATGCTGAGTGGGTTGAAGACTGGCTGCAGGCTATGTGGAAATGGCTTGGTGACAAAGAAGTTCACCTTTTTCACATGGTTCATTGGCCCTTGATCCCCAGCTTGTCTGATGCAGGAGTAGATTTGGTTCGAATTCCTGAAGCAAACAAACTGGTCTTGTTTTCTGGTTTGCGAGCTCAGGAAGCTTCGGTTCCAACGCCTCCGCCTGCATCTGGGTATCCACCACCCGCAGTGCAGCCACCGCAGCCACCGCAGCCACCGCAGCCTCCGCATCCTGCATCACGTCCACCACATCCACCACCACCCCCATCAAGGCCAGGGACAAACCGCAACGAGCCCGTGAAGAACCCTGCCAATGGATCTAGTGGATCCAGTGGTATGGGTCAAGGCAAAGAGAAATTTCTACGCGTCCAGAAGCTCCTTGAAGCCCATCTTCATTGCAGGCCCATTTTTGAGCCAAGTTGGCTCTTGCAACATGAAAACCAGCTTCGGACCTGCGTGCATGCGTCCACCGCAGAAGGTCTCTTGAAAAGCATGCACTTTGCTTCCAAGCTGATCTCGTCCTGTCAAAAAAGTCCAATCACACCGGCACAAGCACTCCACGTGTCACTTTCCAAAGCTCTCAATCCGCATGATGTGGGAGCCTTGTTGTCGATTGCGGCCACAGTTCAAAAAGAGGGCTGTAGTTGTGAAAAAGTGAACAGCAGAGCAAGCTGGAAAAGTCACTGTGAGGTGCTCCGTGGTTTGCCTTTCTTGTGCAGATTCAACAAGCCCCAGCAGCATATCTCTCTAGCTGGCACCGAGAATGCTGAGGAGTTCTGGATTTTGCCGGAGACCTGTCCAGAGGTTTTGGGAGCACTCCGTGCAGCACAGGTTGATTTACCGACCGTAGAAGTCGCAGATGAAGTGCTTGAAACTGTGACATCTGAGACGTGGGCTGTGTCATCATTGCTTCGCGAACACCTAGGTCTTCCAAAGTTTCAGTGGTCTGATCTTCTTCTCAAACACGTTTTTCCGTGGGTCCACACATCCTCTGGAGAAGTACGCCAAAGCTTGATGAGGGCCATTGTTTACCACTGGCGCGACATGGAATTGACAGGCCATTCTGCTTGTTTGGAGGCGTTACAGCAGATTCCATTCATCAGCACTGTCGGAGGTGGTATGTTGTCGGCTGCAGAAGCCTTAGACCCTGCGATTGAAAGGCTGCCTGCCCTTTACGGTCCTGGTGATATCAGAGGTCCTTTTCCCGATTCGCGGTGGCAGTCAGCAGAGTGTCGCGCTGTTTTGCAATTTCGAAGTCACCTGAACTACCAGGAATTGAATGAGAGGCTGGGCTTTTTGCATCACCTGGAAGTGCAACGGCGGGAGTCAAATCCACAGCAAGAAAGTCAAATTCCAGGAGACGTGCTGACAGTCTCAAATGCCCTGCTTCGCTATGTCTGCGAGGTGGTCAGCCCCCTAATGGTCGATTCATTGCAATCTGACCAGGAAGAGAAGCAAGATTTCGATTCTAGAAGTCTATGGGGGATGCTAAGCCTGACTGGGATCGGAATGGAAAAGCCAAAGTCAGAAGCAAAAACTTCGAATTTGGCAGAAGAAGAATTGATGTCCATCCAATCGAAACTTCGACGCTGCTTTTGGCTGCCACCTTTGAGCGCTCCCAGTGGTTGGCCTGCAGAAGCTCCGTGGAAGGGCTCTCTTTGTGGACTTTGTTCAGCAGAGGAGGCACATGTGCAGCATGTGCATGTTGAAGTAAAGGTTTGGGATTGCTGGTCTACTTTTGTACACAATCAGGTCAGATTGGTGTCGGAGGAGTTCCTAGTGGGCATGGTGTGAATCTCAATTTCCGGCAACAATGCAGACCACCAAGGTTTGTGTCCTCTGTCATGTGTGTATTATAGAAGATGCCTCGAACAATGTTGCATCGCGCGCAGCATATGTCTGCATCGGCCAAGGTAAGGCCTCTGATTGGTCTACCTGTGCGGGGAGCAGGAACTGTTTGAGAATGAAGCAAATCTGCATAGTCTGCATAGTGCAGCACTGACTAGATCCTGAATGGGTCCCACGGTCTGGCTTCCAGGAAATACAGTTCGCCTTCCAAGACGCTTTCTGGCCTGTGCCTCAGGGATTTCTTTGCCTTTGCTTGGGAAGAGAGTGGGATCCTCGCTCCATCTCTCTCTCTCTCTCTCTCCACAGGAGAGCATTGGCCTGCAAGAAAAGCCGCAGGAAGGCTTGCTGAAAGAGCAGCTTTGCAAGATGGAGGAGCGCGTCAAAGCGCTTCTCAATCGTTTCTTTTTGGGGTGGACATACGTATGCTTGTTTGACCTTGCTTGCGAAGCAAGGAATGGACTATGAGCCTTCCAGCTGCAAAACGCGAAGCAGATGACTTAGAGAAAGGCCTTGAGAGTAGATCATTCCAAGCTTATCCAAGCTTTAGTTTTGCAAAATTATCAAAATTGAAGATAGTGAGGAGAGGTAGATCTGCAAGCACCATAATGCTCCCTGAGCCTGGCTGGCCTAAGGTGCATGCTTCATGGATTACTCGCTGCCTATATGACCACTTGTATCCCATGCTTGTGCACTCTGCTTCCATTCAGGCTCTACTGCATGCACGCATATGCAACACACCCATGACATGACATTTGTGCACGGGCAAGATAGGAGTTTGTCAGCGATAAGACCAAGCGCCTTTGGGCCCGATCCACAGCTTTGTCGATGCCCATGTGATGAAAGCTCAGATTGATGATGATTGATGCACATTTTTTGCATCATTTTGCTTGAACCTGAGGTGTCACAGGGTGGCTTTTTGCCATTGTCAAGGATGTCTCGACAAAGCATCGAATTCCCACCGTATTTGGTCAAGGCCAGGGCCTCGACCCAGTTCCCTGTCTCTTCATGGCCTTTATTCACTTTTCGTTTCCCTTTACCCTTTGCTATGGTTCCTCCTTCGTCATTCAATTTGTTCAATGCTTTTCAATGCTTTTCAACCATGTAGTGTGCTAGTCCTAATTCACTCAACTGCTTGAGGCCCCCGCAGAGTGGAAGGAGAAAAATCCTCTTCTATGGTCAAACATCAAAGACAACTTTGGAGTGGCAGACTACTCCGAGGCAGCTCCAGACTTCTGAGATAACTGTAATGATTGTAATGGTTTTTACTTGCCAATCTTTCCATCCACTTGTTGTGGTAGGCTCTTCAATGCATCTTAAAGGCAGAAAACAGCGAGGGCCACAAAGACTTGAAATCAGTCATCCTAAACACAGTAGATGTTGTTGCGTGACAGCCGTGACAGCCGTGACAGCTTCATGTTGGATCATCTCAACTTGTCAGTTTGGTACCAAGGTCCACAACTTGATGCACCATCTTTGGACATAGCAGTTCGCCTGGTTATGGCAATCACCGACAATCTACAACAGGACATGGCCATATGGCCTGGGCAATGTCTTGATTGTATTGTGTTAATTCTATGTATTTCTATGTTATTATTTGATTATTTTGACTCCTGTTTTGGTCTCTTTGACTGGTTTGCCATGCTTGGCATGCTTTTCACTCCCTCTCATCTTTGTGGGAAAGGAGCGAGCAGAAAATTCTGGAGCTGCTGCAGCTGCTGGAAGCAAACTGAACATTCTGATGCCCACTTCGGAACAGGTCTTAGTTGTTTTGGTTGGCCTATGGCATTTGCTATTGTATTTCTATATATCACGATTAACAATGGTATATAAATGATATTATATGATACAATATAATACTAGAAATGATATAAGGTTAGATATTAAAAAATGTAAAATATATATCGCCGGACAAATGCTTAGAACCAATTTTGGAAAATTTCCAAAAAAAATCGACTCACGAGCAAATCGCACTTAGAACCCAAAAAACCTTGCACTTAGAACCTCTGCCTATGTCATG
>Ga0126342_10005554_pt1 | contig 22054 bp, 18 predicted proteins | sample Cyp1metagenome_FD_92528 | JGI IMG/M metagenome (GOLD analysis project Ga0126342, IMG submission 92528) | Coral microbial communities from Lord Howe Island, Old Settlement Bay, Australia - Cyphastrea 1 metagenome | ecosystem: Host-associated > Invertebrates > Cnidaria > Coral ...
CACATTGGGCACGGCGATGGCCGATGGACCTGACCCTGGAACGGCGAGAGGAAGGTCGGTTGGGGTCCCCATAGCAAAGTAGTGAGACTACGGCTGATAACCTGTATTTTACAAGGTCAGCCACCAATATGTTACAATAACAATGGGGGCAAGTAACCGCTAAGCTGTTGGCACTGTTTTGAACCAACGCTACAGAGTAGTACGATGATATATACAATACATGGTTTTACTGCAGGAGTTTTTACAGATAAAGAACATCTTGGAAACAGTTGCGTCACATGCCGGAAAAAAAAATATAGGAATGGCCTATGGGCCTATGTAGCACCTGTGTTTTCAAACGGTGAGCATCTCGAATCTCACCCCAGCATGACCCGAGCTTCTTGATGAAGCCGCCAGACAACTCGTAGCGCATCGCGAGGGCAGCAAAGTCGACATCCCCCGACAGCGGCAGAGTGGAGGGGATCAAAGAGGTCCAAATATGCCGTCGCAAAACATGGTCCTCAAAGGAATTACCAGGATACGCCGATACGCAGCAGATTTCAGCAGATTTCAGCAGATTTCTGTGCAACATGGTCAATAAAACATGGCGCCAAATCACCCCTGCCATGCAACAGTTCTACTGTCGCTCATCCATCTTGCATCCATGGCTCTGGTTTCTGAAACTCAATTGCCAAGGTAATGCGTCTATGCATTGCTTCGTCCAGATCAAAGGGTCGATTCGTGGCCAAGATGATCATGCCTGGTGACGTAATGACTACCACTGGTAGACACAAAGGCCAGCTACGAGTACTGCCATTTCTCTACAAAACAAGCGCACGGCAAGCCTAAAAAAGGCAGAGTCAGGAACCAAAATGTTAAATAAGAATGACGTTGATTAGCTTGAATTAGTCAACGTCCGTCTTCGCGAAAGCTTGTCAAGCATTTTGTGGTACAGTAAGACCTTTGTTGGTTGGTTTAATCCCTGCTTTTGTTAGTTTAATCCCTGAACCTGTTGATTCAGTCCTTATTTCTGATGCATGAAACCCGCATATACTCTAATCTCTAATCATTTAATGTTGTAGTTCTGAAGTACCAAAAAACAAACTCACCCTATCCACCTTGCCCCCTCTTTATGCAGCACCCCCCCCGGGGCAACGGCAACGGCCCCGCACCATCGTGGCGTTCGATCTCTGTCAGCAACATGTTCACATCGCGCTGGTTAGACTTGTCACGGGACTCAAAAATGGATTCGCATTCATCAAAGAAGAGCACCTGAACAGCAAGAGAACCAATAGATTTGTCATACGTACTGAGGAGTACTTCTTAATGGGGGGTTCAACATGTTGCCACCCTCAGACTACTAGGGGGTATCCTGTCTGCCTGGAAACAATTCTAGAGATTCTGGGACCCTTGCAATTGGATGCAATTGGTCACCATTCATCATTCTGACATATCCCAACACGCTGTTCCCGTGAATGTTCGAACAATCAACCGACCACACCGTGAACACATCATGTTTTTTTGTGGGGAAGCTGGAGCATCATTTGCACGAAAGCTGTTCGAGCATAAAGTTGATTTTTGCACAAATTGCTCATTGATTGCAAGCTGGACCGATCGCAGGAAAGCATCTCAGAGGTTGATTCTTGGTTTGTTCGGATTAAGGAATCAATGCAGAGCTATGCGACCAGAAGAATCGCTAAGAGCGGCACGAAGGGATACACTTATCTAAAGATGTAAATTTGATCCATTTGGGTCTCAGGCCCGCACCCGAAGTATTCCGGACAAATTACGATAACCTCATCCCAAACATTCCAACAACTTAAAAGACTTAAACATCCCCAAACAAAAACAACATAATATAATAATATCAATAATGTTTTTTCCCATATGACATGGTATATATGGTATATATATGTTCTATGATATCTGGTTGGTGGTTTGGAACAGCACGGGCTCAATTCCCTGCCAGCACTTGGGGTGCTGCGCTTAGCCGAATATTGAGCGTAGTTTTTCTTGCACTGCCATGACAGAATGGGATTCGATGGTTGCAATCCATGACTTGTTCGTACCTGACTGGGTCAATACCCCAAAAGGGAGTACAGTTTCTGTGGTGGTCGACTGCACGGTTCATACTGATACCATGGTTTTGGGTGTGACGGTACCCGATGCCCAGAAAGTCAGGTTATATGGGGAAATCAACAGCCAGGTCAGGGGATGTCGCCGCTTGTCTGTGCTTGATGCGGTCCTTGACTTTTCACCTGGTTCTTTGGATTTGCTCATCACAGATGCCTCTATGGTTGTTGCCCATGGACTTTCTCCGGCTCGTGACATGCTGAGGGTTGTCGAGTTGTGTGCTGGGGTGTCTTGTTCCAGTGTAGGGTTGTGTGCAGCTGGATTTGAGCACATCGGCAGTGTGGAATGGCGCCCACCTCTTGCTCAGCTTCATGCCTCTTGCCACCCTGATATCCCTGTGATCACTGGTGACATCACCCAACCTAGTTGCATGCGTGCCCTGTTACAGCAGTTCAAGCCTCCATTCAGCCTCATGTCAGGGATTTCGTGTCAGCCCTACAGCTCAGGTGGATCGCAGTCAGGATCGGATGATGTCAGGTCCAACACGTTGCCAGCTACCGTCAAAGCCTGTTACCTGTGTCAAAGTCCTTTGTTGATCATCGAATGTGTCACCCAGGCCAGGTCAAACCGTTTCGTGAAGTCCATTTTGCATGCTTTGGAATCGCAACTTGGATACCACCTTTCTGAAGTATCGTTGAAACTGGAAGACAACTGGGTGGCCAGAAGATACAGGTGGTGGGTTGTTGCTTCCCATCCGTCATTAGGCCCCATGCCAGTCCCTGATTGGCCAAAGAGCCCAGGGCTTTGCATCCGAGACATCATGCCATACATCCGACAGTGGCCAGCCGAAGACCTGCGTGAGCTGTTGCTCACTGAAGGAGAAGCCCATCAGTTCACATTGGATGGGTCCAACCTGCGTCGGTATGTGATGCAGCCAGATGGAAAACTTCCGACCTGTTTGCACTCGTGGGGATCCCAAGCATCCGAATGCCCTTGTGGCTGCCGACTTTCAGGTTTCAGTGACACCCTGGTGCGACAGCGTGGCATTTATGCTCAGTTGATTCAGGTGACACGAGAGGATGGCACTCCATGGTACCGGCATGTGCATCCATGTGAACTTGCATTGATGAATGCAATGCCACCACCACTTGCATGGCTACAAGCCGATCGCCCCAGCTTGCGTTTGAGTTTGTGTGCCATTGGTCAGTTGGCTTCCCCCTTGCAATCTTTGTGGATTGGGGCAAATGTCATGCAACGGATTCACAACATTTTGGATTTCCCTCCAGTTTGTCCCAAGGCACTGCTGAGTGAGTTCAAGAGTCGGTTGGTTGCTTGTTCCAAAGACATGTACCCTGGACTTTCCACAACTCCCATGCCAGTCAACAATTGGGTTCAGCTGATTCACCTAGATGGTACCAGTGTTCACATTCAAGTCAGCCCTGAAACCACCTTTGCGGAACTGTGCCAGGCAGAGCTTGCCCTGACGCAACAGCATTTGGACGGCAGCTGGTGTGATGCCACTACCAGGACTCAGCTTGATGCCAATGACCCCATCGCCGGAAGATGCATCCGTGTTTTGCCAGATGTAGAGTCTCAGGTTGATGCATTGGATTTCACTCATGACCCAAGCCTGGAAGCCCAACTGTCCGATGATGTTGCTGAAGCATTGGCCGATGTCCCATCTGGACCTGTTGCAGTGTGGGTGCGTAAGTCTGCCAGTCCTGATGAAGTGATCTCCTCCGCTGCTGGGCCCATTCCTGATGCGATGCATGGACTTAAGCATCTGACTTGTACCCAACTTGCTGCCATGTTGCCCCCCCTTGTGTCTGATGTCGCGTACTGTCAGGTCTTGCGTCAGTCCATGGTCCTTGGCTCTGCACGCCTTGGTGTCTTGGCAAATGAAGAAACTGCAATGGCAGATGATGAACTGACTCTGCACATACGTGCCTGCTTGAAGTTGTCTGGACGGGATGGCATCCAGCTGCTTGATCCTTTGTTGGCTCTTGGTTGGTTGCGTGCAGGTGACATTGACAAAGTACGCTTGTGGCTCAGTCAGTTTCCAACACTGACTAGCATCGTGTCAGCAGTACTTGTGTCCGACCACTGGATTCCTGTCATGTGGTCGGTTGGTCTTGCGGAAGTTCAGGTTACCATTTGGGAACATGCAGACACTGACATCGAGTCTCTGTGCCCTTTGCATGGCTTGATTTGCAGTGCTTGGAATCGTCCGATGTTCAGTGTGGCTTGTACACGTCGTGTCTTTGGGCGTCAGGATTGCAGTGCAGCTGTCGTTGCTTTTCTTGCCTCCAAGCTCCTGTCCAAAGACTTGCCGAAGAATGAACAAGAGTTGATGGACTTACACACTGATCTCAAGTGCAGCTTTGCCGCTGCTCTGCATGATGTCGAGTGTGTGCCGAAGCCTTGGTGCTGGGGTTTTGGTGTGCCAGATGTCGTTGACCTTGCTACCGCCATCCTGCAAACCCATGGTGTGCCTGCAGCCCAAGCTCCCCTGCGTGCCAAGTTGGTGGTTCAAACACTTGGGAAACAAGAAGTCCAGAAAGCCCTGAATGGCATTGCCCCTTGGAAGTCTTTGAAGGCACTTGCCAACATGCAAACACCGCACTTGCAGCTTGTGTTGCCAGATGAACTGCATGCGCAGAACCTTGGAAAACAGCCTGCCAAGCCCAAGAAGGCAGTAGGATCCTCTAAGAAGTTGCTCCCTACCAAGCCAGCAGATTTGGATCCGTCCAAGTTGGTCATTGCTCCAGCCACTTTCAGAGCAGGTGATGATGATCCAGTTGGGCAGTTGCCCCTTGCATCCGTGGGACCTCTGGCCACTGGAATTGCGTTGGCCACACTGACTGAAGCTCAGCAGTTCTTGAATGCAGGTTCTCTTCTGACTAATCAGGGTCTCGCGCTGCTGATTGTGAATCCCCCAAATGAGATTCAGACACCTTTGCAATGGTCAAGTATCCGTTTTGCAGCCAGATGCAGCATGAACCAGGAACCCATGTTGCTGCCGGGCATTCTGGTTCAACTTGGCCAGAAAACAGTGTATCCGTATCGAGCCAAGGACACCCCAGCTATTGCTTCTGCAGAAGTAGCTTGTGCCAGGATCACTGTGTACCAAGACCAGTGGGAAGGGGATTGGGAAGACTTTGCAACTCGCCCAGTCAAGCAAATCCTTGGATTTTTGCCTTGTCTCCACACCTGCCGTCAGGGATCGACTTGCACATGTAAGGGTTGGCACCCCCAAGACTCATGCCCTCATGAAGCCCTGTTGGGCGTTTTCCGTCGGCAGTTCCTGACCGAAGCTGGACGACCTGTCAAATGGGACAAAGCCTCTCATTTTGCTGTCATGATCCGGTATGCCAAGAAGTTGGAAGAACAGGTGTTAGGAACCAGTGGGGTGCACGGGATCTTTGTCGAGCCCAAAACCGAAGATGGTCTGAAACCCAACGATGCCTTCCAGGTGGTGTGGCTGCCTCATTTGGACTTTGCCGAGGCCTCCCATAAAGCCAGATGTGAGGTGCACTGCATTGGACTTGCCAGAGCAGGTAAGAGGTATGGACTTCGAGTTGCCACTGACCACTTTCAGCAGGTCTTTCGCAGCATCAAGCCAGATGCTGTTTATCTTGCTCCTGGAAGCCGCCGGACTTTTGTTTGCGGTCCTTGGCCTTTTGGTTCAGACAGAAAAGGCATAGCCAAGATCTTGCTGAGCAGTGGATGGGAGAGCAGACCTCTCCAACCATTGCACCATGTTCCAGGTGGTTTGATGTGGTCGATCCAAGCACTGACTGAACCCCCATGCAATGTCTTGCCAATGCAGCATGGCCAAGTCGTCATCACAAGCCAAGATGACCAGCCCAGTCAGACAGCTGGAACCATCGACATCGTAGGTCAGGCCAGAACTGTGCAGATGTGCCGAAATGCTGAGCCTCCCGGTGCTGACCCATGGTTGGTTCATGATCCATGGTCCAAAGCGGTGTCCTCCATGCCGTCTCAACCTGCTGCTCCCCCTGCCACCAACGTCTTGCACGAGATGGAGCAGAGGCTGGAACAGTCGCTGCTTGCCAAGATCCAGGCCACACCTGAGCCCATGGAAGTGGACTGTCAGGAGCAAAGGATGCAGGCTCTTGAGATGCAGGTCCAGCAGCTGTCCACTCGCCAAGGACAACTGGAGGCTACGGTGACTGACCACCATGCCCAAAACACCGCACAGGTACAGTCCTTGCAACAACAGATGCTGGCCCAATTCGATGTCCAGTCCAAGCAGATGTCGCACATGCTTTCGGATCAAATGTCTCGCATAGAGACGATCCTTTCGAAGAAACCCCGGACGGAATGAAGGGGTGGGGGCTCTTGTCGGCCGCCTTCCACAAGAGCGACCCCTTGGCCTTTCAGGCCATTTAAGGCAATCCTCACCCTTTTCCTGATGATGCTGATGGTTCGTGTTGGGGAAGCACGTGTACCAGGCCCAGATGTGGATACCCCGTGGTCACTTGGGATCTGTAATCCTAGTGGATTACAAGGGAAGCAGGCCATTGTCAACCAGATCAAAGCCGACATTTTGGCCATCAGCGAATCTCACCTGAGCAAGGCCGGCACTAGACAGTTGTCAAGTAGCCTTCACTCCATGCGTTCCCAGTACAAACATGTGTTGACCGGAGCACCCATGGCTCCCAGATCCACTAGCAGTGATGCAGGACAGTATGGTGGAGTGGCCTTCACGTCCAAAGTTCCCTGCAGGACGATGGCAATCCCATGGCCACCTGACCTTTATGAAACCGGCAGGGTCAGTTTTGGTTCGTTCTATACATCAGCTTCCTGGGTGTCTGGTGGTGTCATCTACGGCTATCCTGAAGGCAAGCTTCATCACAATGCCAGGGCCAGAACTTCAGCCATTTTGGACTTTGCTTTTGCCCAGCTTAGCCAACTGCCTGGACCCAAGTTTCTGTGTGGTGATTGGAATCACACCATGGATGTTTTGGATGTGGTCCCACAGTTGCATGGAGCCGGTTGGATTGAAGTCCAAGACCTGTTTGCTTTGCGCACTGGCGCTGCCGTCAGCATGACTTGCAAAGGGGTGTCGAGGAAGGACTTCATGTTCTTGTCCCCGGAGTTGGCTCGTTCGTTTCTGGATTTGTCCATATGCCATGAAACGTTTGCCGATCATGCCATCTTGTGTGCCAGTTTTGCTGGAGGTGTGTGTCATGTTGAGCGGTTTGTGTGGCCTTGTCCCCAACCTGTGCCTTGGAGTCAAGTTGATGAGCTGCAGCAGCCTGTTTCATTTGATGCCCCGAATGATCCCACAGCTCAGTATGCTGACCTTTGGAGTACCAAAGAGTGTCTTGCTGCCAAGGCACTTCCTGACGTTTGGGTTCCAGCGATGAAAGGCCGTGGACAGCAGACGAAACCACGACGACGCCTGCACACCCAAGCTCCCCTTAAAGCCAGTCGGGTCCATGAGGTTCAGCCTGCTTTCTTTGGGTTTTCTTCTCTGCATGCTAAGCAGTTCCGACAGCTCCGCAGGTTGCAGAACTTTTGCAGGTGGGCTGAAAACAAGAGTGCAGTTGGAACTGCCAATGTTGAACACGGCATTGGACTTTGGAATTCCATCTTGCGGGCTTCTGGATTTTCGCCCAGCTTCTCTGCTTGGTGGCCACACCGCCGCTATGTCTGCCCTGCCGATCCGGTTGATGTGCCACAGTTTTGTCCCTCTCTTGCTGTTGCGAGCCAAATTTTTGAAGCGGTCCTTGCTGAAGTCAGGCTCCTTGAAAGCAGGCTCTCCCAAGCCAAAGCTGCTCACAGGCGATACCAGCATGACCATGACCGACACCTTGTGTTCCGTGATGTCGCTAGACCCTCTGCTGCTCCAGTTGAAACCCTGATTCATGAGGTCCATGCCACGGTTCAAGAGGTTGATGCCAGTGAATCGGCGGTGGTTTTGACTGAGCCAGCCACTGTTGATGCCAACATGCCTTTGTGGATTTCAGGCCATGCACATGAGGTCATCCATGCTGAGTATGACAAGGTGTGGCTGTCGACTGTTGACCACATCCAGGCCAATGACAAAGCGGTTCAGCGGCAAGAGATCGGTGACCTTCGTGCCATCTTCCAAGCTTTCCATGAGCAGTGGCAACAGAGATGGTGTCGGCATGACCAGGTGCCATTCACCCACTGGGATGCTGTTGTTGGACTTGCCCGTCGTGTGTTTCGTCCGGTCCCTGTTCCTCACCTGCAGGTCGATGTGCCTCTCCTGTGTGCGGAAACCCACCGCAAAAAGAAGCGCTCTGCCACAGGGCTTGATGGTGTCAGCAGAGACGACTTGGTACAAGCAGATGCTCATACCTTGCAAAGCCTGGTCAACATGTACCAGCGGGCCGAATGTGATGGCAGCTGGCCCGCCCAGCTTTTAGCAGGCAAAGTCCACTCACTGGCCAAGACTGAATCAGCGTCCACGGCAGGACAGTATAGGCCTATAACTGTCTTTGGGTTGCCCTACCGTGTTTGGTCCAGCATCCAGTCTCGACACTTGCTTGAATGGGCCGAGCATTGGGTTGATGACAGTGTGTTCGGCAATCGCCGAGGTCGCCAAGCCTCAGACCTTTGGCACTTTCTTTTGCAACAGATCGAACAGGCCTATGCTTCCAACACACCTTTGTGCGGGGTGTCGGCTGACCTTGAGAAGTGTTTCAATTGTATTCCCCGTTACCCAGCGCTTTGCCTTGCTGTCCTTGCCGGAACCCCCCATCAGGTTACCACTGCTTGGGCTGGTGCGCTGTCGGGCATGTGCAGACACTTCAAGGTCCGTGATTCCTTTTCTGATGGATTTTTGACCAGCACAGGGCTTGCTGAAGGTTGTGGACTTAGCGTCTTTGGAATGCTGCTTGTGGATCACATGTTTTCCTGCTGGATGCGACTGCAAGCCCCCTCCATCTCCACGTTGTCCTATGTTGATGATTGGCAGTGCTACACTTGGGATCCTGACTTTGCTGTTCGACAGTTGGGGTTGGTTGAGTCATTTGCTGCCATGTTGGATTTGACGGTGGACAGGAAAAAGACCTTTGGATGGTCCACTCATGCAGGAGTGCGTGCCCAGCTCCGTGACAGTGGACTTTCGGTGTGTCACCAGGCCCGTGAACTAGGAGGCCATTTTGGCGTTTCCAAACAAGTCACCAACCGTACCATCCAACAGCGGCTTGACGCCCTTGAAGACTTTTGGCCAAAACTTGCCCAGAGCCGCGCCAGGCACCATGCAAAGGTGTTCATGCTGCGTGCTGTTGCATGGCCCCGGGGTTTGCACGCGATCCCCAGTGCACCCCTGGGCGCCAGTGTGTGGACACGTCTCCGTCGGAGAGCAGTCAAAGCCCTAGGGTGGCAAAAGCCTGGAGTTAATTCTCATGTCCTCCTGGGTCTGGTCGAATGTGGAGTTGACCCCCAATACCTTGCCTTGCTGTGGACTTGTCGTTCTGTCCGAGGTAACTTCCCCTCGGATTTTGGGTCTACCCTGTTGGCTCCTGTTGCCCGTGGCCTTCTGGATTTGCCCCCGGCTTCTTTGACTTCCATTGCTTTGGATCGGCTGCAACATGTTGGACTTTCCGTGTCTTGGAGCGGGCAGGTGTCTGATCGGTTTGGCTCTTTCTGCCTTCATACCTCCAACCCTGCTGAGGTTGAAGTGCGGCTCCAGTGGGCTTGGGCTCAAGTTGTTGCCAGTAAAGTCGCACACAGGGCGGAGTTTGATGGACTTGGCCGTGTTGACCTTGCCTCCACCCGCAAAGCCCTGCGCAAGCTAGGCCCAGATGATCAAGCACTGTACCGCCTTGGACTTTCCGGTGGGCTGTTCACCGAATCATATAAGGCCAAGTGGACTGACCAAGATGACCAGTGCCAGTGGTGTGGCAGCCGCGACTCTCTCCAGCACCGATACTGGGAGTGTCCGCAGCACCAAGACTTGCGTGACCTTCATGCACCGCAAGCCCAGCATCTCCAAAAATGGATTCCCCCTGCCCTTGCCTTGCGTGGTTGGGCGCTTCAATCACCCACTCATGAAGCCTGGCTCACCACTCTGCTTCAAATTCCCGCAGAAGCCCCGCCACCTTTTCAGCCTTTGAACCCTGGAATCCTCAATCATGTCTTCACAGATGGTTCTTGTCTGTGGCAATCAGATGTCCGTTTTCGACTTGCATCATGGGCTGTTCTTTTGGCATGTCCAGTGTCCTCTACTTGGAATTTGGGTTCATCCGTTGTCCTTTGTGCTGCTGCCCTGAGTGGACTTTGTCAGACGGCGTTCCGGGCTGAACTGTTTGCTGTTGCCTACATCCTCCATTGGGCTGCGCGTCAGGGTGCTCCTGTTTGTGTCTGGACCGACTGTCTTGGTGTTGTTAACCGGTATAACCTGACTTTCTGGGGCAGTCGGAAGATAAACTTGCACGGGGCCAATGCAGACCTATGGGTTTGGATAGCGCAGTCAGTTGCTATCCTTGGACGAGACTTCATCCAGATCCGGAAAGTGCCAGCACACCGTACCCTGCAAAGTGCCAGGAATTCACGCGAACTTTGGATGTTTTACAACAACAGTTTGGTGGATCGAGCAGCTCGCCTGGCTAACCAGGCGCGACCTCAGGTGTTTTGGCAGCAATGGGAATCTCATGTTGCAGCAGCCACTGCTGCAAACGGGATCTTCCAGCAAGTTTCCGCCCTACAACTGGCGGTGGCTCAACGGCAGGTACGCCATGGACAACCGCATGAGGTGATGGAGCCGGCACCAGAGCCTAAGCAAACCAGACAGTTTGAGCCTTGCTTTGCCTTGAAAGGTTGGAACGGGCAACCACTGCCCAAACTGGCCCGGTTGTTTGGAGGAGATCATGCAGACCGAGTTGCAAAGTGGTTTCTTTCCAGACTTACAATGGGCGCTGATGCGCAGGTGGTTTGGGTATCGATGGCCCAGCTGTACCTGGACTATCAACTTTGTTGGGGAAACCCGGGGCCAATCCGGGTCAACAATGTCTGGGTTGACACGGCCACCAGGCCGTACATTGCGGCGGAGGTCTACCCGTTTCGTACTCGGGTACGATGGTTCAAACAACTGGTCAAAGCCATGGTCAAAGAAGCGGGTATCCTGACATCCTTTCAGCAATGCCGGCCACAATCCACTGCCATTCAAACCTTTGTGCCTTCAATGTCAGTTCCATGGAGCGAACATGCCTTGCGAGAAGTGGATGTGTGGCTGCTCGGCCGCCTGGGTGCCCCGTGCACTAGGGCGGCCGGCAGCCTAGCTACGTTGCCCATCGCTGCTCAAAGCAGCCGAATGGCGCTGTAGACGTAGGCAGGGAACTGGGACACAAGTGCTTCGCTCCCTTCTCTGAGTAAGCATGCCGCCCGAAAACATGGAAAACATGGTGGTTTGGAACATGATTTTTATTTTAAACCCCGAAAGAATCCCGAGAATCCCCCAGTGCCAGGTACCGCGTCGTTGATCTTAGACTCCCGGAAGATCATGCGGATGAAGCCTGCGGCCTGGTGCACACTAGATTACTAGATCGCAGCTGCAGTCAATAGTACACACACATCCCATACATATACATATAATATATATATATATATACATACATATATAATCATATATATATTTATACAATTTTATACAGATATTGATCTATTTACTTATTATTTCATATTATTTCTTTATATATATTTATGTTTATTTATCATTGAATCGTATATTATATATTGAATACCTTATTTCACTAAGTTCAAGATATGACAAACGTACAATAATAAACATAGAAGATCATAGAAGTATCTTGGTGAAAATATAAAAGTTCAGTGATTTGTGATATTTGATGGCAAACATGAGTACGTGCGCATTGTGCTTGCGATACTGGCCACCAAAGGCCAACCTTTCTGCAACCCTGCCATTCACAGCAGCGAGGGGCACGCCTGCTCCCCGCCGAGGGAAGGGAAGTTGATCAGCAGCAACTTTTTCCCCAAGAGGTTTGCCTTGCATGGCCCAGATCAGAAGCAAGTCTTATGGTTCTTATGTGGAAAGAGTGATAATACACCCAAAATGGGACAACCACCAAACCCTGAGTGATGGACCATGATGAACCGATCATCTTTTTCATTAAGCTATGATGGTTTGTTCTTGTGCTCCAGCCAGCTTTCACAAGATACGACCCCTTGCGCCGAGATGCAATGGCATTGGCTGTCATGGTCTTCCCCGTGCCTGGCAAGTAAAGTGGGAGTGAATCGTTTTCCCGCAAATCATGGATGGCGAACCAAGAGAGAAGCTTCAATCTGCAGGCCCCACCAGAGTCTCCGTAGAAAAGCATCACCAGACCGCTGGAGGAAATGGTTTCATCCAACTTGAACTGATGTTTGCTCTTCCTTGCGTGAAACTGCAGCATCCAGCAGTCAGGAAACATGAGCCGACATAGTTAATGAATCTTAATGACATAGTCCAAGTTGACACTTTTGCCAAAAGACCATTTGTGTGCACTGACTTTGGAACCCAAGACATGTTACGAAACACACCCAAACCAGTAAAGGCCACGGGCGGCCACGGCATCAATCGTACCCTATAGCATTCACACCTGTGAGATATAGCCACCACATGCCACCACTACATCTTCTGAGTCTCCCAGCTTTCCAAGTCTTGCCACTGGGATATGCAATCCAAGGCTCTTGAACAACGACAAACTCTGCACAGTTTTTGAGATCAAGATCTTGGTCTCTTCTGGTAGAACCACTGCCTCCATCTTGGTCCTGGGTCACGGGAGCTGCGGAGGCTGCTGGGCTTATCCCCCTGCACCAAGGCCGACAAGGGACTGTGGAAGATACAAATGACTTCCATCCTGGGCTGTGGTCAAATATATCTGGCCAATTCTGGTCATGTCATGCGCAATGAAGCTCAAAGAGACATAAAAAGACTGTTCTCGGATGCAAATGAAAAGTAGTGGCCCCACCGGCGACCGCTTTCGAGCTTCCACCAGCTGTTGCATTTCACTGTCCAAGCCAACAATGAAGTCCACCATCCGCCGGTCAATCTCCACCTCGGAGCCGTGTCCCCTGAAACCCCAAGGGGGAGCTAAGTCGAAATTCCGAAAACCGATCTCCAAGAATATAAAGAAATTAAAACACTGCCCTGGAAGTGGCAATTCACCATACTCAAATCCACTCGCATCTAGAACTATGCATTCGTATGCATTCAAACCCGTTTTCCCGACCCGTTTTGGGGGCTCCAAAATGAGCTGGTCCAGGCCACCAAGGGACAGGACAGGAGGCCAAATCTCCATGCACGCCTTTGGTGCTGACATGGATGATATGATCTCTCACCAGCACCGCATCCTCACATGAAGTGAAGGCTCCATATGGTCATTATCAATCATTCCATATATATATATATATATTAATATATATATATATAATTATATATATATATTAGTGATCTGGCAACAGGTTGGCACATAACTCAAACTTGGAGCTTTCCTGGCTGTTGCGATGCTGACACTACGTACATGTACCTCAAACACCCACCATGCCTATTCCAAAAACAGGTGGCCTTCCCCGTTCCCCAAATCCTTTTAAAAAAAAAGTCGGAAGACACACATACACGCACATGCATATATATATATATCTGTGTAATTGATTATAATTGTAATATGTGTCTTTCTTTCTTTCTTTGTTTCTTTGTTTCTTTCTTTCTTTCTTTCTTTCTTTCTTTCTTTCTTTCTTTCTCTCTTTCCGTCTTTCTTTATAGTGAGAAAGAGAGAGATATACAAATGTACACACACATATGTATATATGTATGTATATAATGTATGTAGTATATTTATATATAAATACATTTGTTTGTTTAGTTGTTTATTCATATATATATACATATACTATATACGTATATACGCCTTCCATTTCCAGCACAGCACCCCATCCCATTCCCCCCCCATTCACTCCTTGTAGAAGGCCTTGCGGTTGGCAATCTGACTGGCCAGGTCCGGGGACAAAAAGACCAGCACTGTGGCCACATCCACCGGCTCTCCACGGCAGTGGTGGTACATGCTGGTGCCCCGGATCTGAAAGCGGTTCGGCAGCAGGATGAGACCCACCAGAAGGACCACCTGACACAGTCGCCACTGGGAAGAAGGGGAAGATGGAAATGGACCCATCGTTTTCTATGATTGTTCTGCAAAAGCACTTCCCACTTCAAGTGTTTAATTAGTCTCCCAAGCAGAATAGGGAGCTACACGGAAGATTATCTGCAATGAACATCAATGAACTGGATGCAGGTGACACACTGACCGCCCAAGGCTGCTGTCAGGGTACCACTTCCTTCTCAAACTCGTTCATGTGCCTGGCAGCTGGAAGCTTTTCCGCGATTATCCCCGGTCGATTTGAGGAAATCGATTGGACGGCACGGTTTGTACCATGACAGCATTGGTGTGTTCGCACAATAAATCTGTCCCGCAAGCCGCAGGCCGGCAACCATCCATGGTACCATCTGGACTTGAAAGCTGCAACAAATGCCCCTGAAAGAGGGTCTATATGATATGTTGTCATGTCTTCTCATGATACATGGATACATGGATTCAAACCTGATACTGTATTATGGTGAATTCATGTTGCTTTCATTTGCTTTCTGCCCTTGGGATGCCTGTTACCCACAGCTGAATCGTTGGGTGCAGCGGAGTGCAGCGGGCCTGGATGATAAGATCCTTTCGAGTCTTGGAATCCATGCATTTGGAATCTGCTTCGTCAGGCGCATCCGCTCCTGCGCCACAGGGGCCGAAGGTGTCGCAGGGGAAGGACCAGGCCTTGTTTGTCTTACCCATGGGACAACAGAAGTGCACAGCTGAACTCCACTTTCAGTCTTCAACCTCGAGAAAAAATATACAGTAAAATGTGATTGCATCCCAAAAAAAAAACGGAGCAACTTCAATAGTGGTTTGTTGGGCTACCTTACTTAAACCCGTGTGTTGCTCCTAGGGGGGGTCCAACCCGTGAAATAGTAGCCTCCACTGGCTGTTTTCCAGACGGGCCTGACCCCCCCCATACCCCTTCTGAGCATTTCTGAATGAATAAAATCTGGGGGCCCAAGTATAGCATTTGTAAACCAAACATTTATGCTAACACTCAACTTGGACAAGGGTACCCATACTTTGGAGCATTTTGGACGTTCCGAAGTGGTGAAAGGTCAGGCCCCTCAAAATATGTTGGGCATGTTGTGAATATTTTGGACATACATTTTTTTATCTGTGAATCTTATGAAACCATGGACCTCCTGGATTTTAGCCATAGTTCTTTTTCCCCTGCATGCCACAGATAAGCTGGCCACTTTGAAAGGTTCTCAACAGAGATAAAGTTGACAAACATGTCACAACTAACTTCCCAAAATAAACACTTTTTGCACACCTTTAATGCCAGTTGTTTTTAGAGGGATTCATCATTCACCTATCAAGGTTAGCGGATACAGATGTTCTTTTCAGGTTTTCCCTCCAAGCTTCAAGAGCAAACAAAGATTGGACAAGGTGAGATGCTGGTTTCCAGGATTCGGTAGCCTTTTTTTGGAATAAATTTCAGTGGTTGTCCTTGATGTGCGGGTTCAAAAAACGGATTTCAGTGAGGAGACTTTGTTCTGGATTTGATTTTTTTACAAATATGATAACGGACATAACGGATGATAACGGTAAACATGTCAGAACCGTCCCAAGTAAATAAACTTAGTGCAAGTTTTTTTGATGCTGATTTGCCGAGGGGTTGATATCTCAAGGTTGGGGACACAGGTTTTATTTCCTGCATTTCTAGCCTAGCACCCCGCTAAGTCGAAGCAGCTATCCGGGAGCTAAAGGTGGACCGGGTGAGACGTTACCGTTGGTATCCAGGATTTGGTTGAGTGTTTTCTGGATCAAGTTCAATATTTGTCCTTGATTTGAAAGTTCAACAAAAAATAGATTTCAAGAGGAGATAATATTGACAGGGTTTCCGATTCTGTGGTACGAAAGTTGATAAACATTTCCAAGAAATAAAATGTGCACCTTTGGTTGATGCCTGTTTTGCAGAGGGGTTCATCTATCAAGGTTGGGGACATAGATTTTATTTCTTGGTTTTTCCTTCAAGATTGGCCCCGCTAGGTCGAAGCAGCTATGCGGGAACAGAAGAAACACAGGATTTGGCAACCTTTTTGTTTGGGTCAAATTCAATATCTTGACCTGAAAGTTCAAAAACAATAAGGTTTCAGGGTGAGAACATATTTAACGATGAGTTTGATAAACATGGCAGCAATGCTCAACAAAATAAACTTCATGCACCTTTGTTACAGTTTGATGCCAGTTTTTGCAGGGAATTTCATCAATCAAGGATGTTTTTTTTCTTCCTTTCCAATCAAAGGTGCAGGTTGGACCTAAATTGAACGGGCTGACATCTGAAAATAAAATAGGTAACAAACCTCAAGTAGGATGAACATAAAATTCAAAGAGCCCAACCTTCCAAAGATAAAATCAAGGTGCCTGACCTAAAATTGGAATGAGACAAAATCCAAGGGCTGGACCCCCTTTGGGTCCTCTTTGGAAGCGAGTACCCTTGAGGGGACCTAGGGGGTCCAGCCCCTTGGAATTTATCTCACACTTATGATCGGGATAAAATCTAGCATGTCTGCAGATAAAATCAAGGGACCTATCGTCAAATTTACTAAAAAACTAAAAAAAATAGCCATGCACCCCCGGGGCTGGAGCTCCTAGATCTCAGCTGGGAGCAAGCAACGGGTATCTTACTTTGCAGCCAGATTCTTATGGGCATGGCTGAAAACCGATGTTCCACTACAAACTGTATGGTTTGCAACATTTTGCAGCACTACAAAATCAAGATTTAACCAATGGTGTGGGTTTTCTTGTGTATACCACATCAGGAATGTAGTAAACGCAATGGTGAACGCATCCATTATGTTTGGTATGGTTCCCAATGCCCCCGATTTCCGGGTCATTTCTTGTCAAAAAAATGTGGAATACCACACAAAACATATGGCGAATCATCATGTTCCTTGTTAATTGACGCCATAAAATGGATTATCCCAAATTATCCCTCATTTGGGGACCCAAATCCATGACTCATTAGTGAATGTTCTACTTTTCATGCTTGCTAATCACGATTCTCATGCATGTTCGCATATTTTCTCCATCAACATTGCCACTATCATGGGGAATATGCCGATGTACCAGCCATTTTCAGACACCACCCACATTTCTGATGACCTCCATCTTCCTGCTGAGCTGCTTTACCTGGCCCTCCAGCTCTCGAGCCTCACCATCTTTCAGGGTGAAGGGGAACAAAAAACCAGGAAACCCGTTAGTTTTTACATATAGTATATACATAGGTTTTTACATGCTATGAAAATTATGAAAGAATATCCTTTGGAGTATATTATAGTATATATAGTGTGTCCCTGGGATTTTTTTTCTATCAAAATTTGGAACATGGGGATTGAAGTAACCAGGGAGAACTAGGGATAGAAGGTGGTGGCAGGTCAAGGCATGCTCGTTTTAGTTCAATGATCGCCATTGGTTAGAATGAAGTGAAACTATATAAGTAAGTAGTCTGACATCACGGATCATGACGGCGGCTTAATGCTACTTTCCCCCGGCCTCTTGATATTTTCTAGCATCAATATCACGGATTCTTTTAAAAATCCACTGGTCACGCTATCAAACACCTGAAACCCCAACACAGCGCAAATACACTTTGGGCAAATTGTTCACAAAAATGAGCAGCTGCCACCTGATATGGCTCAGGCCACCAATGAACTTCTTCAACCAGCAGCCGTGGAGATCGGCCCCTGGCATCCCCCGGGCCTGGCGGCGCTCACGACCAGCATCGTTGCGTGGCCGCGGCAGGAAGCTGCTGAGCCCGAAGTTGGTGTCTTGATAGCTCTCCTGGAATGAAGGGCAGGGATGGGATGCCGTGAGTTCACCAAGGATTTCTCTTGTTCTTTTTGTTGACGATTTTTTGTGTTCCTAGAAGCTGAAGCTCTGGAAACAATGAAACATAATGAAACAGAAAGTTGGGGAAGATTCGATACTCATGTCATGTTCGCCCAGGAATGCTGACCTCATTGTCTTCATCATCAATGGAGCTCTTCTTCTCTTCCAGCTTTTGTTTCACCTCTAAGGGCAGGTGTGTGGAGGATTTCACACCAGCTGGCACTGGTAGATACAAGTCATACAAACGGTGCTGGAAACTTCTCATGTCCAGTGTCCTTTAGGGACCACACCATTTCCATCTTGGTGTTGAATCTTGAAGCAAAACCTTTACTCAGTCGAAGGTCAACACCCCTCCCTTGAAGTTGCAGCAGTTCTGGCCTGATAAAGCCGACCTTTCCTGGAGACAAGCTCGACAGCATCAACGAGGTATTCCAAGTCAGTCTTGTAGGGTGTCAGTTTCCCTTCATCAATCACTTCTGTCAGCTCCTCCTGCGCTGGTCATGGTGGCATGGCATTTAAACCAGTGTTGATGCCAAGATTGCTGTACCGCTACTATCAGCTACTGAGCTACTGGGTGCTTTCAGGTTCTGCCTGTTCGCTTTGATTTATAATGACTCTCCGGTTCGTGGCTTCAATATCTTCAATCCGTCCCGGCAAATAATATGAGTCACCTGGTGTGATCTTCCAAAATGTATCGGGATTGAACAGAAAACTAGCGTTCCAAACAACATCTGGCTGGTGAGTTCGCAAGAATATCATGTGTGAAGCATGCAAGGCACGAACAAAAAGCACAACCAGTGAATGATAGTTAATGATCCTTAAGGTTAACTGCCCCACGTTTTCCAGGCAAAAACTATCAAAAACTGTTGACATTTATCGCCAGCGCACTCGCCAGACCTTGGCCTCTGCTCGTTGCTCATCCCGCCGACGCTCAGAGTTGATGATGTCAAACAGGTCCTCCATGGAATGAAGGAAAAATCTGCAGGAAACCATTCTTTTTTTCGTCCCAACTATAGGGGTTTCTGTAAATTCTATGAAATTCTCGCATTATCCAACTAGCGAAAATTCAAGAAGGATGTTGACCATGTGACCCTTGAAATCCTTTTTGAAAGGCAATGCAACATAGTTCCAAAATGTTCCAAATGGAATGAAATATCCCTCTTTGACAGCTCTTGAACATTGGGTTTTGTATCAAGGCTGCTGTATGCTTGCACCTTGGCCGCTAGCCTTACCTGCGACAACCTTGAAGGCAATTATAATTAACGATAGTGACCACCCTGGGGATGAAAATGGACGAAACACGATGGCCACTTCCATGGTTGTTTCAGAAGGTGGTCCTTAAGTACCTATAGGACATCTATAGGACATCTATAGGACTATAGATACTATAGGACCTATACCTTGCTATTCAAACATGCCACCGGTGGCCACCAGCCGGCTCCTCACACAAGTCCTCGGCCTGGCATTTCAGTTCATTGCGGTAGGTTTTTACTTGTTATTACTTTTCCATTTTTTCCGGTCTCCCCCCATTAAAATCACTGAGGTTTCTTGGCATATATGATGCCATTTATCCCATAAAGTCACAATGTGATTTTTAGCCAATGCCATTTTTTCCATCCCCAAGTCATCGAACCATTTTTGTAAAATTCAAACCATCCCAAATGTGTCATGGTAGGTGCCTCCGCCGCCGGCTCCGCCTTCGCGACTGCCACGGCTGCATCGGCGTCGGATGGCCTTTTTTTGGCAGCCGCTGTTTCAGGAGATGTGGAAAACATGAGGGTTGATGGTAGATGGAGAAAAAACATGTATCAACATATATGATGGTATTTGTATGTATTTGTTATACTATGTATGAATATATAAGGTCGCAAAAGGCATAGACTTTACGAACAGGTTGTGGCGTTTGACAGTGTGGAGTCACCCAGTTCTGGCGAGTTGCTCCTCCAACTTTGCTTTTTTGGCAGTGCCTGAGCAACCAGGAACCAGCTCCACCATATCACAGAGAGAAATTCAGCGAAGCTTGTGGCCCCCGACAAGATACAAAAACATCATGAAGAAAGAATTGGGTCCCAAAACTATTTTCACACCATGCCAGCCCAAATTGGTCAAATCAACTCCAACTGCAAATGACGTCACTTAACCAAATCAAAAGATCAGCCCCTCATCTCATGATTCATGGAGCTTTGATAGCTGAGAGGCCATTCACGACGTCTTCAGGACTGGGGCGCTTCTCTTTACTGCTCTTCTCCTCTGCTTCTGCCTCTGGTTAGGTTGCTTCAAACTGGGAGGATGCTATCTGCATCTAAGGACTTATCTATGCATGCGCATCTTTATTACGCAAGTTGTATATGTTGTATCTAATATACCTGAACAAGATCCATGTAACCCATGTCTTTGGATCATAATCTTGAAGAAAACTTCATGTCTGGAAACGCTTTAGACTCAAGGATTCCCGTTTCGGAATTTTGGAGGATGCCAGGCTTCACTTGGGACTCCCAGCCTCTTTGGCAGCCTCCTTGAGCGCTTCAGCCTCATCTCCACCTTCCTCACGCAAGACTTCGGCCAGTGCTCCGTCGTCCACTTTCAGACGCTCCTGGAAGGTTGCGCGTGGCGCAAGGGGGTGGTGAGATCATCTTCACCAACCCAATCCATGGCTGATCTTCAAAATATGACGTATATCATATCATTTAATACATATGCGCACACTGCACACTTTACATAAATACATAATAATGCGTATATATATATATAATGTATTGTTTATTATTGATTTGACATCGGATGACCAATGGTTGACACGTTGGGGTCTCACATGGACTGATTCCGTCAAGCCTTCTTCCACAAAACTGTAGGGAAAGAGATCTAACGCCGGGTTTTGAAGGGAATGGTGTGCGGTGGCATACGTACTCGCAACATCTGACTTCTGCTGTGCATTCGTATGTATGCTGCTTTTGAGATATCAAAACCAGCTGGCTTGAAAACTGGCCTGATATCTTTGTTGGCCATGGTGAAATGCTGACCCTACATGAATAAACCATAATACACCCACGCTGAGGTGGTAGATATGTTCGAGTCTATTGGTTCCGACCTTCACTTGACATTGAAAAGTCAGTAGTGAAAGTCAGCACTGATGCTCTTGGCGTCAGCGACTGGACAATTTGCAGCAGTCAATATTTTTCCTGTAGTTTGTTGACACCAAATTCGGTCTTAGTATTCTCCGGCAGTCGGTCTATATTCACTAATTGGTACTAATTGTATATAGAAAGTTATGAATGAAGAACTGCTGCCTCCAAAACACCTAATTAATTACTCCAAAAACACCTCTATGTTTTGGAGCTCTGCAATACATGCCAAGTTTCCCTTTCGATTCTCGGCCCCAGATCCTCCCCAGATCCCAGGTCTCCGTAACTGAGAGCTGCGCGCCCGTCAACGCTTTCGCCGCCTCATTGGTGAACACGGCCTGACCCACGAGCTCATCATCTGGGTGCCTGGAACCAGCCCCGGAGGGGTGGCCGGGGAAGACGGAACACAGGTCCCATTAAGTGGATACCAAAATAAATATGCCACATATATATTATTCTCATGAACCACATACCAACTGGAACGCACTAATCCCTTCCTCCTAATACTAAACGTCCCCCAAATACAAAAAACAGGCGTCCATCTCCAATTTCAGAAAATTTCAGATTGGCCAATGTGACTCTTAATTGATCCCCTTTAGAAAACAATTTTAAAATAAAGCTACCATTTGTGGGTTTTCCCCCCTAATACTAAAGACTAGTTCACCCTGGGGTGTTTATTATTAGGGTCCGTCCGATTTTTTTTAGTTTTTTATATTAACGTTTTTAATTTAGTATTTGGGGGAAGCTTCGAAATCCAAATTTTGGCAATATTTTAATTGCGTTATATAAAGAAATTTAATTGATTTTGAGATCGGAAAAAATAGTTTTTATTATTAAGGGTTTTAATTTAATATTAGGGGGAAGCTTCGAAATCCAATTTTTGGCAATATTTTAATTGCGTTATATAAA
>Ga0126342_10005555_pt1 | contig 22053 bp, 22 predicted proteins | sample Cyp1metagenome_FD_92528 | JGI IMG/M metagenome (GOLD analysis project Ga0126342, IMG submission 92528) | Coral microbial communities from Lord Howe Island, Old Settlement Bay, Australia - Cyphastrea 1 metagenome | ecosystem: Host-associated > Invertebrates > Cnidaria > Coral ...
ATACACACACATAGATAGATAGATAGATAGATAGATAGATAGATAGAGAGATAGAGAGATAGAGAGATAGAGAGATAGAGAGATAGAGAGATAGAGAGATAGAGAGATAGAGAGATAGAGAGATAGATATAGATATAGGTTCATAGATAGATAGACAGACAGACAGACAGATAGATAGATAGATAGATAGATATACTGTATATACTGTATATACATGTACACCCATTAAATTCTATGATTTAATCATCATTTCTATATCCGTTGTCTTCTACCGAGGTCCAAGGCACATTGCGTCGTGGTGGTGGCCGAGGGCTGCGGCGACACGCTGCTGGAGAGTTCCGGCGAAGTCGACGGCGGCTACCTGAGGATTTCAACTGGCAAATACTGAGGATTTTGAGTTGGGATTTTCATTCCATGGATTGGTTTTGTTGGGAAAATTTACTGGTTTAAGCCCCCATGATCTTCATGGGAAAATCACTCTGGTTTCCGGTTAAGATTTTCCCTATTCAACCAATCCATTGATTCATGGATTTTGGGAATTGGAACCGGCCCATTGGTTGGTGGTATTTTTCCCATGTTGAGGGCTAAAACATTCTGAATGGGTCGAGTTTCTGAACCAGCTCCAGCCGCACTGAGCTAGTCAGTTACTGCGTCAGCAGCTGGCTCAAGATGGTGCGCGTGGGAGACAATTGCAGCCAGGCAGCTTGAGAAAATATGACTGAACAATCGATGGAAACAGCAGCTATAGGTTTGGCTGCGGATCGGAATTTCAAGCCCTCCAGTAAAATCCAGATTTTGGATGATTTTGGATGATTTTGGATGATTTTGGATGAGATTTTGGATGATTGGGTCATTTTGTGTGGTAAATTGAGGCCTAGACATCCTTGGGTCCTTACTTTAGATTACTTTAGTCACTTTGGCTTTTGGCACATACACACCCTTGCGCATTTGGTTCCGTATGTGACCAGCTTCACTCCATCCATCCTTGATGGAGTTGCCGTCACCGCCTTCCGCCGCGGCCGCCTGCATGAGAAGCGTCCCTGGGGACCAATTGCATCAGCCGCTGGGGGCCACCTGGAAGACCTTGCCGCGCTAACTTTCCCTTTGAGCCTTGCCACCGGCAAGATTCAGAATGATTCAGATAGCTAGGAAATGAAGTTATCAGTCATCAGAAGTCATCATAACATGACACCCTTCGAGGATCTGGAAGGTTCATTCCTCTTGGGGCTCCCCTGTCAGACCTGCGACTCTGAGGTGCGTTCTGCCTCGCATCTGCCCGATCGCTTCGCAATAAGACCTCCAAATCCGAGCTCAGAGAGGAGTGGGCGAAGGAACAGCCCGCGACAGCGCAGGTGCTGGCGCATTTTGCTTGGTGTTTTGCAAAGTTGAAGGACCTTTTGCAGGGCTCCTGCCCCCATCTTTCGCTAGCCACAAGGGGGCGCATTTAGCCATTTTACCACTATATGTAGCCGAATTTAGCCAATTTTTTAAAAAAGTACTTGGGGTGTTGGGGAGCAACCCTGTTTTGTGGCAATGGTGTGAGTGACAGATTGCCTTCAACATCAAACTAGTGTGGTGTAGGTAGGGAGGGTGGTGGGTAGGGTTTTAAAAAGCACCAAGCAGCTGTCAGTTTTGCACAAGCAGGAGCGAGATCGAAGGATCGTTGATTCCATTGTCCATGTTGCACTGCAGAATCTGGAAGAACTAGCCCCGCAGAACCTTGTCCTTCTGTTCTGGGCAATGGGATCTGGAGATCTCAGGGAGTAATAGTCTTCCCAACGGGGCGCAAACACATCTCACAACACATCGTGAAACAATGCTTCACAATCTGTGCAGGGACAGACACGGTGCGTCCCAAACCCGTGTCCACCAGATGAACCCACATGGAATTGTGATAAATAGTATCTAACATTAAATTATCTAACCCCCAAACTGAATGCTTTTTAATCACTGAAGTGGACAGGGACTCAATGGATTCTCATGGATTATGGGGGTTCCTGCACCCGGATTCTTGGACTTGACCCATCATGTTTTTACTATGGCATAGAATTGAAGTGCAATTTTTACGCTTAAAATCCCCCACACTTCTTCTAAACAGTCTCCAGATTTTTGGGCCAACCCCCAGCCCAAGGAAGCTTTCCCACCTCGCCTGGTGCCTTGCCACCCTCCGCGCCCGGGAAGAGTCGTTGTGGCGTCGGCTAGGCGCCGCGGTGCTGTGTCGCCTGGCTGCGAGAGTTCGAGGGCGGGATGTGGCGGGCATCGCTTGAGGCTTCGCCAAGGTGGAAATCTATGAGGCAGGGATGGGATGGGATGAGAGTGAAGGTTAGGCATGGCTCTTGGCATCTCTTGGTGTGGCTACTTTGTATGGATGTATATAATCTGATTAGATTCTCACACGATGACAAAACTGGTGTTGTTTTTATTTATATTACATACATCAGCACAGAGAGAGAGAGAGAGAGAGATAGATATAGTGTGTACATATGTTTTTAAATAATATATTGACGGAATTTTCATCACTACATAACAAGACTACCTTTGGATGCCTGGGTCGTGAGTTGAGATTGTACAGCACCAACCTCTGACACCCCGCCCAGGAGCAGATGATGACGGCCCTGACCCATGCAGCGGCAGATCTGGAGCCCCGAAGCCTGAGTAACATCGCGTGAGGACGTGGTACCCTGAAGCATCAGCCGCAGCCGTTCTTGGAAACGTTGACCTGGCAGCTGTGGTCAAAAGGAAGTGAGTTAGCACCACAGGGGGTGGCAAATATTGCTTGGGCACTTGCCAGAATGGCGTGTGCGACGCTTGCTGTGCAGGTTTGCTCAGGGCTTCTATGGAGTCGTTGTCTTGTTGTGATGATTTTTGGAAGTCTTTGGGGCTACTTCAGACTTGGCTGTGCAAGGTCTTGAGGCCTGCTGGCTAGTCACCTAAGTTCAATTTCAGGCTTTTGAATAACTTCACATGTATTGCATCTGAACCTCCCTGTTAGCCCACATTTTGGGACGTTCACCCATGTTTACCACACGTTTTGAGACGGATTGGTACTCAGTGCCCCATTTTGGTGATCTTTGGTGCATCTCTGGACCTCACCGGTGCAGGAGATTCTCAGTGCCCTGATCCACCAGCGATGCGCAGACTTTGGTGCACAAGAACTGGCCAATGCAGCGTGAGGGGCTGCCGTGCTGCACATCAGCGGGTTGATGAGCGATCTGGCCAGGGAAGCTGCAGCCTATGCCGACACCAGGACCACGGGGGAGGATACGTCAATATTTCAGATCCTTTAGACACCACAAGATTTCCCTCCTGCAACCCATGACTTTTCAACAGTCACACTCCAAGGAGGTTCCCAAGTTTCACCCACACCACACCAAACATCACCAAACATCTAAGCACCAGCAAATCGATCTGTCCAAAACCTGGGGTATACCGTTGACCATCCGAAAATTCACCGACAAAACAACAAAAAAAACTCCTGACAACCGAAATGATTGGAAAACCATGGAAAACCCATGAATACCCATATGGTACCCCATGAAAATTGTAGAACCATGTAGAGCCCGTAAATTTTAACAGCACCCCAACATTTCCCAACCTTTCCCCAAAAAGCTCCAGGCAGCTGGACGCGCAGTGCATGGCCAACACTCTGTGGACCTTCGCCTCACTATCCTGGCGCGATGTGCCGCTGCTGGTGGCCTTCAGCCGGGCGCGAGAGACGGTACTGGGAGGTGGAGAGCAGGAGCTGGGCAGCTTCCTCTGGGCCATGGGCAAGCTGGGCTATGAGGAGCGGGACCTCAGGGAGAGAATGTGATGTTGAAATATGTTTGGAAATTCGCAGCAAGCGATGGCAAACACCTGTTTTTTTAAATGTTTTTAATGTTTTTTTTAAAGGAATTTCCATTGAAAAACTTCCAAGACTCCTGCTATAGCGCCTCCTGAGGACCCGCAACTCATGGCGGACGTCGCGGCCGTTTCCATGGCCCGCCTCATGGAGTTCTCCTCCCGAGTCCTGGTCAGCATCGCGTGGTACCTTGGGACCCTCAGTCGCTCGGTGTCAGCCGGAGGCCTGATCCAAGACATTCCATCAAGGCTTCAACAGATTTCAACAGGTTAATTGATATAATGTGGTTAAAATAGGTTAAAGATGGTTAAAATAGTATAAAATATATTAAAATATAGTGTTAAAGCAATAGTAAGCCATCCCAAAAAATCACCATGGGTGGCATAAACCACCAGAATACATCATATGGGTAGTTACTTATTTAACTTATTGGTTTACTAACATTACTTGCGAATGCTTGAGATCATGGAGGAAAAAGTTGCAAGTTCTTAAGGCCTGCATGCCCGTTTGGCGTCCTAGGTACCTGCAAGAAGCCGCTGCTCCATGCCATTGCCGCATCCCTGTCTCCGGAAGACATGGCGTGTCAGGCTGCTTCATTCACAGCACTTTTCACCAGTTGTTGCGGATGATCCCCCAAATTTGGTGGTGCCCCCTGCCCCATACTTGGGTTTGCCAGTGTTTAACCTAGCTCCATGATAGATAGATAGATAGATAGATAGATATAGATAGATATAGATAGATAGATAGATATAATCTATAACTTATGATGGGGTTCTAAACCAACTGATATCCAGGAGGGCACAACAATGCAGTTGCAGGGACCCCAAAATCAGGATGTGGCGAACGTGGCCTGGACCTTTGCTCGGCTGATAGTGGATGATTCTGCCTGCAAGGTACCATAGTGGCATGGTGCTGGTGATTGGTATGGCTTAACATTAAGGGTTTTCTTGACATGTGGGATAGCAAAAAATCACCCAGAAATTTGTGATTCCGGAAACCAATAGGTTTTGGGGTAACCCTATTCTAGGAAACAACCCGACATGGATTTATGAAAAGTATGGCGCAGCATATTGAAAAGTATGGAGAGGCCACCTAAATGAATTTCTGAACGGATGTTGCTCAGCCCAAGGATCAAATGGAATACACTGGAATATAGGTATCCAAGGAAATGATTTGATGTTATTATATATCTATATATATCTATACAAGTGTGATTTGTGTCTATATCTGGGCGAACACGTACATGTTCGAAGCATCCAGAAACTTGAAGTGGAATTTCCGTCAAGAGATATTACGAGCACCTTTCGAAAAACCAAGGTGGTGCTGACAGATGCGTTTCTACATGCTCCAAGTGGTCAGTTCAAACTGCGGCTGGCTGATGGTTTCAAATCCTTTTTTATTTTCCCGATGGGGTGAGGATACTAGAGGATACTAGAAGTTCATATTTTTGGGTTGCGCTGAACGCACCAATCATCAAGGTGCCCCCCAAACATGTATCTTACCCACTTATCTTCGAAAGTGTATTAGACAGTTTTCAAAGCCGCCTATGTGTCTTGGGGGGCCGACCTTTGACGACTTGGGGGTGCCCCATGGGTGCCCTTGAGTCAAAAAAGGCAGGAGCTGTCTAACTTGGCTTGAGCATCTTCCACCATAGCAGCATCTCACCAGCCAACTTGGCACGTCCTCGCCGCCACCAGCGTGCAGCAGATCGAAGCTCAAGGGATCACAGCGTCGCTGGCAGACTTGGAGAGCTTGGTGGCTGCCTGCGCAGGGCAACACGGGGAGGTCTTTGAAGCTTTGTATCTTATCGTTTGCCCAAAACTCTCCGCCTTTTTTGTTTTGTTCACAGTTTTAAGTTTTATCTGTTTTTTCACCAGGTCATTCGTGCCACTCAACAAATTGAGGACAATGCGTGATTCTCCATCAACGTCCATCAATACATTCAATGAATAGTCAACCATAATTAACCCAAAATTGAACCCAACAGTAAACCCCAACATCTCACCATATCTTACCATATTTCACCCCAATAGTGACCATGACCTCAAGCCACTGGTGGTCACCAAGGCATTCCGCCGCCTCCAACGCCTTGGAGCTTCGCGGCAAGCGCCTGGATGCGGCCGTACGCGAAACGCCGATCGTGCTGGGCCGCGGCAAAGGAGTTGGGGAGAGGCCTTCGGTGCTACAGAAATTGGCGGAGGAGCTCTATGTGTTGTGGAAACTGGGCACCAGGGCAATCTGACATAATCTGACATGGCAGACACGGGGAGAAATTGGGAAATCCAGAGACATGTGCATGTTTGAAGATGTTTCAATGGGAACAGCATCTACAAAAATGTTGTTATACTGCTATGTAGCTTCTGATTATTTGTTAGATAGATAGATAGATAGATAGATAGCTAGCTAGATTGATTGATTGATTGATTGATTGATAGATATGATAGATATGATAGATATGATAGATATGATATATATATATAGATATGATAGATATGATAGATATGATAGATATGATAGATATGATAGATATGATAGATATGAATAGATATGATAGATATGATAGATATGATAGATATGATAGATACGATAGGTAGGTAGGTAGGTAGGTAGGTAGGTAGGTAGGTACCAGGTAGGTAGGTAGATAGACACGTAATGACACACACACACACACTATATATATATATATCCATGCACCTGTTAAGAATCTTTAAGAATATTGGTGATTTTCCATAGCAAACTGTTACCATAAAATCTACCAGTTTTGTTTGTCAATCCCCAAGAGGTGGGAACAATATGGAACTTCATGCTGCTTGACATTACTCAACTGCAAAAAAAATAAATGTGAGCCAATGTGAGCTGAAATGTTTCAGCCTTTTGAGTGTGTAGGCCTGGAAACATTTTTTGTTCACCCCCTGCAATGGTAGTTCAAGCATGCTTGAGATCAAGATAAAATTGATGTTTTCGAGCAGAAACTTAATCATGCTGAAAGCCAAGGACCTGTATTCCCCAACTGTCTCAACAAGTGGTTGGTTTGGCGGTGAACACGTTCCGTGCTTTTACCAACAACAATAACCCATCAAAATGGCAGCGTGGCAATGACAACTGAGATTGAAACTATCGCCGACCATAAAAAAACCTGTCACTTTCGATCTTCCCTGGGGCTTGGGCAGATGAGTCCCAGTTGACTCATTTTTTTTGGAACCCTTAGCTGCCTGAACGGCTGGCTCAGCCACCAAGGAAACCTCCAGGCTGGTGGGTGAACGTTGATCGTGACGACTTGGGTAGTGAGAGGCTGACGGTTGGAGACCCGGTGAGGGAAATGGGTGAGGATGGACAGAATGGAGGCCCAAATCCCAGATCGCCCCAACAAAATGGGTGAAGGTGGATCAAGAATCAATAAGAATCATGAAGCCAGCACCCTTCATCATGCTATTCTTAACACTCTCCGGCCCCCTCGAAAAAACAAGACTCCGGAGGGGTAAAGGGTGCATCTTCAGATCATCAGCGGGGATCTCCGAGGAATAACCCCTGAAGCCGAAGAAGCCTCCGGACGTGAGCTGTCCGCTTGGCTGGTGGAGCAGTTTGGCGACTGAGACCAAGCCAGGAAGGGGTTATGGGCCAGGGGGCACATCTCCAGCAATGTTTTGAAAACTGGTTCAAACACTCAATGTCCAAAAGGAGATTCTAAAAAGCACAACAATGGACATCAACGGACGCAATAAAGACAACATAATAAAAAACAACAACTCAGCAGATCAAGACTTTCTGCTGGCGCAGCCAGTAACACCATGTAACACCATCATATTATATTTTAAACAGATGTTTTTATTGAGTCTGGCTCTTCCAGCTGAGTTTCTTGTTGAATCCTCTCTTGAATTCGATTTTCGATGGCTCCAGCATGCTCCAGCAGCTCCCGGCGCTGAGGTGACGCTTTCCCCATTGCCACTGACCCCAGCGTCTCCCACGGCCTCTTGCATCGCCTGGACCGGATGACCTCTGGCCTCATCTTGTGGGCCAGCAGCTACCGAAGTGGCGCCCCGAGGGGCTGCGGGGGGTTGAGTAATTCGACAAGTGACTCCAGAATTGTTAATATAGTCTGAGTGTGAATTGAATATATTTGAATATCATATATTGAATTGTGATGTACTTTTCTTCTCTTGGTGAGAGTGATTTCCAGAATGTGGGCTGTGACCCAGGCTGGCCGAGCCATTTAGAATACAAGTTTCAATGATGGGGTCCTGGCTTTGGAATCATGGGGGAGCGCTCAAGCCCGCCAACATGACTCGATGAGGAAGAGGAAATTTGGGCTTTCCATGGATATCCATGTATGAAGCAATATGAAGCTCTTCTAGTTTTTTTCTTGCAAATAGTTGTGGCTCAAAATGGTTTGCCCCCCACAAAATTGCAGTAACCCCACAAAGATAGAACATCATATAATTTAATGTACACTGATCTACCACTATGTTAGTCTAGGAGTCTACCAACTTCTATCTATTTTGGTGGTTCCTACACCAGTAAGGTTAAGATTTCAAATGGCCAGCCCTTTGTAGCTTCATTGGTGCCACATCGTATCACATCGTCGCCAGGTTACTTCGCAGCACGGCTACAGTTCGCCACCCGGGAGCAGCTGCGAAAGGAATACACCTGCTTGTGCCAAGGCGAAGCTACGGACACCTCGATGACTTGGGAATCGCAGTGTCGATGTGTTTTTGTAAGCAAATGGAGATGCACAATATATACATATAATTATATAAATTAATTAAATAAATAAATATATATATAAGTAAATAAACATACAATTATATATAATTATATATATATATATCAATATAGCTCTGTATACATCTGTATAAATCTGTATACCATATTAGATGCAGGTATGGGGACGGGGATTTCTTTACACACACACACGATCAATGCGTATATATATATAATTTTATATGCAATGATATTTATAATATATTGGCTCCAAGGGAGCAAGACCTTTGTGGAACACAGAGTATCTCTAAAACACCAGGCAGCATTTACATGCATTTACCGTAAACAACGAAATCTAAACTAGCCACACTTGATCAACACCATGCAGGCAAAAAAATCAGGGAAGAGAGCTGGCCGCAAAGTCGTGTTTTCAGTTGTTCTTGGGAGAGAAAAGACACAGCTGCATGTTCAAAATTGGTTCCAAGAAAAATTCCCCGGCAAGTCCTGGAATTGGTCCTGCGGCCTCCAGCTCTTCCCTCATCAACCCGGATGGGTTATTAAGTCATATTTTTTTGTAGACAACCAATTTTTACATTAGATGTCTTTGGTTTTCTTGTAACACGAAGGCCCAGAAATAATCAAAAAGACCCATTAAGGACCAGCATATTTTGGGGCCCCAGCTCCCGACTTGACCCACTTGACCCAACGACGTCCAGGTTTGGTTTGCCGTTCGCCTCACCTCATCACGTCGCCGTTACGCCAAGTAGCTGATGGTCGTCGGCGCATGGAGGTGGCAAAGGATGGTGGGAAGGCGAGCGTCACTTCCCTGGAAGCTCGGCTAAGAAATTGATGGACCTTCCAATTGTTCGCGTGTTTTTTTGTCAGGTATCACAGGAATTTCAAAATTATCTCTTTTTTTTGAGGGTATGACATTCAAAACCCATTCAACTGCGAATATGACTGCTTCATACTGCTTCATACTGCTTCATACTGGTTCATATTTATATTTGCTCATTGTCAGGATTGGTCATTGGTTTCAACCTTTTTGGGGGCTGCCTGAGTTTGAAAGCAGCCCCCCAAAAAAAAGATATCGCAGATTGATGAAAAACAGTCATGTCGGTAGATCCTCAAACATGAACATAGAACTCATATTGCAATTTTCTCCAGCTGGGGGCCAATCCTAAGGAGCAGGTCTTTCATTTCGAGCTCCCCGAGGGTCGGCTGAGCAGCCTGGTGATGTTGCAGCTTCAGACCGGTCGGCAGCACCAGATCAGAGCCCATCTGTCAGGATGTGGTCATCCACTGCTGGGTGATGTGGACTATGGAGCCTCAGCATGTTTTTAAGCCGCGTCAAGCCATGTCAAGACAAAGCTTGGACAAATTCTTTGGGGATTGGTCGGCACATTTTTGTGCAGACATATTCACAACAATTTCAATCATTTTGTACATCAGACGGGTGGAGGATGTAGGTAGAGCATGGTAGAGCTTCATGTCTCAGTTGCTGACAATCTCCCCGAATCTCGAAAAAAAACCAGGCGCCAAAGACATGTTTTTCTTTCTGACCTCCCCCCACATGATAGTCCAACATTGTATGGTTGAAAAAATTACTTCAACAACAACCTGCTGTTCCACAAATTTCCATCTAGTTGGATGATAAGCCATCCCCATCAGATGTTGTCTATCATGATATGCCATGAATCATGATGAATCATTATGATCTAAGCCCCCGCCAAGTCCACAGTTCCGAAAGCACTCCTGATATCCCCATGAAATGTCCCCAACATGTTGGTTATATCTCAAGATTAATTATTAAATATCCAATTTAAAAAAAACTGCATGAAACCACTTGACGTCCCAAGCATGGAAGGTCATAATTGTTCTTGATATATCTCAACTTTCTATCTCCCAGAAAAATGGATCAATGAAACCCAATTCTGACACCATCAACCACCAAAATCCCACCAAAAATCCCATGGAAATCCCATGGAAATCCCAGGTGCTTCCACTTCTTCCGCTCCTCGTCTCTGCCTCCACGCCTCGGCGCTGCGCTACAACGACGCCGTGGCCTCGCTGCCGTGGCCCTCGGACCTGGCGGCGCTGGCGCTGGAGCTGCGGCCGATGGATCCCATGGCACGGGCCGCGGCGGCCGCGCTGAAAAAAAACGCGGCAGATGCTGCTGGAATGCCGAAAATCATCAAAGAATTCAAAGATCTAGGGTAAAACCCATGGTTTTTTCGTGGTTTTTCCAGGATGTAAGCCATGGTACACTTCCAAAAAACCATGAACCAGAAGTTGGGATAGAAGGGTTTGCGACTCAAATTGGAATGCGGGTAAAGCCAATGCCATAAACCTACTACAACTATAACCTACTATTTGGGAAATTTAAGTACCACCCAAAAAAAAAACGGGAAATCGACCATAAATGTTTTGTTTTGGGAGGGAGAACTGTATATAATCAGATGGGTAGATTTTCCATTGCCACGTTTACTGAAGGGTAACCATGGTGACCCCATGAGTTGGGAGATGATGCGTTGATGGGAGGTGCTTCAAGATCTTAATCAACTTGGGAGTACGAGGTGGAAATTTGGAGGTTTTGAAAGATTTGAACGACCTTAATTAGAACAGTAATGAGATCGCAACGCTCACAATGTGGCTTTCGACAGTATTTGAACCCAAGCTCTTTTGGTTATGTTGGTGATGCAAAGATGTGTTTTTACATGTTGTTCCCATTAGTTCCCCCGAATGTTGTGAAAGGAATTATATATATTATATTATAGATGGTTCGGATTTGAGGTATGATGGTGAGTTTCAGTAGAGGCACAATGAGGACAAAACATGCGCCAAAAGAAAGGTTGGTTCTTTTGATTGGAAATGTCCACCGGATGACATGCCAAAAGGTGGAGAACAAACTCATTTGTTGAGTGGACCAGTGGAGGGATGGTTGTCATTTTCCAAGGTGGAGGAAACAAGAAGTTGGCAGATGTTGGCCCCTGGCTGCGTGACAAGATTGTGGAGAGATTCAAGCAGGCGAATGTGGGACCAGGATGGACCAGGTCGTGAGTGGCAACCATGAGCGAATGGTGACCGCCTGTTGCGGATGTTTGTTTTCCTCCCATGTGATCACATCTCTTTGGGAGATTTCTTGATAGTGGGCACCTATGGTACCTGTTGCCCAGTGAGAGAATCAAACAGTTAAACTATGTTAAACTGGTGCAAGACTGCTCGTTCTTCAGGTGAAATTGCCTTTGACTGCGGCTCGGATTAGCGCATCTAGCGAGCGTTGAACGCGTTGAACTGATGGGCGGCGGATCATGATCCTAGAGGTGAAACACAATTACTTACACCATTAAATTAGGTACCTACGATGGTTCCCAGAAAGATCATTATAATGAAATATAATACACATATATATATAATATGTACATGTATATGTATATTATAATGATTCAATATGATTCACTGTCACATCGTCCTTTTTCGCCTACTCCACCTTGTGCTCCTCATCACTCATCACTCAGCATGTGCAAATGTGCACCAGCACTGATCACGATAATCATCATGATCATCAATGATATATCATGATCATCATGATATATCATGATACATCATACATCATGATCATCATGATATATCATATTATACATCATACATCATGATCATCATGATATATCATATTATACATCATACATCATGATCATCATGATATATCATATTATACATCATGATCATCATCTAATAATTAGTCATCATCCGGGTGCCGATGACTGAGGTTAAATACATTGACCCCACCTACATGATCCGAGCGATCAAACCCAATGCCAATGACAGTGCCTCGCATGGACCATGGGGGCTGTGGGTCAGTGAAGTTGCCATGTCAGGTGATACCCTCTGGTAAATAAACATAGACCCTGAAAATCACCCATGTTTAATGGAAACTAGTCTTCCAACCAACAACTGCCAGGGTCTATGTTAATTTACCAGAGGGTAGGTGGGTATGGATCGAATTTGAGTGGTTTCGGAATTTTTGAGCACAAATGGAGATAGATAGGCCCAGCATGACCCAGCCAAAACAAGGAGAAATTGAGTGATGCGTCTGAACAAATGTCCGGTACAAATTCTGCCCCGCCTTTTTTGGAAGCACGGAGAAAGAGTGGCTTGCAAAAAGAGAGGTCGCTGAGTCTACGAAAGAGCGAACTTCAGTATTCTTCAGGTTCTATCCATGAAATGTATTGAAATGTTGTTTCCAGATGTTTTCAGCAGCCGTGCCTGGTGAAACATCCCATGTTTGGCCTTTTCTTTGCCCATCGCAGCATCGTGGCAGCGGTCCCAGGTGTTTACTGCTCCATGTTGAGCCACAACGCGGTACATGCTGCCATGGCGGGATATACAGCCATCACAGTAGGTGCGGGCTCTGAGACATCCTGGAGTGGTGCAGGCAGTTCAAGGATTTGTTGTAGCTGCAGGTAGCCTAGTGGCATGGTTTCCCATAAGAAAAATATTGAAAAATACTATTTGGGATGATCATACGAAGTGACTCATGTGGGTTGAAAGTTGAAAGTTGACACCAGCAATCACCCGTTTACCCTTTGGCTGGACGGACGATCCGTTGAGGGGCCGACGTGGACCGCCAGGTCAGATCAATTGTCGATACGTCATGCTGCCCATCGCCTGCGTGACAAAGAATCCACAGCCACTCGGATCATTCGACCCCCGGTGTTGAAGGTCCCAGGGGGCCCCCAAAAGACAGCTGTAGGATTTGTAGGCAACCTGGAAACATCCAAATGCTAAAAGCCATCAATCACCGCCAAGTACTCGTAACAATAAAATGGAACGTTGCTTCCTGCCAGAAAATACCCTCTGGTGAACTAACATAGCAATTGAAAATGGCCATTTATAGTGGATTTTCCCATTAAAAATGGTGATTTTCCATTGCTATGTTAGTTCACCAGAGGGTAATCCATTTCCACAATTTTCCACAAGTCCGTGGACGGATGAGTTGGTCACTTGGTCATTTGCTGAGGAAAAAGGTGGATTTGCGCAGCCAGAGGCGGGACTTTGGCTCAGGGTGCGGCACTGCGGCCCCTCTAAGCTCCAAGGGTTGGAAATGATCAAATACTGGTTGGTGGTTTGGAACATGTTTTATTTTCCATTTCATATATGGGTTGTCATCCTTCCCATTGACTAATATTGACTAATATTTTAAATTTCAAGATGGTTATTGCACCACCAACCAGAATATCTCATGGAAGATATGGAAATACCACGCAATACCATGCATTTTCTGGTGGAAAGGAAGCTGTAGGACTTCCAGCGTTGGTCGAGCTAAGGCCACTTCGCCATAGTGACATTTGACGTCTACAGCAATTCAATATCCAGTTGCATTCATCTATATATCCTTTAGATGTTGGTTTATGTCTCTCTCTCTCTCTCTGCTCTCTCTGCGACCCCTGCTCCGTGTCTAAACTATATGGCACGCATTATTTTTCAAGATAATATATATATATATATTACAACACACACGCACATACGCACAAGAAAACACACACACACATGTATATATGATATGATACTAGTATGATATGGTATGATATGATATGATATGATATGATATTATGATATGCATACATACCTTTCCTTTTGGACCCACTTTTGGACCCAATATTTGTTCCAAATTGTCAGGTTCCAGGAGTTGGTGAGCACCACCCTGCAGCCCGACTTCACGCCCGATGGGGTGGAGCTGAAGGTCGCCGAGAAGGCGGACCCGGAAAGCCACGCCACCGGGGAGGGACAATTTATGCCCCAGAGAAATGATGGGAAATCACGGAGAAATGATGGGAAATCACGGAGAAGTGGTGGGAACATGATGGGAACATGATGGGGAAATGATGTAAATTGGTGGAAGAAAGGTTACAAAATGATGAAAACTGGGCAAATAATCAGATTTTAAGCATCAAAACGAAACATGGGGAGCTGGGTAACCTTAGTTAGCGACCAATGGTGAAGGTTTGTTTACTTAGATTGAATTTGGTGCCTTTTGATATTTCAATCATATTCTCATTTCACCACATCTATCATATAAATGATTATATTTTGACTATCTTCAGGATTGCTTACTAGGCCAAAAAAAAAACTATTTTTTGCTGTAGGGATCTAAACAGCAAATATTCCAGCTGAAGTATTTACATCAGATTTTGGAACTAAAGGATAACGTATAAGATTATATATATATACACAGTATATAGTTGGCCCAAATCCCCAAAACACCGGAATCAACAGACAATTAGGTATGTGAACAGGCATCTTTTTTGGCAGAGAGGGACAATGGATTTCGGCAAGTTTCCATGCGGTTGCCGCTTGCGACATCAAGGCAGGTACAGTGTAATAATTTTTGCATTTGAATATTTCATACAATTTCATTGTGTTCCCATTAGCACTGAGTAATTGACAATTTCCTTCTTTTTTTCATTCTTTGATGAAACACACAATCTCCATCCATTTCCTGTAGATTTTCGCTTATAGCAACCCCAACTCCCAAACCAATTTTGAAGACTTAAATCTGATAGTGATAATCGCCTCAATACTTAAGTATCCATTCACTACAATCGGCTTGACTTTTTTTGAAGGCCACTTATGCACCATTTCCATCGATCACTGGCACTTCATCCCGAGGCCAAGGTGAACCCGCTCCTACCAGTTTCAGAGCCTGTGAACGTGATGCAAGCGCTTGGTGCGGGGGAAGAGGTGGGGGCCCACCCACCCACTCCGGTGTGGGATCGGTCGTTGAAAAGGGTGGATGTTTTGAAAGGCCATAGAGAAATGGGGATATGAGTGAAGAAACTAGGCAGCTAGAGCCCAGCTAGAGCTCTTACTATCTCATTTTCTTTTGGCCATAAATGGAGACAAGAGTAAAAAGGGGAAACATCATGAACGAACTAGGCAGCTAGAGCCTCGATTTTTGCACAGGATCCAAGATTAGCCATGTTGAAAGATTGCCGTGAAGAAGCTTTTTTCTGAAGAAGGAATGGCCGAACCTGCGCATGAAAGCACGGAGATTCTAATTGAACTTCATCTGCCAAGCATTGCAAAACATCCGGTTTTTTCCAGCTGTGAAATGTTGTGACATTGTACAGATGGAGCAAAGCTCAAACTTCAAGGATATGTGATATGTGTTTCCTTCTGTTCTGTCAAGTGTCATTTTTGGATATTTTTGGCACATCCTTCCGGTGATTTTTCGAGATGCTTGGACGTATCGATGCCCCGGTCTCTTGGGTTCCTGCAGATGCCTATGACCATTCTCGACTGATCTGGGTACCAGGGTACCAGCGAAGCTTTCGTAACTCAAGGAATTGGATGGTTTGCACTAAAAACATAGCCTCAACTACATAATCACCTATATGATAGTCTGATAGTGATAGTTGAACATTATGAACTACAATAATGGTTGAATATTATGAGGCCCCCCTAGTAGTCGAGAGGATCTATTTCGACAACATCATGGCCCCATCAGAATTCACGGCAATTCATGGCTCCCATCGCCAGGTTCGACGCCTGGAATGTGAACATTTGTCGTTGACCTTTGGTGAGCGCAACCTGCCCACAACGCTCATCGAACAGGCCGTGCTGCCATGCCGTGCTGCCAAGAAGTGGAGTGCACCAAGCGGATCCATCGCTGCCATAGCTTGGCCTTGGTGAATTTAGTAAGATCTTAGTAAAGCTAAGTATCATTAAGGCCAACAAAGGACATTTTTTCCGCCATAATTTGGAACATCAACCAACAACCATAAGGGATGATTGTAGGGTACCCACAGTGTCTCGGATAGGTTTTTTTCCTCAAGTATGGAATGAAGCCCATGGTGTGATAGTCCTCAAAGCTGCTTGGAAGTTCCAGAAATAGACCAACATGTGATAAAATGTGTAGTTTCCGCCAACAACCATTGTAATCCATTGTACCATTATGATCCATTATGCATGTTGTGTTTCTAGTAGTTTTGGGTTCCAGGGCGATTCCAGGGCGATTCCAGGTGATGTTCAACCAAAAACACGGCACTTCGCCAGGTTAAGGGTGGCGAGGTGAGTTTCTTCGATCAAAACTCATGGGTCGGTAGGCCCCAGAAGCCTCAAAGCCTCGAAGCCATCCGATCATCCTCAGCACCGTTGGAGGTTTGGAAAATCTGGAAACGAGGTTTGGTAACTTATTAGCATCGTCTAATATCGTCTATCATTGTCTTGGATGATTGGAGTATATTAGAGTCCTCATAACAAGCGATGACAAAAAAGAGCTGATCATGTTTGGCCCGAAAATCCATCATGTGGATTTGATGGATTTGTAGGTAGCTATGTTCAACTACAATTTCTGCTCGCTAAATCACAACTTTTGCAGAAGACAGCCTCCAAATTTCTAGGGCAGTTGGTGGAATTTAGCGACTCGTGCGTGCATCGCTGAGGTGACGCAAACTCTGGGCCTCCCTGGAGTGCGCTTGCAGATGCCCAAGGTATCATGCGGGCGGATTTTGAAGGACAACCAGAAATGGCTTGAAACTTTCCAAAATTGGAGCTTTTGCATCTTTGATCATCTTTGATAATGTGACCCGCTGTGTTTATAGCTGTTTCTTTCCTATTAAACATGAGGATTTCCGCTGAGTAGAGGGCACTGCTTCTCCTTCCGGCGCAGGCTGGACCCCGTCGCACCTTGTACTTCAAGCGCGGTTGCCCGGAACGGATCATGTGCAAGAGATATGGGTATGGGTCAATACCTATAGATACATTTTTAGTGGGATGAACATCCATTTATATACCAGCTATTTTGGGGTTCACTAGGTACCAGGGTTTTGACACACTGCCATATCATGAGATATCAAGCGTCTGCACTCGTCACAACCGTCGGATACAAGAAAGGCGGCAGGCTAGGCCAAGTTGCCAGATCCTTTGAGAGTGTGTCGGAGAATTAAATGAGGACACGGGATGATGTCAAACCAGGATTAATGAATGACTCATGACAATCAATTGGGTGTTCATTCAAAAAAGTTTTCTCAATTACGATTGATGAAGCTATGGAACAGAGTGGATCACAGGCGCTTAACTCTGAGGCCAGCAGATGTGGCCGCCACCATCGTGACATGTCACGTTCTCGGATGATGTTTCTGGCATATCCCAAGGAACTGAGGATGACATTTTGGATGACTTTTGGAGAGGGAACATCTCTAGAAAAATTCTACGCAGATCTACGCAGTACAATGGTCGAAGCCTGAGCCACTAGTGAAAATAATTACATGATATTACATGCATATAATATATATATATATATATTACATGTATATTACATATAATATATATAATTTGTATTCGTATATGATGTACATATACAATATATATATGTATGTATATGTATACTTATTTTTACATGCGTGTGATATTTTTTTTATTTTGTATATAATTATGATGTATATCTATCAAGATCATTTATTATTGAATACGTATCATCATGTACACCCATGAGATGACCAGGGCCATGGTGAATCGATGCTGCCGCGAAAAAACGTCAGGTGGTGGTCTCTGCCCTGGCCTGAACAACGTCATTCGCGAGCTGGTCCAGGGCTGAGTTGTGGACGTGTAGAAAGGCAAGCAGCGTGAGTTATAATAGTTACCCTCTGGTAAACTAACATAACTATGGAAAATCACCATTTTTAATAGGAAAATCCACTATAAATGGCCATTTTCAATAGCTATGTTAAATTACCAGAGGGTATATATGACTCAATAGTCTATAATATAGACTATATGGCTATAGTTCATAATATAGGTTATAATATATGAATATGTATCATGTCATATCTATCAGATCTATGATGACCTCCTATATATCATTATAATATCTACATGGGATCTACGTGGTATTACCATGATGGTATATATTGCCGATATCTATAGATTTAGGATCATAGGCAAAAAATTGAACATTAGCGTGCAAAGAATTTTCGAGGTTCCTAATCTTAAGGCATCCCTGGAGTGAGTTTCTGAAAGTTGAGGCAACTGTCAGCAGCACCAGCGGCCAAGGTAATGATGCTCTATGCCTATGGCGTCAAGAAAGTCTATGGCATCAAGGGAGGTTTCAAAGGCAACAACCGTGCAGATGGAACATGTGAATACCATATCCGGGATGGGAACATAGACACTGGGGGTGTTCAATAGATTGATAGACTGGAATTTAACCATCAAAACATCGATAACTTAGGATTGAACGATTAAGTCTCTTGGATTGATAAATGGTAAATGCCGCGGGAAACGCCATAGTCTAGTTACTAGTTAGTTTTTTTTTCCCCACCAAATCTGAGCTAAATTTTCCCTTGAACAATTTTTTTGGATCCAGCGCTTGTTTGAGCCATCTGGAGTTGTTGGATGCACCAGGTCGATCATGAACTTGCGGTTTTTTCACTCGCCAGGTGTTGTGAATCCACAGTGCTGGATCACCTTGACCCCAGAGAACGTTCAAGACATCCATTTGCAAGGCCTTTGAAAAAAGGGTGCGGCAGGCATAGTGTTTTTTTGTTTCAAGATGTTTCAACGATCATAAGCCCTCAATATTATAAACAATTTATAAAGCCCAGAAACCATGGTTACATTTCAGGATTCTATTGAGGGGCTGTAGGGGCATGGGGTCTTCATCCTGAGGATCGTGCGCCAAAATTGGGCAAAAAGAAAGCCGAAATGGGCTGAAAAAGGGCTGTCACATGATCAAACCACTTGTAAATGTATCTGAGTGGTTGTAACAATTGGTAACCAGAGATAAATGGCATATAAATGACATACAACTGGAATATGTGAATATTAACCCCAGTTATGAGCATATAATAGATATATATCTGGTTGGTGGTTTGGAACATTTTTTATTTTTCCATAATATATGGGAATAGTAATTCCAATTGACTAATATTTTTCAAGATGGTTAAAACCACCAACCAGAATATCTCATGGAAGATGGGTTGCAGGGGGTTGTTCGCTGCCTCTGTGCCTGCACATAAGCGGCAATAAAAGGTAATATTTTTCAGAGGGGTAGGTCAACCACCAACCAGATAATATAATATATAGTTATATGGGATGTCATCCTTCCCATTGACGAGCATATTTTTCAAGATGGGTAGGCCAACCACCAACCAGAATAATATTATGATAATCGGATATATAATCCTTCCCATTGACTAATACTTTTCCACTTTTCAAGATTGTTAAAACCACCAACCAGTATAATATATATATACCCTCTGGTAAACCAAGATAGCTATGGAAAATCATCATTTTCAATGGGAAAACTCACTATAAATGGCCATTTTCAATAGCTATGTTAAATTACCAGAGGGTATATATATATAGCCCTTGGTTTTTGGTAACCATCGCGGTGAGGTGGATCAATCCTGGTGAGCGACCGTGGAAATCCACCCCATTTGGAGATGGCGGGGATGGTGGGTTCTGATGGGTTAGTAAGGGGAATTATCCCCAAATGATCTTAATTCAGGTTGGTGTATTATAATTTACCCAGATGTATTGGATAATACGTATTTATATATTGCATGTTTTTTGATAGTTTGGTCTGAGTGCCTGTAAGGCTTTAAATAGCAGTGGGAAAAATATATACATTTATTTATTTATTTAGCTAGTTATCCTTTTTTATTTGTTCATTTATTACTTATTTATATTTATATATGAAGGTTAACATATCTGGATACATGGATGAATTGGTAGTAATAGCAAATAGTGATCATATGGATAATAAATAATAGTAGTAGTAATAGAATGTTCTGGGTGATGATGATCGTGATGATAATAGTAATGTAATGTATATATCTATAATAGTAATAACATTGCTACCTGGCAAAAAAATGTAATGTATCTACACTAGTAACTAGTAATAGTAATCTGGATGAACTACAACAATGTACAATATATGGATGCAGGATTATATAATACGAGGGTAATATACCACCATGTATATGGGCTAAAAAATAATGTAATATAACGAGCATCATATGGATGAATTATAATACGGATGGATAAGGTATGTATGAAGGTTATATATATATAGACACCACATATATATATATATGTACACGGATATGTAGGTGTTAATATTTAAATGAGAGGTTAATAAAATAATGATTTGGATGAATAATATTAACCATAATGGTAATGTAATGCAATATCAAGGCATTGCAATGCAAATCAATGTATTTATAATAGTAATAATATTTTGGCTGAATTATATGACCTCAATGTGACGTCACTGGAATGATGCTTAGGATTGCGGGGAATCATCCCCAAATGGCCCAACATCTCAGCTATTGTCAGGCTTGTGAATTGTTATAATTTGGCCAAAAATGATACGACGTGTAACATGCTCTAAGCCATCTATCAGTCTGTATATTTGGGCCATGCTGGAATATATGAATATGATATGTTGTGTTCTTTTACTCCATATCATTGAATATATTTGGAATTTAAGGAGAGATATAGCTGGGAGAAAATGAGACGTATATCTCTTCCGAGGACTTGGGATGTGTAAAAAGATGCCACCAGGAAGTTCCTCAGTGTGTAGTTTCATCGACATTATATAAATGTGACCACCCCTGAAAACTAACGACATGGTCGCCAAAACATGTAAATTGTCAGAGAGAGAGAGAGAGCTGGGGAATTATGTTTCCGGGCAGTTTTTGTACTCTGTGGTTGACATTGAAGTGAACCTGCTTTGCATTAAAACATTGCCCTCCAGCAATTAGTTTCACCTGGCAATGGAAAATCACCCACTTATATAATATAGAGATGATAAACTCGTATTTTTCAACTACAGTAGAAATAGATGAAGATAGGAGCAGTTGAGATTTGCAACTGTCAATTACCATCTTAAATTACCGGTGAGTGCTGAGTGATAGGCAAAGATGTTGAAGAAGAAGGGCGTGCGCCAGCACTTTGTCTTGGGCGGCGATGGAACGCAGAAAGGCGCGCCAGTTCTTCGTCTCAGAGGTGTATCCATATCAGGGAATGGTCAATCCGTTTGGATTTACATGCCATTTTTTGAAGGATTTTATTGTGGGACAGAAGACAAAAACCACATATACCATGATTTGTACATGGCACATACGTGTGACATCATGTCACCAATTCCTCTATGTGACATCCACAAGAATTTTCTGGATAAATCTGGATAGCATATATAGAGTTATATAATTGGATATTGGCATTGGGATGATGATTCTTATTGTCGGCAATTATGATGGGATGAGTGTGTACCATCCGCAATGCCACAGTCACCAGCCCCATGTTTTCTTCGGATTATGTCGGATTGGGTAAATTTCCCGATTCTTGCGATGATTTGATTTCATATAGCCTCCTATTACCTTCTGGTAATTCACCCCGCTTCGCGTGGGGTGGCCGCCCACACCGCAGGTTTATTTCGGTCCGTGAGAGGGGCTAAGGGTGGTTTTCCCCCGTGGGGGCTCCCCAAGCTAAGAATTTTCACTTTCCCC
>Ga0126342_10005556_pt1 | contig 22052 bp, 20 predicted proteins | sample Cyp1metagenome_FD_92528 | JGI IMG/M metagenome (GOLD analysis project Ga0126342, IMG submission 92528) | Coral microbial communities from Lord Howe Island, Old Settlement Bay, Australia - Cyphastrea 1 metagenome | ecosystem: Host-associated > Invertebrates > Cnidaria > Coral ...
CCAGCTGGCTCCGCACCCGCCGCTTTAGCGAGCCTACTTTTCGACCCTCCGGAGCCACAAATCATTGGAAAAACACAGTGTTTCGCGACTTTCCTACCTTTTCGCGCATCTGCATCTTCGTTCTTCTGATCTTTTCTCTTCTGACTCTTCTCACCTCTGCTTTTCAACTGTCCATATTGTCGGAAGTTTCACTTCTAAACTTCCTTCGACAAGACTATCTATAACCTTCATAACCACTGGTCTTATTAGTGGTTTATCACCATTCATATCATTTATATCTATAACCTTTATAACCTATCTTAACTATCTATAACCATTATAACCTTTATAACCTGATAAGATTAATCTCATCCCCCTAATATTAAACACCCCCTAAATGGTTCCAATTATGAGGAAAATCCCTGCTAAACCATGGTTTCGAAGGGGGGGTGTTTAATATTAGGGGGCTGGCATTAAGATAACCTTCAATGTCAACCCTGGATTAATAAACTTTAAACGGCTGTTGAAAAAAGGAGGGCCAACCAATTAAGTATCAGTAAAAAAATACTATTTGGGGGTACGTACCCCCCTAATTAATCAACCATGGTTTAGCAAAATCCGGGGTGGACATTACCCTCTGGTAAACGTTTACCATAACTTTGGAAAATCACCATTTTCAATGGGTAAATCAACTATTTCTATGGCCGTTTTCAATAGCTGCAATATGGCATGTGGGTAAAACAATGCCATAAACCACCCCATGTTTCATGGTAAACATCCCATCTATCAAAATGGTGAAAAAACTGGGGGATGGCTTCTCCCGTCCTTCTCTCGAGCCCATCCCACCTTTTCAAAGCTTTGCAGGGAGCAGCGGCCTTCGCCTCCAGCGTGGATGCGACAAGCTCCTGGTTTTTAGCTGACAAGCACGGCGCGCCGAGGTCCCAAAGCCATGGAAGAGATGTCATGCGATATTTAATGGGATATTATATATATAATAATGATATTTTTTCATGTGTATATATACAAATACATATACGTATGTATATATAATGTATAATTATATGTATAATGGGATATATACATGTGAATGGTATTAGATGGGATATATATATATATACGTATACATATATGAATGGTCCAGTAATGATATGATACATGTATGTGTATATATATATAATTATATATAATGGGAATTACTGTGAATTCTGGTGATGTAATGGGATTTCATATGATTTCACCATCGAATGTGGGATTGTTTATGGGTATGTTTCGTGGGTATATGACCCATTCATGATGGAGATTCAACCAGTCAAATTTGGGCAATGCAGATACAATGGGAGTATCATGAGGAAAAAAAACGCAACATACAATGGGGCTGTGATATACAATGGGATAGATTTTCTGGGATTTTCTGTGTTTTATGGTTATTTTATATTATTTTCAAGGTGGTTTAACATGATTTCAACCAACCGACCATCTGCAATGGGGATACGATGGGTATAGAACCTACCCGCAACCCGCAACCGTATCATCAAACGTGGCCGCTGGGAAGCCCCCGACCTTTCAATGGACGGGAATTCATCGAACTCAATGAGGTATTGTCCAGTTTTGATAGAGGGTAAAGTGTTAAAAGGTATTAACAGATATCTGGATTAACATGGATATTCACTATATTCTATGGATATTCTATGGATATTCTATGGATATTCTATGGATAGTCTATGGATATTCTATGGATATTCTATGGATATGTAAATTAACATAGACCCTGGCAGTCATCGGGGTTGGAAGACTAGTTGCCATTAAAAATTTGTGATTTTCAGGGTCCAACTGTTAATTTACCAGGGGGTAACAGATATCTGGATAAATTGATGATAAATTGCTATACCCCATGTTTTTTCTAGCATGGCTATGGAAAATCACAATGTTTATTAGGTAATATCGGTGAATCATCAATAAATGGACCATTTTCCATAGCTACTAGTATGTTGAATTACGGGTGGTAAATTCCAAGAATTCACCTAAAATGATGTCATTTTGGAATAATTTCCCTGGCTGACCTTGATTTACAGTGACATCGCAGTGAAGGTATATATAATCTATCCATATACCATACAAATGGTACAAGTTAGTTATGGTAAATCTGTGGTTTTACGTAAATGTTGTATGTAAATGGTCATATCTGTAGGAACATATTAAGGGACCTGCAATGATGAGACCCCCCATTTCCACCCCATAAGAAAGCCCAACAGTACGGGAAGTCCCTAAATATTCCTATGGCAATGGCATGTTATCAGGCTATAACATGCTATAACCATGGTAATAGCCGCGATGTTTTCCGATGTTTTGTCTGGACAGCTGCCTTTCCACGTTACCCATCGCTCTCCTCGACCTTCCTTTGTACTCGGGTCTTGCCGCAGGGCATCACCTGAGTTCCCAGGGTCCCAGCGCGCCGCATTTTCAAACGAGTCGAGTCTGGAACTGTCTGGGCTCACAGTTGCAGCTCAGGAGCTACAACCTGCTGGGAATCGGAGTAGCAGCTAAATAGAAAAGATAAAAAATGTTGAGCCAGAGACGAATGCTGCAAAAGAACCATGAAGCTGTGCTTATCCACCAGATAAGCCACGATTTTCGCGAGGACTTTTGCTCACCAGGATCACATAGGATCACTATAACTAGTTCTAAGACACTCAAACGAGCTCACATTTTTTGTTCCGATGCCACATATTCCTCCAGATTTGTCCAAATCAAGTTGGCCAACCACATGCAGTTGTCCACCCTTGTCCACTTCTATGTGTGTTTTCCGTAAGTGCAAGTTCCAATTCCTTGGGAAATTCCTTCATCGAACTCTCCGACGGGAGCAGGTTTTTGGTTCTCGCCATCACTTTAGATCCAGCTCATCAACCCTGGCGTGCCAGCGACATGAGAATCAACCTGAAAACTCGCAAGGTGTCACACAGATCCCAACTCCTATCTTTGGGTAACTCACGGATTTCTAAGGATTTTACATGTATTTAGCCTCTGGTAAACAAACAGTTTGCTATTGAACATTGCCCATTTCTAGTTGATTTACCTATAAAGATGATGATTTTCCATAGCTTTTTGTTAACGTTGACCAGAGGGTACAATCTACACCGTAAATCCCCTGAAAAAAATCCCTTTCTGTTCCTAGAACCCTCACTTTTTCTCTGAAACTTTCTTCGGATTTTCCTCGGATTTCCATCCAAGACATGCCGCGGAAACAATTGCAAGAGCTGCGTGGCCACGTCAAAGCGGTCAGCCTTGTGGAGATTGATTAAGCTGGATCAGAGCGAAATATCATGGATCATGATGGATCTATGTGTGTATACATATATATATGATATGATATGATATTAAATGAATATGAACGGGAATCCAAACATTATATATATATATATATATTACATAATATATATATATATACATTATATATATATATATGTATGCTATACTCATATGTTTTTGTTCAACAGCGATGTGCAGTTCATGTCTATACTGTCTATACTCCCAAAAATATAAATGTATAGAATAAGTTCAATTAATATCATAAGAATCCTAGCATAATTAATAACGGCTATAGAAATCCCTAAGAATATGAACTGATCTATGGCTTCTGGGGATGATTCCCCGAATCCAATTCCCATCATTCCACTGATGTCACAACGTGGGGAACATATTGATGAGCCGGGATACCCTGGGGAAAACATCCAAAAAGATGTGGAAAATCCACAGTTTCCCTAGGAATATGATCAAAATGGTAGGCTTCTCCAAGCATCCTAAGGTTGATCCGGTGTTTTTCGTCAAAAGTGGAAGTTCTCCTTCAAAAATATGGGATCCTGAAATGTGCATATGTTGCCAAAAAGATGAAGGAATTACACCTGTAAACCAAAGCTGAGGGGTGTTACTGGGGAAGACTAACTGGATGTATATGTATATATATAATATATAGCAAACCATCAAACATGTGCAGACTGGTTCATGACATCTAGGTAAACTGAAATAGTTGCCAAAACTGAATGTTCATAGGTTTGGGGATAGTTTCCCTTACTTATTTACATTCACATTCGTTTCAAACGTCGTAGTAACACTGTTTTAATTTACCAACATGATATTGATACAATGTCGGGATGGGGCACGGTAGTAGTTGATACTTGTTGATGATTGTTTATGTTCCCGTGGTTGGATACTAATGGTTCAAAATAAATATTCTCAGCGAGGAGAGGTAAGGCATGTTTGGTACTTAACTATATAGTAATTATTGAAATTTACGGACAGTTACGAGCCCATCATCTTTACTTTGAGCCAATGTATACCATAAACAATACACATTCTGGTTGATACCTATCCTTCAGATCAGGGTTTTGTTCACCATATTTCACAATGTGATTTACCTGCCGGTGTTTCCAAGCACTTCTTGGTGTCTCTCTATTGGCCCCCGCCCAGGTCCACAAACACACACGCTGACCCTCCAGGCAATTGACAATATTATCCTTTTTTGAAAAAACTAGTAAAAATCCACTATGTGTAGATTTTTTTAGTATGACATGTTGCTGTTCTTAATTGATATTTATTAGTCTCTTATTATCATTCTTTGTCCACACGCTGGGAAATCCCACCGGAACGACATGGGAACACCCAAAAAAATTCCTCGTCGCCTGCTCACAGCTCTCCACCGCAAAGGAATAGCTGACGATGGTCGGCAGCAGAAGTTCCTCGGACATCTCCCTCAGCGGCTCCAGCGCACCGACGCGTGAAAGGTCCGCGACTGGTCATGGGGCTACCCCAAGCGAGCATTGGATGGTTTCTTTCAGGGAAAATCCCATTAAGATGGATGATTTCATGGAAAATCCCTACGAAAATGGATGATTTTGGGGGTACCCCCTATGGGATTGGAAACCTCCACGTGTTGATTCGAATCTGAAGCCATGACATGGGCAATGTCGTGATCATCGGAAATCTCGACATTGATGTAAGCACATAGACATAATGGGAACGTGATGAGACCTGTCCGCAAAAAAAAATCTAGGGTCCATAGCTTTTGGGGGATGTTTTCTTCTGACTTACAGGTTTTCCAGGCCTCAACAAGGATTGAGCCAGTTCCCAACGCTTTCCTCTGCCTTGGCGGGGAGAATTTCAGGAATCTTCCAGCACAGGAGTGGGCCTTGATTTGAGTTGAGAATGGCTTTTGACTTATAGCTTGAAGCTTCAAATATGGTGGATATGATGATTAACACCAGGATATTATCTTGAACGTAGCTAAAGATCCTTGACTAGAGTTTGAATTAACCAGGTATGTGAGGCTCTCATTTTTAGAGTCTATCAATGATAGGGGTGCCTTGCTGCTCAGGTTTCCTCCAACTGAGTGACACCCTCACCATACCTTCACCATATGGGATCCACGATGCCATAAACAGCTGGTGAAATAGGCACCTACCAGTTCCGGAGGATGATACTATCGTAATAAAACATGGTAAAACTTGGTAAAACTATAATTATACCATGTTGATATTGGCAATAATTATAATATTATACTGAACTAATATAAACATCCCCAAAATACCATGTGATGAACCTGCCCTTGGTGATATTGGGGATGGATTTGCCCTACTTCCATCCGTTTTTCCGGTGACGTTCCCGAAAACAACGAGATCGGGAGCCAACTCTGAGTGGATCCGACGCGCTGCATTGAGCGCTGCATTGAACATTGTCACCTCGGACGGCCCGAGTAAAACTGGATTTATAGTATAAGTCCCCCAAGATAGATTCCTCATGTCCCATTTTCTTGATATATTGCAGGATACCTTGTAATCTTTATATGATAGTATAATTTATGATATAATCAAATGACATAGATATAGGATTTTTTCATGTGCTTCAAGGCATCAGGTTAAAAAAGCGCGTTGAGCTCCCAAAGCCCACGTTTGGGTCATGTCTGAGTTTAGGGCTGTGGATGGAGCATTCAACTTGAAAAGTGTGTCCTGGCCACACGTGAAATTGTCCAAGTATGGAATTCCTCCAATCTTTTGCTGAATCTTCCCATTAAAGACGTTGATATCACATTAATCATTGGCTGATTCCCATCATTTTTCGTGGTGAATTTGCCATTCTTTTTTAGGGACTTCCAAGTGATTTTATCGTTGATCACATAGGTACCCAACCTGATTATGACTAACAGTTTGCCATGGTATAGATGGCCCTAATCGAAATAGATGGTTTACCCAACTTAATAGCATGGTGGATCTTTCCATGGCAATGTTAAATAACCAGATGGTATTCATTTGGTTTCCCAACTTTTTAGGACAACCATGCCAACTCTTAGTTACTCTTGGTTATAGTTCCATGATTGTTCCTGAATGTTGGTGAAAATAACTGCCACTCTCGCTGGCTATAACTGGAAATATCCCAATCAACGAGAATCCCAATAACTGTAACATCTTTAACTGGGGATAACTGAAGATTACATTATCATAAACATTAATAAACATTAAACATTAATAAAAACTAAACATTAATAAACATTAGTAAACATTAAGAAACATTCATAAACATTAATAATTAAACATTAATAAACATTTGTAAACATTAATAAATGGATAACTTATCATATCTTCTCCCCAGTTCAGTGAAACGTCCCACCATTCGCACGCCGCTCGCCGAAACCCGCCCCATCTCCAGCAACTGCCGCGACCAGTCCCAGCGCTCGCCGCGCTCGGCCACCTGAAGCAGCCGCCGCGCGCTGACAACGCGGATGTCAAATGACCATTGTTCCAGCTATAGGGAATCTATAGGGAATCTATACTTACTATAGGGAATTATATAGTTGATATAGTTTATATAGTTACTATATCTATATCAATAGTTAAATATGTAACTATATGTATATATCTATAGTTACTATGTGGTATCTTTATCTATAGTTACAGTTACTATAGTTACTATATAGTTTATATAGTTGCTAATCATATAATAAAGTACTGAAATAATTTACTATAGTTACTATAGTTACTAATTACATGTTAAATCTCCATATATAGTAACTTGGCTATCATTGATATGGAGAGTTACTATTATCATTGATATGGAGAGTTGCTATTATCATTGATATGGAGAGCTACTATAATTCCATCTAGTATATCTGCAGGTATATCAAGGTCTTATTAGCCAAGTCCATAAAATGTCTGTAAATAAAGGTCTGCGATAGATTACTAATGAATACTATAAGAGGATAGTAAAAATTATGACAGTATACTTTGCAAGTATGAATACTATAGGAAATATAGTAAATCAAGGTATACTATCTGAAGATACTTGTTCATGAACATGGACATATAAAATAGTTCCATCAGGTATATCAAGGTCTTTTTTTAGCCAAGTCTATCATCCTCTATAATCCCGTGCCCCCTAATATCAAAGACATAGCACAAATGGTCCCAGGATCCAAGTGGATGGATACCCAACCTGGTTACGACGTTTACACTTCGCCATGGAAGCCATGGCCCTAATCGAAATAGATGCTTTACCGAACTTAAAAATGCATGGTGGATCTTTCCATGGCAAACTGTTAGTCATAACCAGATGGTAATTCATCTAATATCAATGGGAATAAAAAAGGATCCATTTTAATGGAGGTACGTAAACGTACCATATTTTGGGCCATATGAATTGTGGGGATATTCCCTTAGGCCTAAAGAATAGGCCAAAAAATGCCAAGGGATTGGTACCTCCAATCAATCGGTTCCTGAGTCATCGCCATTGACTGGAGAATACTTTATGGATACCCTCTGGTAAACTAACATAGCGAACTGGAAAATCACCATTTTTATTGGGAAAATCCACTATTAATGGCCATTTTCAATAGCTACGTTAAATTACCAGAGGATAATTCCATCATTTGGACTTGTTTGATCAGGATGATGCTGATGAATCCATCTGGATTGGACTTTGGATAATCCCGGAATAGTCCCAATTGGCGTCTCCGTCTGTTCGTTTGACGCAAAGTACAGTAAATGTTGCAAAGTATCGTTTGAAAAAAACGTGAAGAAGACCAAACAGCAAACATATGCTGGCTGAACCACCAGATTTCTGCGGATGTGAACGATCAACGCAGATACCAACCCTTCAGGGGTTAGTGGATCACCTGCACCTGGCTGGGGTTTCAACGGAAAATGGGGGAGTTTCCCACCCTGCCAACAGCGGAAGGGGGATCTGGCCATAGCACTGAAACCAAGAGAAACTGGTTTACCCTCTGGTAAACTGTCACATAACTGTGGAAAATCACCATTTTTCATGGGTAAATCAACTATTTCTATGGCCATTTTCAATAGCCATGTTAAATTACCAGAGGGTAAGTCACAGTTGAAAAGTACTGCCTTGGAACAACGGCTAACTTTGGATACAGCTCTACCAAAACCACTAGTTTTAGCCGTGTATCAAACATCTCACTGGGCTTCTCGGCTAAGAGCAGCATGTCATAAGCATCGAAGTCGGGAGTGATTTTGTCCTGGTGAGCAGATCGAAATCCAAAACAGGAGCTTTATGATCCAGTGATACATAGTGATACACTTCTGGAATGGTCGTAATGGTCGGAATCCTATCCCCCTATTTTTTTCAACACCCCCAAGAAACCATAGGGGGATAGGATACCACGACCATTTTTTTCGGCATTTGTTTGTTTTTTGGGGGTGTGAAATACCATCCGAAAAATACGTGAAAAACCATGGCTTCGTGGGACCATTTCGGAAGCATCCAAGGCCTTCCAAGGCCATGGGCCATGGATAAACTTTTTCCCCCATCATTTTTTCGTCACTATCTAGGTGAGTTCCGAGGTCCTTTCCCTTAAAAAAGACTCTCCGGCAACGTAAGATTATATATATATGTAAATAAATATATATATATATATATATATATAGATACACAGTATGTATGTATGTATATATATATAAACATAATACATGGGTTAAATATGGATTAAATCAAAACATCCCATTTCCAGAAAAAAACACCAAATGGCGGTCAAAACATGTCAAAACTCGGTGCGTACCTTGGTTTTTTCACACCAAATAGCTGGCCTTTGGGAGAGTTCAATACTAAGGGCGATGTGCATCTACTGGTCGATGGTTCTTCACTAATCGACAGAATTCTGTGTCATTGATGTGTCATTTCTTTCGAAACAAAACTCATCAGCTGCACACACGTTTGAATGCTAAATGTCCCAAGGTTCACACGGTTCATCATGTTTCACCAAGCGTGCTGGGTTGATATCCCAATTGATGCATAGCCGCCATAGTTTCACAACCCACGATCATGGCATGTCAGAAAAATGACATAAAAATATCCATAAACGCCATTTGTTCAATGCCAATCAACTACCCCTCCAGTAAATTAACACAATTAGACCCTGGCAGTCACCGGGCTTGGAAGATGAGTTTTGTTTCATGTTTCAACTAACAAATTGCTATTTTCAGGGTCTCACAAAGAAATTTCAACTAACAAATAGTTATTTCTGGTAAATGTCCAACAAATTGCATCAATTTGCTATGTTTATTTACCAGAGGCTAAAAAATAAAACACAACAAGACACCATGGGTTTCCCCCACCAACTGATCCCCTTTCGCCTTGCGCATGTCGGTCCAGTAGCCAATCGCCAATGCCCAGGCATTCCCCTGCGGAGACATGGCAAAATGGGGAGTTCGGGCAAGAAAAATGGTGCAAAAACTGGCATGCCAAAGAAAAAATGGTGGGAAATTGGCGATTTCAACAATTTTCAATTATCCAAACTGGAGATATCCAACCTTTAAATCTGAAGACTTACAAGCTGATTCGGAAAAATAATCGGCAATGGGAATGTTCAGCAACACACATTGAAACACGAGAATCAAGGATTTCAAACTCATATGACTCATATCCTTGATCAGACTCGGATATGAATCAATGATGAATCAATGATACAGTAATCTTATAGAAATCATTTGATCACTGACACCAGAAAACATTTGGAAACTTCAACCAGCAGCCCTTTCTTGATCATCCCCTTGGAAAAAACCCAAAAAATCCACCCATGTTGGACCACGCACCTCGGTGGTATCCTTGGGACAGATGTCACCAACATACACCACCGAAAACGGGAATATGTCCATCGGCCTTCAATAACATGCTAGGAAATATATTTTTAAAAAATGGTGAAAGCATTGAGAATCTGTGATCCAGCGCGAGAACGGCTTACCCTTTCATCGTTCGCGGTCAGTCTATCAAACAAACCTTGCCCACGAATGCGAGAACTATTACAACAATGTCTAGATCAATCGGCGAGTCCATGTTCACCGTTTGGGTGGCCAAAATGCACATCAGCAAAATGCCATCAACAACTGGAATCTTCATTGAGGTATACCCCATGCGGTTAAAACAATGGGAAAAGTTGATGATAAACCACTGGCTTTTTTTCTTCTCTCTACATGTTTCCACAAAGATGAGAGCCAGCAACAGCAATTTTTAGTTCAGCGCTACCACTCAACAAACCGTGGTTTTACAGCTGGGTGGAAAAAATACCCCACTTATCCCCACTTTTGTAGCAAAAAGGATAGACGGATGAACCTATAACGAAGTCTTACAAAAGCCCTAAAACCCAGACGGTTCCCCAGATGGTCCGGCGCCAAGCTTCTGCACAAGCATAGAGCACCATGCAAAAGCTCTGCAGATTGGGCTTTGGAGACCGCGATGCAGCCTGGGTTGGGTTGGGGGTTACACCTCCGAAAAAATATCGATGATTCTCCCAATTTCCCAATGATTTCCCAATTAAGATTGGGATTTTGCAGCCAACTTTGGAAGGCAAAGACAGGGGATGTTTTTTTCCAGAGGGTGACCAGAGGGTGACCAGAGGGTGACCTGATTGTCCAAGACCTCCCCTGGATTTTGGTCAAAACGTGGTAGGAAACATACCCTCTGGTAATTTAACGTAGCTATTGAAAATGGCCATTGAAATCGTTGATTTACCGAACTTAAAGATTGTAATTTTCCATAGCTTTTTGTATGTTTACCAGAGGGTAGGGTTTATAAAAAAAAAACTATGGAATTAACAACATTAGGGATTATGAACCCATCACTATGGGGATGATGTTCAAATTATGAGGATGATGTTTACCAGAGGGTATCCATGAAATGACCATTGAAATATCCCTATGATATCCCATTAAATCACCATGTTCCATCATTTTCCAACCATTTTCCCACTTTTGTAGCTCTGCTGGTACCCTGTTTTGAGCACTCCGAAGCCTGGGCGTCCACGCGGATCGCATGTCCGCAAAGATGTTGAAGGCCTCCTTCCATCGATTGCCTGTGATCAGTGCCAGCATCAAGTCGTTGAACTCCTTCCAAGCAGCCAAAATGGGGAGCCGTATCATCCCATAAAAACTTTCTTGCGATCTTGTTGAAAATAGAGCTAATTATGAAGCAGATCTCTACACATATACATATATATATATACACATATATAACCCCAAAAAATACAAAGAAAAGATACCAAAAGTAATTGGTCCACTTTTGGCCGGAAAGTGGATTGCACCCAATTTCGTCCTCCACACCAGGCTCCAATCGCTGGACCTAAGCGCCATGCTGAAGGAAGTAGAGATTTTCTTGCATCAGAAACAAGGATTTGCCTGGGAGAAATGGTGGTTTAATGATATTTAATTAATGGCAGTTCAAAAGATTTACCCTCTGGTTATGACTAACATAGCCATGGAAAATGGCCCATTTATAGATGGTTTACCTATAAAAAAATGTGTTTTTCCATGGCTATGTTAAATAACCAGATGGTAATAGGATAATAATGGAACGTGCATGGGATATATATAATTGGATAAAACCGACAATATGAGATTTGGTGTGTCGGAAAATGCCACCAATACAAATGTATACACCCCAAATTGCAGCTTAAGTGGGATTAACCACAAAATTTGGGAGTACCCTATTTTGAGTATGTCTAAAATCTGGGGTAGCGACCAGAAACCAGGATAGATCTTGCTCTCCTAACAAATACGAGTAATCATCATCCCTAAACCCAAATGATTAGTTTCTTTAACCCATTTCATTACCATCTGGTTATGTCTAACAGTTCGCCATGGAAAGATCCACCATGCTATTAAAAACGGTAAACCATCTATTTCGATTAGGGCCATCGAAAAACCATGGCAAACTGTGAATGTCATAACCAGAGGGTACCCATGGTTGATTTCATCAAATCCCAATCGAATAGCTGATCCCATGGTGAATTCGTTGAAAAAAATCGCATCCGATTGTCCCATGTTTTCGTTAAGTTTCATTTGATTTGCTGAGGATTGCAAAAAAAAAGAAACGATTCCCCACATGGTGGATTTTCCATCGGGAAAATGCGAAAAATCATCAGGACATTCTATGGAAAACCCACCATTTGTAGATCATTGTCCGAGTCGATAGTTGAGTTTCCTCATGAGTTTTCCACATCATATATCATATATATATATCATATATCATATGTTACTTTACCCGGCCCTGTTTTTTTTTGGGGGGGTGCCGGATGCTGTTTCAGGCTCCAAGAGACGCTCATGTCTTGGAAGAGACTCACGGCCGCCTCGTAGCTGTACCTGGAGAAAGACGTAGCTGTAACCTCTACAGTGAATAATTGTTGCTTTACTTCCTTTCTAAAAGATCATACATTCATATATATATATATGTTAATCTATATGATATAATATAATATAATATATATATATGTCCCCCAATTCGGAATGGGATGATGAAAATTCTGATCCCCAAATGGTTAGTTACCCTCTGGTAAACATACAAAAAGCTATGGACAATCACCACATTTTCAATAGGTCAATCAACGAACTCTAAATGGGCCATATTCTATAGCAAACTGTTAGTTTACCAGAAGGTAGATAGGTTCTATAAGTGACAACCCAAACTATTTGGATGTTAATGGATGTTAATGGATGTTAATGGATGTTAATGGATGTAAATGGATGTAAATGGATGTTAATGGATGTTAATGGATGTAGATGGATGTTAATGGATGTTGATGGATGTGAATGGATGTTAATGGATGTAAATGGATGTTAATGGATGTTAATGGATGTTGATGGATGTGAATGGATGTTAATGGATGTTAATGGATGTTAATGGATGTTAATGGATGTTAATGGATGTTAATGGATGTAAATGGATGTTAATGGATGTTGATGGATGTGAATGGATGTTAATGGATGTTAATGGATGTTAATGGATGTTAATGGATGTAAATGGATGTAAATGGATGTTAATGGATGTTAATGGATGTAGATGGATGTGAATGGATGTTAATGGATGTTAATGGATGTTAATGGATGTTAATGGATGTTAATGGATGTTAATGGATGTAAATGGATGTTAATGGATGTTAATTGATGTTAAGTTATAACTTATAACCAGATATATCACCAGGCTCGGCGCACAAGCCGCGGTTGCAGGTGCGCATGGCTTCGCGGTAGCAGAGCCGATCTGCGTAAAAAAAAAAAAAAAACGGTTTTGGAGAATGGCCCCACATCCACTGGATACCAACAATATGATCATCATGTGGGGAAAACCATAGGAAAACCATAGGAAAACCCATAGGAAAATGGAGGTATACCGCTGGTTTACGATAGTTTACTATGGTTTACTATGGTTTAATATGGTTTACTATGGTTTAATATGGTTTAATGATGGGATGATTTGCTGGGATAATGATGGGATAATACTGGGATATTGATGGATATACCATCTGGTTATTTAACATAGCCATGGAAAATCCCTTATAAATGGAGGTTTATAGCTGGGAAAATCATCTATAAATGGACCATTTTCCACCGCTATGTTAAATAACAAGAGGGTAAAACCATCCCCCAGTCATCACCATTTTTATAGGTGGTATATGGTTACCACTTCCAAATGGGTGGTTTGTGGCATTGTTATACCCACCATAGATATGATAATCAAGTCCAATTATCACTGGTTTTCCCGGAAGTCCAACTACCATCTGGTTATTTAATAGTTCGCCATGGAAAATCACCATGCTATTAATAGGTAAACCATCTATTTCTATGGGCCATTTCCCATGGCTATGTTAGTCATAACGAGAGGGTATCTCTTCCTCCGGGTATAGCGAGCATATGCGAGCATTAGCTTCACCAGTGCCTGGTCCCCGCGCCTGGTCCCAGGGTCTCGTAGGACATTCTTTCCAGAAGATGCAACGACAACTTCCAGTAGAAACGCCTAGCTGGGCGACCCCAAGCTGTGTGGAATACATTGGATGATCGGATTGGGCAAAAAGGGAAATCTTACGGGACAAGCTCCATAGAAATCATGGGCAATTTGAGGAAAAATATGTAGAGCTTCCCGAGATTTTCGATGTTCCCTGAAACCAATCCATTGACTCATGTGGACCTTGACGGAGACACAGACCATTTGAGACGTTGATAGGACACGACAAAAATTGAGGGTGGGTGCAACCAACATGATGTATTCAATCAATGATCATATGGACATAACTATCCACAATGGGTATACAGTAGCCACAAGAATGATCTTAGCGATAAACCTGAGTGTGAATGAAATAAATCTAGGATGTTGGTAATTGGTTGCTGGCGTTTTGCCAAGAAGATAGCAGATATTTCATCAGCTATGCTTATTCATACTGTTGACACCAACCAAGTGCTCTTTCACAGATCTTGTCTTGAATATTGACTGATATCAGGCTTCAAGACAAATGATGATGATTGTGTGCACAGGGTCCAAATTTCATGCCCTAATCGTTTCTTTTGCCAACCTTTTTTCAGCGTACGGTGGGATCCACAGTGCTTGATCCAATTTTCCCCAGAATTGGTTTGCCGCGCTTACGAAATTCACAGGGAAGCCCTAAATCTAGGAGTAAACAACATGGCATCCCTCAACGTTCCAATCAAGGCATTGATGTGGATCAATCACAATTCAACGATTTAGTTTAATGGAAATGTTACAGGGCGGAACCTGGATTCCTTTGAATTCTGATTCATCCAGTGATTCACTTAGGTAAAAACCTCTAGATGTTGGGTGAAAACCATTGGTTCTTCCAATGATTGATCCGTTGTCAGGGCAAAACATGGTGAATACATGTGAATATCATTGGTGGTTGACCTAGCCCTCTGAAAAATATGAGTAAGTTGGGATGATGAAATTCCCAACTTTTTATGGAAAGTCATAAAAAAAATGTTCGAAACCACCAACCAGTTATAAATCATCATTATTAACCATCATTATTAACCATCATTATTAACAATCATTATTAACAATCATTGTTAACCATCATTATTAACCATCATTATTAACCATCATTAACCACTAATATTTCATTGAAGTCTGAATATCACCAGTAGCCAGAACCACATCCGATGCCTGTCACAGATCCCCAGATCCCCAGCCACAGCCCAAGGATGCCCCTTGGGCCCCCAGACGGGCATGCTTTGATGGCCGCGCGATAATCCTCGAGGTTCTGCGGTTGGCCCTGCGTGACTGACGCTACTGCAGGGTGTGGCCGAAGGATGTTGGACCTTTTTGGATCTCGAGATGATGATGAAGCGAAAAAACATCCACGGGATCATGGGATATGCACTCCCTGATCTTGGATCTTGGGGGCAGTTGGATTTTCGATGTTTGCAGCTATTGTTCAAAAAAAAATCAACAACGAACTTCTGGGTTTTGTGTTTTGTTCTGTTTTTGCAGTGCAACTGTTTGGGAGCAGTGGCACTCAAACCAAAGTGAACCAGTTTTCAGGTAGATATGGAGTTTGATTCTTGGACGAAAATTAAAATTGGATGGAGACACGTTATTTAAAATTGATCAAATCATATCAAATCAAAAATGACCCCATCCTTTGTACTTGGGAGAATATTGAATATCCTCCCCACCTTCCAAAGATAACGAACTCGAAACTTTCGAAGTTCACCTCGCAACCCCTCCCCGCCCAGCGGCCCGCCCGCCCAGCGCACCAACTGCATCTCTTGAAAGAAGAGATCTAAAGCGTGGCTCCAGCGGGACAAAAGGCTCCTACCCAGACCCAGACCCATCAGAGCCAGACCCAGACCCAACACGGCATGCCGGGCAAAGGGACGGGTCATCCGCTTCATCTCCACAACTCTGAACCCCAGAAAATTCGGTTATCCTCTGGCCACAGGCAAGTGTGTTTTCTTGAAATCCTTCGTCATTATTTGTCATTGGTGATTGAAAACAAAGCACTTAGACTATCTTAGACTTACCATCTTAAACTATAACAAATTCCGGTTTCATTCACCATTGTGGAATATGGAGAAAGCTCCTGAGTCAGCTGAAAAATCATCTATCTAAACGGATCCATGAACCCATCCAGCGACCGGGGATCCCTGATGGCTTTAGGAAACCCCCAGGTGACCCTCCTCCGGCTGGGCGCCACATCCCAGAAGGGTCTCAAGGCCTCAGCGCCTCGCCGCGCCTGGAATTTTCAGAGGAGAAATCGCCATGAGAACTTGGAAAAATGTTGGGAAACTCTGGAAAATCGGAAAAAATATTGAAAACAATTTCGGATTTGTTTTTGAAAATTTGAGGAAATCATGGAACAATTTGGGAAACATTGGGGGAAATCATGAAAAATTGGAACATATAGGGGGAAATCATGAAAGACTTGAGGGAACACCATGGTTTGGAGAAAATTGGTGGGAAATCATGATTGGAAATGGTGAAATATTGAGAACAATTGGGAAAATCCTGGACCAGGTCCTGGTGAAATGAGGTGTCAAAATCGGTGATTCGACAAGTGTCAAAACTAGGAAAAAACACGAAAAATCACAGGGACCACCCAGGGATTTGACCAGAAAAGTGAGGTAAAAAAAAGGGCCGTTCTCTGTGGGATATGTGTCACAGATCAAAATGCAAAAAGAAGCTGCCAGAAAAGGGGCCACGATCACGTGTTTTCTTCTTTTTCTTGTTCTTTGTTTTTCTTCTTTTTCTTCTCCTCGAATTCACAGATGCAGAAATGCCGAGGCAATTTTCTAAGCAATTTCATTCAGGACCTATCAATATGCAAAATCCATCTAAGATCACCTGAAAAACTGCACTTGGTGAATTTCTCATCTTCAACGTGTGCGTCTGGGGATGGTTTTATGTAATGGTTTTGGGTCCGTCACATTAAACCTTTATTGGTTACATATCCCACTATATCATACTATATCCACATAATATATATATATACCCATTGAATACCACTGATTATGGTTATTCAATCTTCTGGTTTGCTATTCTGATGGTGCGGGTTATGGTTATAATCAGCGGTTGTGATGATGTTTAAAATACCATCATCATAGTTAGCATTGTGGTTAATGCCTATAGTATAACCATGACACATGTGAATAATTATATCCATATCCCACTATATTCACCAAAAGAACATTATACCTGCAGTAAACATTTGTTGATTCCACATCCCAGTATATCCACAAAAGAAAATATGTACTCATTCAACGCCACTGATTCTGGTTGGTTACAGCCCTACTTGGAATTGCAGTTCCGCTTATATATATAATATTGGGGCAAGCTTGTAAATTCCCATACCCATTAGTTAGTAACCTCTGGCCTGCCCCAAGTGGCTTGTTTTCACCATTGAAATTCCCCAGCTGCAATTCCGTCCCCAGCTGCAATTCCCATAGCCTCCTCGGCCAAGTTCTCCACCGTTTGATGCACTGCGACTTGGATGCCACGTTCGCGCCTGGGATGTGGTGGGGATGTGGCTGGGATCTCCAGCTACCAGGTGAACATCGATCAGTCCCATGGCTATCTGAACTCCGAACGACCCCTTGATGGCCTAACAAAATTGACCATGGCACATGTAAAAACCCCCAAGATAGAAATGTTTTGCTCACTCTTTGAGTAGGAATCGACTGTCCTATCTTTTTGAGGCTTGCTAACTGTAAACCATACAAATGGTCTCCTAAGCAGCTATCCCCTGAAAAATGGCAAGTTAGGTTCAGTTGTATTCCAAGATCTGCCCAGTGCGCAGATTTCCACCAAATGCTTAAGTGTTCAATACGAGCGCTGGAAACATGTTCGAATGGTACAGTAGATCTGTGGATCCAAATGATTCTCGTTTTGCATTTGTTGAAGGAGTACATTTTTTTCGCTAGGGCCGCTAGGGCCGCTAGGGCGGCTGGGGCGCACCACTTTCTTGTTGGTGTTCTTGGCATTTTCGCTTTCATTGATGCCTTACAGTAATTGCATATCACGAGGCCTCCGTTTTGGTGACATTCTGAAACCTCGGCCACCAGACGCTTGCAGCAGTAGATCCAAAGCCCCCTGCCAACCTAAGATGCAAAAACGTGAATCCATCCAAAGCTGGCCTGGTGGGCCCCTTTTTCGAAGTGGTGGGCCCTTTTTACGTGGGGATGGGGATGTCCAACTGGATAAAAATTGATGAAAAGCAAGGTTTCATGCCCGGAACGCCATTTTGTCACTCTTTTGGCTCATGATTCCAGCCTCCTGGCACTATGACTGCAGAAACAAGGCCGGCCGGGCCATTTCACGTCCTGCGGTTCTGCGTGGGTCGTGACAGGTCTCGGTGGGCTGAGGGTTCGCCGTGCTCCTTGCGGTTCTCGGCCAAGTTGGACTGCCAGGGTATCGGCCCACGCGGCCCATGTCTCGCAGAAGTTTTGCTTTGGATCAGCAACACGACTTGCCCAGCTCCAGTGATTCAAGCGCCTACAACTCCTCGGTGCTCCTGCACACTGCCCAATGTTTTCACATCAGGGTGCAAGGCTTTAGGAGTGCACAGAGCCTAACCAACCAGATTGAGATGGGTTTCACAAAACTTATCCAAAAAAGTGGATTGGATAATTCATGAAATCATGCCAAATGCGCAGAACTGTAGTTGCCATATGTCAGCGGCTAGGCATATCCTGGCCACTGGGCTTCAACTCCCAAAAAAACGTCCTCTGCACCCGCGTCACGTTGCCATGGACAGTGCCCCAATCCAACACGTCCAACGGCAACGGGACGTCGAAGTCCGCCGGCACGTTGCGATGCGTCAGCTTCGGGTCGATGTACAGGTAGGGAATCTCCTGGAAGGCTGGCGCCAGCGGATTTTGGGTGGGGACTCCTGGGAAATTCCGGGGCCAAGTGTGATAGAACCAAGAAAAATGGAGATTACACACATATGTTTATATATATAGTATATATTGTATATATATATATTGTATATATTGTATATATATATATATTGTATATATTGTATATATATATATATATTGTATATGTATATTGTATATGTATATTGTATATGTATATTGTATATGTATATTGTATGTACATATATATATATGTACAAACAGAAGCAACTGCCCAAGGCGGTCTCTAACAGTGACAGTACATTCCTAAAGAAAAGCAGCTCCATGAAAGCACTGAACCAATCGAAACCGCCTTGGAACCACAACAACGAACTTGAAATTTAAATCGCTGGAATGTGCAACTTCGATGTTGCTGCTTTCAAATCTTGCTATTTCATATTATTTTCTGGTAATTTCCATCACAAAGCAACATGATGAATTGGATTTTGAATTTGAACTACCCTCTGGTAATTTGTTACATAGCTATTGAAAATGGCCATAGAAATCGTTGATTTACCCATGAAAATAGCATGGTTATTTTCCAGTTCGCTATGTAAACGTTTACCATTTCGGGTATATCCATCAATATCCCAGTCTTATCCCATCATTATCCCAGCAAATCATCCATATTAAATCCTATAAAAAACATCAAAAAACATTTCTAAACCCACTAAACCTCCATTTTCCAGCAAATGTAGACCCTTAAATCCTATAAAAAACCATAGTAGACCCCTCTGAAAGCCAGGCATTCTCCAAGTTCATCCCGCCAGGATCTCCTTCCAACGACCTGCTGGGAAGATCCACAGAAACTCGCAGCCCTCACTGCCGGATTCGATGCCATGCACCTGACGCGCTGGGATGTTCACCTGGGATGTGGCGTTTCGCGTGGCGTTTCGCTCGTTGCGCCGGGAAAACTGGGGATGTCATCGCTAAATGGATCGGGATGCACAAAAAAAAACTGGATGTTGATGCCAGAAATGCCAGAACCAAGGTTATTTCCACATGAAAATAGCTGTTATAGCTCCATCTTCAATAGAAAATCATAGGTTTCAAGGCATCTCCAGATGTTTTTTGGTTTTTGCCGTGTTTTGTGCCTCGAAAAGCTCGGCGGTGCCAACACACATGGAGATGGCAAACAGGTGCCACATGGGGGGATCAACAACCAAAACTGGGCAGACTGACCCTGGAAAGGGGAGTTATTGTGCAACTATTAAGCCTATCGGTTTACGGATTTTGACCTACTGCTTTACCAAAAACTTTTTTCATTGACCAATTTGAGCAACAAATCCACCAACCAATATAGGCTTCAGCCGCGGCATGGCAATAGGCCTATTGCCATGAACTCCCAACGAACAAAATCTAGGTGTACCGCCCAAAAAATCCCCTGAGGAGATTCATTCAATGCTCGGTATTTGACAAACGGCACTCCAAAGGTCCAGTGGTCCAGGGCCATTTTATTCAACACATCATACCTGATGGTTAATGATGGTTAATGATGATTAATAATGGTTAATGATGGTTAATAATGGGATTAATCATGGGATTGTAAATTCCTTGAACTAACCAGCCCTGGTGAAAATGGTTTGTAAGCTGGCCCCGGCCCATTCACCAGTTCTGTTGAATGTCCCTCCGTGTCTTGCTCTTTCTCCATAGATTACAAAGAGCTTGCAGACTCCCTTCATTGTGCGGGCAAAAACCAGCTACCTAAAAGGGAACTGTTGGATACTGAATGTTTGATGTGGTGAGGTTGTCACAATTCACCCAGTATCTGTGGTCATCCATAGGTTGAATCCTATTCTTTATCTACACAGAAGTAAAACGTTGGCCAAAAAAAACGTAACTATAACATTTGGTGATTTCATCCAACATGACTTTTTTGTCACGGGCAATCCACTCACCATGTTTGTCAGTGAAATTCCTTAATCCCACTAAATCACAAAAAAAAAAAAATGTCAGTTGGGATGATGACATTCCCATATACTAATGGAAAATAACATTCATGTTCCAAACCACCAACCAAACCACATTTTGAGCGACGGGGCCAAAAATCGCCATGTCACATGCAGCCCAGGTGAGATCTCATGCTTCAGCAATTTTTCGGTGTACTCACCCAGCTTCACCTTTTTTGCGACCGTGAGGCATGTAACCCACCAACAGACATGGGAATTCAATGAGGATTTAATGGGAGTTCATGGATCTTACTGGTGATTTAATGGCATGCTCATGGATTTTAATGATGTTTTAACATAGTTCAACCAATCAAACTGGGGATTCAACCAATCAAAAGCTGATTGAATCACCAAGAGAAACTCGGTGAACCGACGGGTAAACCAATCATTCAGCTGGTGCAAAAAAATCCTTCCAGAGATCAACGTGGCAAACCAAATGATCAATCCTATTCTTGTGAAGGTTTATTCGCAAAAAAAAAACAACAGCACAATTCAAATTCTACATGTGGTTCATTTTTGTATTCGTGGTTTCTCACATGAACTTCACCCCCAAATCCCCACAAACCCATCCCAATTTTTGTGGCCCCCGTGCCTGGCCGTTGCCTCGAAGAAAGTGGTAGATCTCTCCGTAGGGCTCCGGATGGAAGTGGCTCGGCAACTCCTTGAAGGGACCCAGCCGCAAGAGGCCTCTGCGAACGGAGAAGGGTTGGATCACTGGGATTGAAGGTCAAATGTTATTGTACATGTGTGTATATATATAATGTATATTATATATAGTATATATGTAATGATGTAATGTATATTATATATATAATATGTATGTATATGTATAATATGTATATATATATATACACGATTGTTTGCCTATTTATATCCTACCTGCTAAACCCTTAGGTTGGAAAAAACAACTCTGTTTCCAGAAAACCTGGTTTTTTGCAAACAGTGTAGAAAA
>Ga0126342_10005557_pt1 | contig 22048 bp, 25 predicted proteins | sample Cyp1metagenome_FD_92528 | JGI IMG/M metagenome (GOLD analysis project Ga0126342, IMG submission 92528) | Coral microbial communities from Lord Howe Island, Old Settlement Bay, Australia - Cyphastrea 1 metagenome | ecosystem: Host-associated > Invertebrates > Cnidaria > Coral ...
AATATACTTATTTCTGAAGCAGGTCCTCATTCAGTAACTTTCACGCCCTCACTGCGATGAAATGGAGGGCCGAGTGGTCCGGCGGAGCCGACGAGGGGCGTCAGCCCAAAAATATGAAACCAAAAGAAGGCGAATCATCAAAGACCCGTGTCTGTCCTGCGCACCCGAAAAGTCACCATGAGTCACCATGAGGCCCCGGTGCCTCTCACGCCCTACAGTCGAAGCTTCTCCATTGGGATCACTGGTACAGTCGAAGCACTTACCTGTGGAGATCAGCAATCCAACTTGCCACGATATGTCAAGAGGTTGACAAATCAACAGCAAACCAACACCAAAGTATGTGTATATAAGATATACATGAGCCATTAATTTAATACATATAATTACCTGTAAATCATGTATATACGTGTGTGTGTAGATATATGTGTATATATATCTGCAGCTGGATCTGCTTGCCTCTCCCAGCGAAAATGTGGGTAGCCTGGCAGTTGACTGAAATCTTGGTCCAAGTCATGGGGGAATCTTGAAATCATCCCGACATGGCCATGTTTTCATAGCTAGAACCAATGATTTTAGGCGGAAAATCCCAATGGTTTTGGGATGTTTTGGGGTCCACCATTTAAAAACCGCATCGGTAGATCTTTGTGTCTTTGTGACCGATTGATTCCCAATTCATTTCATGTGGAATTCCATCCATGTCCAGTTGCAACTCATATTTGTTTCGTGGATAGCCACTGGTAATCAAATCTGGCAAGGAAGAATCCTCCCAACCTGCGGAAGTCATAGGCTGTAACATGTTCTACAGTTTCCTATCCCGTTCATCTGGAAAATGGATGTCATCCCTCCATTTTCTGGTGTTTTTCAAAACTGGGTACCCCAACTCCAGTGGTTTCCGATTCAAATGACTGATGTTGGATGATTTTGGAGTCCTCCAGTTCCATCCACCAGTTCATTACGTGTGCCCATTTAAATGCCATAAATGTGTGGGGTACACCCCAGGTGCAAACACACGCAGAGAATAATGTCAAATTGGTCATATATATAAATATGTATATATATATACATGTATATATACATATATATGTATATATATATGTATATATTTATATATGTGTATATATATATGTATATATTTACAAATGTGTATATATATGTATATATATGTGTATATATAGGTATATATTTATATGTGTATATATATGTATATATATATATGTATATGTATATATATATGTATATATATTTATATATATATATATATATATGTATATATATATATATATGTATATATATATATATATGTATATGTATATATATATATATGTATATTTACATAGAAATGTGAATGTATATGTAAACCACATGTATATGTATATATTGGCATATAACAAAGGTTTCCCAAAACAACCCTTTTCTAACATACTTGAAAATGCTTGAAAATTCTTCACTCCACGTACCCCAAAAAAACCGATCAGGGTTTGCTGGGAATGCTGTTTTCACATGATTTAAGAGTATATGTTGAGAGGTTTACTGCGCTCTAAAGGGCATTTTTACACAACAATTTGACCAGAGCATTAGAAATCTTGAAAAATCAGATGAAATCCAATATATCCCAATCAAATTGATTAAAATCACGCACAACCCCTGACAAAACTTTGGAAAAATTCTTGCTCTTTGGAGGGGGGGAAAAACGCATAAATTACTTTCTTCGAGTGATCCCCACCCTGACACACTATGAATTCTGACATACTTTCTGACATACCATCTGGAAGTATATATGGTGTGTATATATATATATATATTCTGACATTCTTTCTGGCATATATTCTGACATTCTAATCATTCTATCTGATATTCTTTCTGGCATGCGTATCTGGCATATCTTCTGACATTTTATCTGGCAATCTAATTATTATCTGGTATATCTTCGGAGATTCTTTGTGGTTGAGGTTTGGCGGGGAACGCTCTGATCCGGAGCTCGCGGTTGAGGTCCAGCGGGGAACACTTTGATCCGGAGCTTGCGCTGGAGGTCCGGCAGGGAACACTCCGATCCGGAGCTTGCGGTGGAGGTCCGGCTAGGAACGCTTTGATCCAGAGGTTGCTGCTCGGGTCCGGCGGGGAACACTGCGATCTAGCGCTTGCAGTTGAGGTCCGGCGGGGAACACTGCGATCTAGCGCTTGCACTTGCTCTTCGCATCCGGGGGGAACAGTGCGATCTAGCGCTTGCAGTTGAGGTTCGGCGGGGAACACTCTGATCCTGGGCTTGCTGTTCGTGTCCGGCTGGGAACACTGCGATCTAGCACTTGCAGTTGAGGTTTGGCGGGGAACACTGCGATCTGGCGCTTGCACTTGCTCTTCGCATCCGGCAGGGAACAGTGCGATCTAGCGCTTGCAGTTGAGGTCCGGCAGGGAACACTCTGATCCAGGGCTTGCTGTTTGGGTCCGGCGGGGAACACTGCGATCTAGCGCTTGCAGTGAGCAGGTGGAGGAGGAGGACGCGGAGGAGTAGGAGGAGGAGGAGGCGGCGGGCCAGATGGGCCAGCTGACATAAAATCTAACAACCCTCACCTGACAGGTGGGGAGAAAACAACAAATCCATACAAATCCTATGTTCAGGTTTTTTTGGAAAGGGTTCCAGGCAAGAGTCCCTTTATATATATATAAGGGATATTTTGTTTTTTGGGTTTCCTTTTTGTTCTCTCGATATTTTTTTGGGGGGGGTTCTGAGGAAAAGCGTGATTGTTTATTTTCTGAAGGTGTGGATGGCTGCGCCGGAAGAAAAACATCGATTTGTTCAAGAGAACAGCATGCTTATGGCGTATCCTTACAAAACGGTCCATAGGGACAAAATGAAATCTCCTGTCAATCAGAAGTGCTGTTTCCACTTGTTCGTGCTTGCTGTAAAGACATGCAGCATAGAAGCAAACACCACCCTAGCGCTTGAGGATGGCACAACCGGTCAAAATTGAATTCCATGTCTCTTTGATATTCATTGGCTCAATACAATATTTCATAGCAAGAATAACGGCTGTATTGCAGCTACCAAAATGAACTATCCATCTGATTGACGGGTTTGCTTTCAGGTCCTTGTAGTTTATTGTTACATACCTGATGTGCAAACTTGGATGTGTACCGCATACACACAAGACTTGAAGCCAAAAGTTTTTCCACAATACATACGAGTATCTATATATATATATATCTCTCTACAACTGCTAAGCCTGAAAACTAAGATAGATATTAACACATGTTTGAAGTGCCTCATGTTCCACATTAGTCAATACATAAAACCAAAAAACGCATTCCCACAAAGACCCGGACTCAAAAAAACAGGCCAACCGCGCTCTGAAGTTCCGGAGAAGGCTGAGCTTTGCGTGTGGAAGGCTGCGCTGGAAGACATGGTGGTGGCCGTGGCCGCCATTGCCGCCTGCTTCTTCAAGCGTTGCACGTGCTCCTGGTGGTGACTTTTCAAGAGATGGGGAGGTTTACCATAGTTTACCTGTGAAAATAGAACTTTAAGATGGTTTAACAAGGCTGAACCATGTTTAACCCCTGAAGATGGTGATTCTACATAAATATACATGCTTTACTTCCATTTCCTGTGAACGGTGCCGTCTTTGGGGGAGCCAACCGCTATTTAGCCACCAAAGACTTTCAAACAATGCTGATTAAGACACAAAAAAAACCCACCAAAATTCGGAAATACAAAGACCTCTGAAGATATGAATCATCATAATTTCAGTGCCCAGTCAAATGCTCGAGAATTTCGTTTTTTTTCTTAAGATAGGGGACACCAAAAATTGCAGTTCAACTTGATTCTCGTTGGGAAAATCATGATTGAGACATACCCACTTCTCCCAAGAACATCATTGTTGTAGTCGCAGACTCCTCGTACGTGATCTTGTACTGAACCAGATGCTTCCTCGAAACAGGGCTGTTTCGAAATCAAACCTACCAATCGGCAATGGCAAAAGCATCCAAACACACCAACAGTTTTGCCATATGTTTATCATATGTTTGCATATGTGTTGATTCTTGCTGAAAAAAATCCATGAAATACGTTCATCATAATATGTTCATCCTATGATTATCAGCGTTTATCAATGTTGATCCTATGTTGCAAAAAACATCTCCAGTTAGGCAGGTGAACCGTAAGCCGCGGCACCCCGCTGCAGCTGACCTGCCCTGCTTGGAGATGGTCTTGTAGAACGTCTCTCCTGCGTCGGTCAATGATGATCAGTAACCACTATCAGTACTGCTATTGATAAACAGCATGTAAAACTGCCACTATAATTGAAAAAACTGTTATTACATTGTGAATAAAAATACTATTGTGAAAATAGTGCTTTATCATTATTACTACTATTGTCATTGTATGTCACTATAGCATAATAATATATAATAATACTATCATTGTTACCACTGTTTTCAATGGATCTCAATGGTATATCATATTATATCATTCTTACCACATTATTATCAGCATCACTACTCTCACAAGTGTGTTTTCGTGGAGGATTGCAGTAGATGGCAGACCACACCTGGTCAGGGAAAAAACATGAAAAAACCACACACGTGGCCAGTAACTCCCAAACTAGTACAGTGCTACCATCTTGTGCCAACATGTACTACCTGCTAGTGCCGTAGATAAGTGAAAAACAGTTGAAAGAACCACTTGTAGTGCCTGGAAATTGCTGGAATATTATGCTGGTAATTCATAACAATTGTAGTAATGCAAAATGTGAGCGCATTGATATTTATACATACACTATGATACTATGTGCATCTATTAATATCTAGCCAGGGCTTTCTCACAAGCACCAGAAGGCAACGCCCAGCCGCCCAGCCTCTCGTGTCAAACATCTGAGCAGTTTCACTTTCTGCCTCAGAGTGCTTCAGTTGGAGCGCAGTTGCAACGTCGTTTCAACAATGTTGAAAGAAAAGCTGCATTACAGTTCTACTGGCAGCATGAAGTACAGTCCTTGAATGTTCTTGATAAGTACACCGTACACCCATCATCTCGTGTCAGTCTTTGAGCTTGCTACGACTTCTTCCGGAAGCTTCCTTGCATTCAGCATAGCAGCAAAAAATAATTGAATCAAATGATCGGTGCCTTGCTTCCCCACAACATTTGCCACAGTCCTGTGGTAAACAGACCTTTATAGACCTTTATAAAGCATTGGCTCATATTCACTTCATGTTGTGCTCCATTTTTGGTGCTCTCCTGATCCACAGCTGTCCGTGGATTTTCAAGGGCCACGGTCAATATCGTCGCAGAATCTTCCATTGTCCATGGCTGAACAATTGTTCACCCTCTTGCTTCAATCAACCATTGTCTCAAATTGCACTACGATTTTGTTCAGTGTTTCGCAATCAAAAGTTCTGGAAGAACCAGCCGAGCTCTCCCAGCCTGATTCGCTCCTGGCCAAATCATGGAGCACAGGAGAATCATTTTTTGGAGATGTTTTTTACCATGGGTAAAAAAGGGAGTTTTCAACCTTCGAATCTGTGATGAATCGATGTATCCAGCCTTCAACTGCCAGAGCAAGTGCTTCCGGATACTTGCAAGACTGTCCGCGGCAATTTTCTGGGCGCAGCTTCAAGTGACGCAACTGAAATCCAAGTTTTGAACGGCAATATGTTGGTGCATACAGCGCATTCCCAGTGTTTGGATGTTTTTGGACAGACCCAAATGGTGCCGCTGATCATGGTTGATTATCTTATCCTATCCCCATATATACCCATGAAATCCCTGTTGTTTACCTGTGAAATCTGAAAAAGGATGGAAATCCTGAGAAACGACTGGCAGATCGACTGGCAGATCTTAGGTCAGGGCTTTCACATCTTGCCCACCTGCATGGAAGACCTGCCACCGGGCTCGGACCGCTCGGATCCCTGGGCTCGGACGATAGGCCCCGGACGATAGGCCGGAAAAGATCCGTGCCTCGATGGGGCTGGAAGCCACCACCTCAAGGAGAGTCTTCACATGGACAGTGGACAGTGGTATAATATGGATTAATACGGTATATATCATATATATATATATATGATATATTTATACAATATATACATAATTAATATTAATTAATTGATATTAATTGATCATAATCAATTGGCATAAATGTGACCTGGTCAGTTATCCAATGGTGTCTTCAATGGCCATTTTGGTCTGCAGCGATCCAAGTAGAGGTCAAACTGCCGCACTAAGAATGCTGCGCTGAATGGTTCCACGCAATGAAGTGGAAAAAAGGGCAAAGTGCAGAATACCTGAGATGACTTTGGGTAGACAACGATTGTACGTACTGTGTAATTTGGTGAAAGATGGTGAAAGATTCGAGTCAGTTGAACATGTGCTGCAATTCTATTTATCAACCAAGACGCCCCTTCGTCTTCCATTATGTCGCAAACAACCTTCACCGAAGACAAAACGCGGATCTCGGACACTGAATCTGACACTAGGCGTTCTGCTCCCCTAATACTGAATTGCAAGAATGAAAGACTATATAGATCTATATAGAAATTGCGCTCTATCTTAATCTGAAAAAACAAACATGCTCCCGTACCCGAAGACTGTCGAAGACTCCTGAACCAAAAAGGTTTCACATATTTGCCGCTTCCAGCCCTTTCTGGGGAACACTTAACCCAAGGTTTCATAATATTTCACAACACTTGGCACAAGGAAAAAAAGGCTTGACACAAAAGACTAACGACGGATTTCATGACTGCTAAGAAACAGTTGCATCAACATAATGTAAAAGCAGTAAATCCAAACAACAAAATCAAAGTCATTGGAGTTTGCCCCGGAACCGAGCAGACCTCCTCTCCAAGGTCCTCTCTAGGCGTATGCTTTCGTCCACCTGAGAAGCAATGCCATCACCGATGTAAGTAATGGTGAAAACTATATTATACGTGTTTTGCATTGATGCACAAAGTCAAAAACATCTTGTACAGTATGAAAGCCATCGACTGTCTCGAATTGAAATTTCTGGAAATTATGTGTTTTAAAATTGTTATTTATATAAAGTAATGCTGATCAAATGATGAGCTTCGTGTCTGCGAACGTGAGCTTGGAGCAAGTTTTTCCCGCTCCCGCCGTACTGAAAGATACATTTAGAATCTGTTAGATACTTTTAGCTACCAGATTACAGGACTTACAGTGAGTAAGTCTCAGCAAGTACCGAGGCGAGTGCTAAGTCTGCTATCCGCACAATATCAATTCCATTCGTTGCCTAGATATGCCTAGATGATGTAAAGAGTTCCGTTATTCATGAACCATTCGCCGGTGCAACCCGGCGTTTCCAAGGTGTCCTTTGATCACAGCTGGGCTGCCATGCTTTGACCTCTGCTCTTTTTGGACCTCGACGAATTCAGCAGGTATGGCATCTCACCGCGATAATAACGTACAGATCGTAGAGTACAATGACCGAGGAATTATCAAAATCCCCTTGTATTAGTCACTTTACGCCACTCTGTGGGCCCGAAATGATAGGTGTCGAACTGCATATGGTAGGGCCAGCTGTAAAGATTCCGGATCTACCGTAAAACCCGGTGCAAGTCAATCGGATCATACTGGTATCAAACATGATAGATGTATGTCAACGTATGTCATCCAGTTCATGCTTACAACATCCTTAGAACCTCCATAATCTCAAAACCATTCAAAACCACTGTGTCTTGCAAATTTGTGCAAAGCAAACAATTCTGGTCCTGTTGAGACACCTTGCACAGCATCAGCAAAGCTGTCTGATTCCGCATGATTCACATTTTTCCGGCTACGCAAGCCCGTGATGTTGCAACCATTCATCATGTGCTTGGATAAATTGGAATACACGAGTGGCAACCTCCACAGAATCTGGATTCTTGTCTGGATGCCATTTTGCACGAATGGCCTTCAAGGCTTTCTTCTGTTGCGAGAAAGGTTTCAGCAACAAACCCTTCATCTCTCGTGTAATCTCTTCTTCTCCACTGGCCACCTCTCGGTCTTCAGCTGAGGTCGCTTCATCCATTGCCAACGGCACTGGCCGATCAGGTTCCACTGGGACAGCTTCCACTGGTGGCGGGCTTGGGCCTGGAGCTGGGCCTGGAGTTGGGCCTGGACAGGTTCCAGATGGTTCAGTTGGTGCCTGGGGAGGTGACGGGTCGTCGTCCGCGTCCTGCTTGGAGGCGAAGCGTTCGTTCGGTCGGAGCTTCTTCTTGTTGGGAGCTGACTCCAACGCCGGCGCCGCACGGCGCGGCGCCACGAAGCTCCGGCATTCCGCCTTGGCCTCGACGGCAGGTTGCCGCACACGAACGTGTTTGTCACCCACGGGCAGCCAACCACGTTGGGCTTTGCTCATGGCCAGATCAACGGCTTTGGCGCTAGCAAAACGAATACAAGCCACCTTTTCTCCATCATCACTCTTAAAACCAACACGAACTTCAAGCACAGGACCGAACTTCTTGAAAGCTTGTTGCAAGGCAACTTTGGCCTTGGATTCCCAATCATTTGTAGCCACCAGGTCCCTGACATCAGCATCAGCACATTCCACAATCAGTTTCCTTGTCTTGAAGCTGTAAACTGAGTCCTCCTCTTTAGCCTTTGGCACTGGAGCCCGGTATTTTCCAGGGGAAACATAGCCCAAAGGCGCTCCACCCAATCCGCCAGCCTCTGCTGGAGCAGGCATCCAAGATGGCGGCTTGAAGCCAGGGGGAGGACCTTCTGCACCATCCAGCAACCGTCCTCCGAGATCTTTCCTTCACTGAGGAAACATCGCTGAAACTAAGGGGTGGTTATTTGTTCTATATGGTTCTATCAAATTGTTCCATTGTCTCCCCATATTTTTCCCATTTTTCATTAATATATATATATATATAATTATATATATAATGTGATGAAATGGCGAACCATGTCCTTTCATTTCCGGCACAAAATGAAATGGAGCAGTCAGTTACATGGCTGGGAAGGGCCACAGCGTTCCATTGCCGGTGATCTGCTGCTTGAGAAAAAGGAAGATTGATTTTTTTTTCCTTACTTCTACCATGTCATTCTACTGGTATGACCAAACAGATCCAAACAGCGCAGAGGCAGGGGATTGTCATGCAAACAACCCCCTCCAAAAGAACACAAGCATAAGTCTCAGAACTGTCCAAGCTTCACTGTCCAAGTCGTATCTTCCAATTCCACTTTCCGCTTTTTGAGCTGAAGCAACTTCAAGTCGTCCGTGCATTTCGCTGCGATTTTCCGAAGCTCCAAGCAGTCTTTCAACGCCTCCGGGCGATTCTTTCGAGCAGGGCCCAGAAAGGTGGACAGTTCGCCATTGTCCAACAGCAGAGTGATCTCTGCGAAGTGTTGACCTTTCACAATGGCACGAGACACCACCCGGGCTTCCATGGCTAAAAGCTGGGAGAAGTCGCAAAATGGTTCATATGGTCGCATGATGTCATAGCTTTGTATGGGTCTAAACGTCAAACAGTCTAACACAAGTGCTACAAACTCACTGGATCTACAACAATGATTCGAAATTGCAAAGAGCTTGAAAAGTCTGAGAGATAACAGCTGCGGAGGCACCAACGAAAACTACTACTCTGCAGTTTAGCAGAGATCAATACACGGAGTACCCTGCTTCACCACAACCATGAGAATGTGTGTCTTAAACATCAGAATATACTGTAATATACCTAAAGAAATATATACGAATATATATATATATATGTATATATATATGTATATATATATATGATATGTTTATATAATATAATCACTGCCCTTTTAAGACAGGGGGACGTACCCTAAATGTATGATTATATATATATGTAATATTCATTTGCATAGGCCCAAAGCTCAAAATCTCTCAATTTCCACACAGTTTTGTTCAGAACACTTGCATCAAGCGACGTCTGGCTGCCAGCAACACCCGTGCGTGGCCTCGTCACCAAAGCCACAAAAATGATGAAAATTGATCAAACAACTGAAATCACCTACTATTTTCATCTATGTTCAGCCATCCAATTTTGCAGTAGACAGCTGGCTTGTCATTCAACCATGCAATTTTGGGATAGAATGATCTTGAGCCACAGACTTGTGGCCAGTTGTTGAGAAATCAAGGTGATGTTGCAATTCAACTTCGCATCCAATTAATGTGGCTTGCCGAAAAAGCCTATTCTGCACAAACCACAGCATGCCACAGCTCCGTTTCATCCAGTGCTTGGCCTTGCTGTGCGAGACCTGATTATGATTTGGGAGTCACCCATGCAATCCCCTGGTGAACACCAAAATAGCTGGTATAAATGGGTTATGAGGTGATTCCAGGGTCGAACACCATAATGCTTATGGTAAATGGGTACGGATCAAAATCTAAATCGGGGTTAATTGTAGATATTGGTTTAGAGGTTTGGATTCGTAGCCATTTCATTTTGCTGTACTTGCCACATTCTTCTGCGAGCCTACAGGGGGCATCTTCTGTAAAGCATGAATGGAGATGAGACATGCTAAAGTCACCACCAATTTACAAGTAGTTGCATTGCCCATGCACCTTTTTCCTCTCTAGTGTCTCTAGTGTTCTGGAAATACAATGCTGAATGGAAGGTTTGCTGGAACACTGTGTTGATTTTGAGGACCGAAACTCCCTGCCCCAGAAAGTGCCAATGTGAGCACTCGACTTCCAAGACGATTCCACCAAGGGCAGGTGTGATAGCACGTAGGCGGGATTGTGGCTGACTCTCCTGCACTTTTTAGATCAGGGATCTGCGTATCTTTCCAAACTGAAGCAGTTAAAAATTATGAAAGATGCTTCCCTTGCGTCACTCAAGAGGCCAAAGGCATTCAAATGGTCAATCTCTGTACCTTCTGAAACTTGACCTCCCTTGCCTTTGATGCGTGGAAGGAAAGGGCGCTGGAGCTGTAGATTCAGCTGCAAGTTTGTTCAACCATGTCAAATCATCTCTAAAGATCAAAATATTTTTCTCAGTCAAAAATATCGCTCAGCTTGAAGTGTGGCAGTTGGACATCTGGCACTCATGGCACTCTCCCATGTCACTCTCCGCCATCCGTGGCTCCGGTGGCCTGTATCTTTTGAACTCAACGGTCCCAGATTTCAGGACGTAGATCGCAGGCTCTGTCATCACGATGCCCTGCAACGTTTCGAAACTCGTGGTTGGGATCGCCAGGTTTGCCATTTTTTCTCAAAGTCCATAACACACACCGTATACATATTTAGATTCTGATAAGATTATATATTATATAATATGATGATATATTATAAATTATATATGTAATGATCTTGTATATGTGTGTTATATGTATATATAATAATGTATATATATATTGTGTATCTGTGATATGCTTATATATATGTATATAATGATATATATATATTAGGTGTATCTGTGAGATGCTTATATATATAATATACATTATATGTAAAAAAAGAGATAATATTATATTACATTATTATAATATATATTATTATATTATTGTGATTTATTGTGTATGCATGGTCTGCTGCACTCCCAATAGGAGTGTTTTGCCAGAAGGATCCAAGCAGCACCGCAAATGCGTGCCTCGTACATGAACTGAAAGCCTGCAGAATCCATCATCAAACATGCGATTTTTCTGCATCATGGAAACTCATGCATCGAGCGTGCAGGATGTTTTCGTGAGTGTCAACGCTCTAAGGAAAGAAACAATATCAAGTTATTGCATTCTCTGCCAAATTAGGTCAAAATGAGAGCCTGAAGACTTTGAAGATCTCAAGAATGATGGGATGTGAATGGGGTTCATCTTTGTAAGTGAGGTCATGATGGCCATGAGTTCTAGTGCAAGTCCTAAACGAAAAATCATGTCTAAGAAGCTTAGGGCTATGTAAAATAAATCTTCTCACTACAGTGGCTATAATTGGCTATACCTATTTATTTGATATTATTTGTTCATCCCGTTAAAGGTTGCATTGCTCCAAACAAAAAAACAACAGCTTCCAGGATCGATTCACCAGCAGATCTTGTATGAAAGTTTCATCTGTTCTCCAAGCTTTCCAAGCAGAACTTCAACTGTTTCACTTGCACCGCCAATCTGAGCAGAACACCCTGAGGAAATGCACGGAGACTGAAATGCTTGGAAGGATGATCTATCCTGGCGCAGGGCTCCCTAAACGATACGTTGATCGTTTATGGCATTGGGTACCACATTACCCAAAACAGCTATGCTTTCGAAAAAGGCAGCAGCACTTCCCAAAGCGCTGCAAATTCTCGAAATTTCTCGAACGACTCGAACAGCATTGTACAACTTCTCCCGCCTGTATTCACCATCTGTAACTCCAGGTAGTCTGTCATTGAAGAAGTGAATTCTTGCCATGACCTGAAGCTCCGTTTCAAAAAAACACGACGGTGTTTTGTGTTTCCGGAACGATGTCCAAAAGCACGACCACTGGTTCTGTTAGTGCCGCTGTCTAAACTTGAAGTCAGTAAGTTGCCAAGCACCTGGCGTCAGTAAGCACTCCCATCAAGTGATTCCTCGAATCATTTGGGCTCGCGCCCCTTGATCTTCACCGTTGATTCACTGCCTGGGACATGGTGTTCCTTGGGGCCCTGCTTCTCTAGAATCATCAAACGGCAGGCAGTTTTGCACCTTGGAACGCAAGGAGAGAGCATTGAAGCACCAACACTGACGTCATCAAGACGAACAAATGATTGAACATTAAAAATTCAACTTTTGAATATGTCAAAATCAGTATGAATATGTCAAAATCATGACCGGGATTCTGGGGCACATGCCAAAGTTTCTTTGCTTAGCCTCAAACGCGATCGTCGCTGCTCGGGGCTGGGTATTCTTCAGTGCAAGCTCTCCAAAGACCGCAGGCCTCAGTTTGAAGGAGCATCGATCAACACTGACCACAAATGGCAGTGTGTCAAAACCAATAGTACCCCTGTAGTTCACATCAAAATAGCTGGGATTTATGGATGTTCATCCCATTAAAAATGGTATTAATAGGTATTGATCCATAGCCAAATGGCAATGACCACAGAAAATTTGATGGTCTCAGTCGAGCAACGCATCTAAAGACGCCACCTTCTTCCCGAGCATGGAGTCCTGGATGTGCTAACTGTTATGTTCTAACTGTTATGACAAAATACGGTTGTGCGTCTGAAAAAGAAACGGCTATTCAATGGAAACAAATATAGTCCATTGGAATTGGGGGTACTTCATTTCCAGACAAACCCACATTAGTCAAACAAGTGCTGTGTGGTACGCGGCACAATTGCAACAGGGAAAGTTGGCATTGGCTGACACGCCAGACAAATAGCAGCCAAACCAATCTAGAACAAAACTGCTATATATTTGCTTGCTCAGTTGTCTTTATGTTTTCTCCTTTCACCAGCATGTACGTTGGATATCTTTGGATCATTCGGAATGGGAAAACCATGGAAAACACGTGCAGAAACCATCAAAGCAAAAGACCCATCAGCTGACATCTGTTCATCAGCTGACGGCCTTGTCGAAGCTGCTGAACTTCTCCAGGGTCAGGAACCGTGAGTCCTCTGCGGGCCAATCACGGGCTGTGGGCAACTGCGCGGCTACCTCTGCACTGGATAGACTCGGAGACACAACTACAAAATTACAGCAAAATACAAAATACAAAAATATTATACAAAAATGATCAAACATGTCAATCAGGGTGTACTCACAGATCCTGCAAGGTATCAAAGGCGTTGAAAACTTGGAGTGTTCAATTTCTTGGAGAAGTCAACAACTGAAAGTCAGCGAACTCCTTCGTGAAGACTCCTTTGCCAGCTCGTTTGGCCTGGCGAGGAGGTCAGGTTGATGGTCAGGTGAAATGTTTCCTGCTGCTGTGCTTTGTCTGTCACAACTGCAAGAACTGTTTTGTGAGGGCCGCACATCCACAAGTGTAAAAAGCCTGGCCAGTGTGACACTAGCAAGCAAAAAACACCAGTGTAGCTAAGAAATAGTGTTTCGAAGATTAGTCAAATGAATTCCAAAGCGTTCAAGCCAACATTCCAGATTGTCCAACCTTGCAACTGCATTAATGATAGGCACTCCCAGCTTCAGCTGAAAAGGCACTGGTCATACATGGATATGCATGCCAGAGTCACTGCGACAGATCATACATCAAGCATGTGCGCGGAGTCATTTTCTTAGTGCAGCAGCGGGACGGTATTGAATTCCAGTTGCATTTAAGTCTCTGAAACAATCCTTTGAGAAGAAAACAAATTCATTACAAATTGAACATGTTTGAGGCATTCTGAGCTTCGAGCATTTTTGACTTTCCGCTTCTCCCCTTCTTGTGGCAGGAACTGACAGCACATGCAAAATGCTGCACCAAACGGGATTGGAACTTGCGCGCTCTTGCCAAGATTCTCTACAATCTTCTTCACTCAGATAACGTGATGAGTTCTGAAATGAGGTTGGTGCAAACCAAGTCTACATGCTGCGTGTCTGTCTCAACACTATAGTACACTATCCACCCAGATTCTCCGGATTCTAAAAACACCCCTGGGCTGTTGATCATTGCGGTAGCCAGTAGCGAATCACATCAGAATTTTGGGGGCCACTATGGCCATCCCGAATCAGGGTAGATCGAAAAACTCCGGGATCGGGATCGACATTCTATATGGGGGGTCCTAAAATAGGGCGACCATGGGCGCCCCCAAATCATCATAAATCATCCAAGTCGACCATTGGGGTATCTGCAGCATCCATCTCTTGGCTGCAGATGTAGACATCAGTCCTGAGCCACAGTGGTGTCTGAAAATGGGGGGATAACATGGGATAATGACGTTTCAATGGGATGATGATATGTGAAGTATCACATCAGATACAACCATTATGTTCATGGGAATCTTGTGTTGTATGTGGGAAATATGATCATTCAATGATAAATCATTGACACATCACATTGATTTTCGGACAAAGATGACATGTTGTCATCCAATATCATGGATCTGATGACCAGATCAACACGGCAACCCGAGCTTTCTCTGAGCTATGCACGTACCCTCACACAAGACGTAGCAGTTGCCCGGAGGATCCCGCTGTCTAAAAATTACCTTCAACGCAAATCAAATCAAAATGACAAAATGAGTATACCAAATGTTGACGGTCACAAACCAAAATGCTTTAAATCTCCAAGACCATTGTGACACCGAAAATAAGTGCAGCGCTTCAATCGGCCCTGGTTTGGGGTTTTGCAGACTGCGGGCTGATGCTTCCAGTATCTTCCAGTCTGCAGATCTTTTCCTTTAAGCAAAGAACAAGAAAAGCAAACCAGATGCATCTGGGTAAATTATAATATTTCACTAACCTAAAAATTAAGGCCCATTTGGGGATGATTTCCCTTATTAACTATGATTCCAGTGAAGAAGATCTCCTTGACAGGTCCCTGGTCCCTCATTCCCCGGGCCAGGCCTGGCCAGGAGGACAGTCCTGGAGCCGGAACTGATGGGGAACTGATGGGAGCACTGGATGATTTTGGAGATGTGGATGGCATTTGATGGCCCAAAAAAAAAAGTTGGCTTTGCTTAAGGGCTCAAATGAAAAACCACATTGCCAAAAAAGATGCCTATAGTAGATTCCCCGAATATATCACAGTAAAATCAAATATGACCTTAAGCAGAGCCGGGAGAATAGATCTGCCCTCCGCCTGCCACTCCAACTTCATCGCCAAACGATCACAGACTCCAGGCCGCTCAGCCTCTGCCAAGTCAGGGCAGTGGACGGTGATGCAAGAAATCCAGCCGCGGCAGGGACCACTTCCAGCCTCCATTTCTCGAAAGAAGTCCAGTTGTCTGCCAGGGGCTAGCAGGTGTCCAAAATTGTCTATATCTTATCATATCTTCTAAACTTGTGCAGTTGGAGTTTCACTGAAGAAACCGTTTTAAACCATGTTTTCAGGGCACATGGCAGTTTCAGTGTCTACTCTATTTGCTGCTCCAATTGTTCTTCAACAGTCAACATTTGCAGTCGACAGTTCTGCCATGTTCAAAGTTCTGCCACACCTCAGAATTCCCACTGCCTTCAGACTGTTCTGGAAGGGATTCTGACTTTCATTTGGCAGTGGGTCAAAACCAATAGTACCCCTGGTGAACATCAAAATAGCTGGTAAATGGATGTTCATCCCACTAAAAATGGTATTAATAGGTATTGATCCATAGCCATTTGATGCCAGTGGCCAGGACACTTTGGATGTTTCGAAACTTTGCATCAAATCTGGCCAAGTCTCTGAAGATCTACTGGTCAATTCCTTCAGAATGCGCCTGCACGGCTGGGTTCATGTTCTTTAGTGCAGTTATCAGAAATTGATTCCATGCTTGTGTGACTTGCTACTGCTTTATTGTATTTATATATATATATATTCCAATGATTGGGTTAATTCATCATGCATGATCTAGTGCTGGAAAATATCGCATTTCTTGATCGACTAATCCCTCAAAGGGCTTGAGAAATCACTGTCTGAGAATCTGAGAATAAATAGCTACTCAGCTACTCCTTCCATGCGCCTCATCACCTACCGTCTGCCCAACCCGTCGGAAACACTTCCTAGATATGAAAATTAAAAGACAAACCAAAATCACATGCCAAATGCCACACAAAACCCCCTGCATTTCATTATGGGTTCAATAACGTAGCCGCGGAAGAAAATTTACGACCTGTATACAAAGCGCGGGATCACCATGAACTCACAATCTTGAGTGCACCTCAGCTAACAATGAACAGAAGAAAACCATTAACAATGAATACACTAGAAACGTATATAGTATAGTATATATATATATGTGGTCCATATATACACAATATACAGCATATAGCTTGCATTGTGACGGTTAGGTGTATACTTCACCACAAGCCAATCATTCTACATGTTCCATACATTTTCCATAGAAATTTTCATCAATGTCTCTCCTGGAATTTCTTCAGGTTTCACCATGTTTCACCTCTGAGAGCCGCTCTCAATGGTGGCTGCCCGATCCTTGTCATTTTGCAGGGCCATTTCGCCAAAGATCGTCCCGTAAGCACCTCACCAAGTCACCAAGTCACCAAGTCATGGGGACGTTGACCAATTTTTCCTGCAGACCATGTAGAAATTACATCAAATTCCTGGGAATGCCCCGCAATGCCCCGCATTTCATGGCGATCTCTGGGCGATTCTCATCAATTTCTACCAATTTCAGGTTGCAGATTGAACCAGTTGATTCGGTTGATCAATTGGATCACCAAATGACGGAGGCATGATAAACGAACTTTCAGCTCCATCCCAAGTCTCCATCATTTGCAGAAGCTGAGATTCAAACTCAAGGTGACCACTGTTTCGCCCAGGCATGAGTCCTGACATTGGTAAAGTCCAACTGCCAAAATCTCATTACAATTAAGCTAAGGTGACCGGGGAAAGAGACAAGGCTGGAATCAAGACCTAGAACTAGTCCGTGAGTCCATGAAGTGAAGAACATGTAAGGTAAAAAGAACCTAAAGGAACTAGATTTGCCAGATTTGCTAAATAAACATAATATGAATATAATATGAATCAATATATATGAATATAAAAAATGAATATAATTCAATAATATGTTCAAGTTGGAAATCAAAATTCTCCAGATATCCTACAGTAGCATCTGCAAGAAGACTCTGCGTGCTGTGAGGTCCTTGGGACACCAAGTTCCGTGGCCTTCCGCAGTTTTGAACCGGGGGTTATCGTCCTGCCATGCCGCCATCGCCAGATATCGCCAGTGACGTTTGTGGCTCAGGTGTCAAAAAGCTGTTCATAGCTGGTCACTGAGATCCACCAGTGGAATAATATCATAGCTGGCAAACTCAAAAGCCAGGTATCAGGTCTCAGAAAGTCAGAAAGTTGCCAAAGTATTTTTTCCATTGGTGGTGTCCCAGCTTGTAGCTGACTCTCATCCGGCTGGGACCTGCTGAAGTTGTTCCAAGAGAGACATGTCTCGCTCTGGATCATCGTCGTCGACCTGGGAATTGGGGATACCATGGGATACACCCAATGGTTGCTGCATGCTGCATGCTGTTGCATCCGACCCCTACTTGATTGAACTCAATGTGCAGCGAGTTCACGATCTTTGTGAGGCGTTCATTATAAGTTTGGAACATGTCATTTCAGCCGTTTCAGTGGAGTATCAGCAAACATTATTCCAAGTCATTCAATTGCCACGCCAGGGGGCCGCTTTTGATAGACACTGATTCTTTTCATTTATCATTGTCACCATTCTAATTTACCACTGGTGACATAGTGTCATATTATCATTATGTTTTATCATCTGAGCCACTTGTAAACATTGAAGATCATTGTCATACTATCATTGTCACTATTCTGAATGACTATTCTAGTTTGCTGCTCATCATTGTCATTTTTCTCATCTATGCTCTCCTTGGTTTACCCAAAAGGGGCATAGAGCTCTCAGAAGTCGGCAGCTTCATCCACTTCCTCTTCCTCCCCATAGAGAAGCCTGCGCTGCAGATTTGGCAGGCCAAGAGATGTATATAGCAAAGTCATCATGTTGAAGAAATACATATGTAATATTCTATTTATAATATATATATATACATTATTACAATCATATACATAGATAAAAATATGTACATATATATATGTATATATATATATATTGTTTATAGATCCGGTCTTCTCTTTGATGGGTGCAAGTGGATTTGATTTATAATTTTATATATAATATATAATTATGCATATTCTGATTTTCTGGAGTGCTTCACTGCTAAGCACAACGTACACGAAGAAAATAGTGCAGGTCACTATCTGTCCATCAGGCAGATCAACGGCATCAATTTTTGAAACAATGAGCGATGAGTGATGGGCCTCCTTATCCTCAAGAACATGCTGAAAGTATCTGAAAGTCACCCTCCCAAGCTGAGGGAAAATCAGGTCCTGCCTTGACCGCTGTAAATTCCGGGCTTCTTCAATCTCCCGACGTTCTGTCTTGTTCTTGGCAGGTTTTCTCGCATCCGCCCAAACGAAGTATTTCCTTCCAACAAAGGCAGCGCCCATAGGCCCATGGCCCTGTCAAGTCCACTTAGAATGATCCCTACATGGCATGCCGCGGCATGCCGCGGCATGCCGTGGCCAGTCCTAAGCTTCTCTTCCGTCTCTGCGCTGGAACCTGCTCCCAGGATGGTGAGGAACAAACAAATGCAAAGAACTGCAGTGAGAATCAAATTCTCACTTTAAACTTCAAAAGTTGATGAAAACTATCTGAATCTCAAGTGTTTGTATAGATCCGTGACTTTATCAGTAGTGCTGTCTGAGACTTGCACGCACGTCTCTGTAGCCTGCCCAAGCATGCTGCGTCAAAGTCTCGTACCTTAAGCAGCAAATGATGTGAAACCGGTTTGGCGTTGTGGGGAAGACCACCTGACTACAGCTGGAAGCAAGGGACGATAATGAACCCAGATGAACCCAGAAATTAGGTCAGCTTCGGGACCATTTGGCCAACCATGGTGACCCGTGGTCATCTTGGGTCATGCGCACCAGTACATCCGCGGTTCATGGTCTTCCCGCGGGGATGGACCTGGCATGTCAATCTGGCTCAACATAGCGACACACCTACCAGGTACTGCCATCACCTCCCAATATTTGCATGTCCAAATTGATCCTATTACCAAATCATGGGTCAAATCGATGCACTTATTCTAGGTTGGTCCAATTTCACGGAAGTCATACGGAAGTCATTTTGGCTGCTCGAGGACGTCCAATTTTGGTAATTTTGGTACCAGGCCAGACACGACACTATTATACCATCCTGATATCATCAACCAACTGTACAGTACCCATGGAATTTCAATCAGCACAATGTGCTGTCGCTGCATTCAGTTCAGAAGAGTCGGCTCTTGTGTGGTCCAAATCCTCCATATATAGTTCACTTGTTTCCCAATTCGCAGATTGTTGTAGCCGACGCGGGCTGTCAGTTGACCACCAAGCATTGACATTAATGTTGTCAATCTGTGTCAATCTGTACACTTTAAAGTAGGCTTCAATGCTTCAATGGCTCGAAATTTCAATGGCTGGAAGGGCATTGGAGGTGATGAGTCTAGACATAAACAGTCTGGCTGACTGTGGTTTCAATACCACGTCCTGGTACTACATAACACCAGGCATCAGCTTTCAACTCCCACGACGTGTCGTTGCACAGGCTGGGACTTGGGCAAAAGCCATTGGGGCATTGTGGTTCCTCAAACTCTGCCTGTGCGAAGGAACGCAAACCCCCGAAGCTCATCGGACATTGGGTGGGCAACACCAAGCGCTGAGACGACGTTGAAATTGCTTCAGCACTTGGGCGTGGAACAGGGATGGAGGTGTCCTGACATTGGCCCAAGGGAAGGAACACGTTGCTGGCTGGAGCCTCAATTTCCAACCGAGGCCTTCCAGAGAAGCTGATTGGTTCACCAGCTTGGCGACAATAGCCTTGGACTTCATGCCATAAACCATAGAAATTCTGCCTTATTCCCATACATTCCACATCATTCCCCATTTCTGCTGGAGTGACTGTAGCTGGATTTCCCATTGGAAAAAGAAACAAAAAAATCAGCGACTCGGCCAACCCCAGGTAGCTGTAGTCTTCCTTGGTGATGGGCCACAAAGCAATTCGCGCCAGATCGGGGATCAGCTTGCTGGGCTGCAGCAAGAGATCACAGCTGAAGATCCAACAGGATGCCTCGAACATGCCCACGGTGTTGATGCCAGCGCTTGCACCAAAGAGAAAGCTGCCGCCACTAAGCTTCGCATGTTGGAAGTCCAAGTGGCAACGCACGTCTGGAAGATTCAGTTCCTAGGTGCAGGGTGGAAACTGCTTGATCTGCTTGATTATCAAGGCATCATCTGGTAACCAGAGTATGCAGGAATGAAAAGCGGCAATTGTTGGGCTTACAGTGCACATTCAAGCAGTCACGCGACAGAATCTATCACTCTATCACTCTTGTAAGTACAGCAAACAACCCGACTTGCCCCACAACCAAGACGCTTAAAGAGCTTAAAGTAGAAAGAAACAGATTCAACTCTGGGAAGCAGCAGAAAACATGCTTGGACAAAAGAGCTCAGGCCAAGATTCAATGATTCCAGATGCGTTCGCGGCGTTCAACATCTGCGTCTTTGAAATCATTGGATACACCGGCGGAGGTGCCATCAAAGGTGGGTGAATAGCTTCTGCAGGGCTGTCAAGGTCCATAGTACCAAACCATTGTGGTGTTGGAGAATCAGGCATGCTTGCCTCCAGCTGTTTTGATGACAAGCCGTTTTTTTCGGCAAAGAATCAACCAGTCAATGACTATCATATGACCATGTTGTCATTAGTTGATATTTTTGGCAGTCATAAATGTCATAAAATCATCATAAAATCATCAAATTTTGGCACCAAAAAAAAACATCACCGCAGAAACAAACCTCCGGCCGAGATGCGGTGGCCAGGAATTCTTCTGGAGCCCTCTTGGGATCTGCAGGCCAAATCCCGGAGCCTCCAGACATCCCATTGGCCGAGAGGAGGTTCACCTGCGAAAACCCAGCGAAAAACCCCAGCCGACATGGCGAGTCGATGCTATTTCAATAGGGAAAATATGGGAAAATATTATGGGGAAAATGACGGGAAAACGAGGGAAACTGACGATCAACCAGTGTTTTCCATGGTTTTCCAACATCTTCAAACATAAACAAACTGATGGACAGAGCCACCTGATGGACAACTGCAAAGCCACTCTGCGTGGCAGCAAAGTTTCCGCCATAAGCTCCACCCCACTGAGTCGGGAAGATGATGTCGCGCACACCATTGCTGATCATCGAACGCAGAGGGGAAGCAAAATTCATTTCGTGGCAAATGATGATGCCAAATTTCACACCAAAGTGGGATGTGAACACGGTGACATCCTTAGCAATCGTTACGCTTGATCCATGAAACATCATGAAAGATCATGAAACCAATAGAAAAAATCCGCCCACACCGCTTTGGCGGTGAAGGCGTGCTTATTGGGGGGCAAAACAGCAACACTAAATGCTCAATGACATTTGTTAATATAGCAGTCGCTATATCAGCTTTAGCTGGGGGG
>Ga0126342_10005558_pt1 | contig 22045 bp, 19 predicted proteins | sample Cyp1metagenome_FD_92528 | JGI IMG/M metagenome (GOLD analysis project Ga0126342, IMG submission 92528) | Coral microbial communities from Lord Howe Island, Old Settlement Bay, Australia - Cyphastrea 1 metagenome | ecosystem: Host-associated > Invertebrates > Cnidaria > Coral ...
ATTTGTGGCTCCGGAGGGTCGAAAAGTAGGCTCGCTAAAGCGGCGGGTGCGGAGCCATCTGGCCAGATGAGAGATGAAAAAGTGCACGCCGTTGTGGCGCGAAGCACATTTCGAAGTCAAAATAGCCACGTTCGGACCACTTTTGGAAGTTGAGATGTCGAAAAAGTGCACGCCGTTGTGGCGAGAAGCACATTTCGAAGTCAAAATGTACAAACCACACCACGTTCGGACCGCTTTTGGAGGTTCAGATGTCGTTTCGCGTGGCAGGCGCAAGGGATTGTGCACCTGGTCAAAAGTGAGCAAAACGTGAGGGTTTTGTAGCATTTTCAACTACAACCACCACTACACCACACTACACTCCAATACACCACACTACAACTACAACTACACCTTCACTACATTACACTACATTACACTCCACTACACTCCACTACACTACACTACACTTGATTACAATCAATTACACTACACTACATTACACTACACTACACTCCACTACGCTACATTACACTACACTACACTGCACTACACTACACTACACTACATTCCACTACACTAGACTACATTACACTACACTACATTCCACCACACTACACTACAACTACACTACACTACATTCCACTACAGTACGCTACACTCCACTACACTCCACTACGCTCAATTACACTACACTACATTCCACTACACTCCACTACACTACACTCAATTACACTACGCTACATTACACTACACTACACTACACTGCACTACATTCCACTACGCTACACTACACTAACTACAGCTACAACTACAACTACAACTACAACTACAACAATACTACATTTACTCTACGCTACACTACACTACACTAATTGCACTACACTACACTACACTCCACCACACTACACTGAATTACACTACACCACAGATAGACAGGTAGACAGATAGACAGATAGACAGATAGACAGATAGACAGATAGATAGACAGATAAACAGATAGACAGATAGACAGACAGATAGATAGATAGATAGATAGATACATAGATAGTTAGACAGATAGACAGGTAGACAGATAGACAGATAAATAGATAAATAGATGGACAGATAGACAGATAGACAGGTGGACAGATAGACAGATAGACAGATAGACAGATGAGAGAGAGAGATATATATATATATAGATAGATAGATAGATAGATCGATCGATAGATAGGTAGATAGATAGGTAATTAGATGCAAGAGAGAGAGAGAGATAGATAGATAGATAGATAGATCGATAGATAGATAGATAGATAGATAGGTAGGTAGGTAGGTAGGTAGATAGTCAGAGAGAGAGAGAGAGAGAGAGAGAGAGAGAGAGAGAGGAGGCCTCAAGCACCTTTCGGCCCCTCAGTGGATTCGCTCTGCCATCTGTGATTCACAACAACCAATCTCTCCTATAGGCTTCCTATTTTTGAAACTTCCGCCACCGCCTTGTGCGGTACTTCTGGTAATTATATAGGCGTTTCTGCCCTCTACATCATTTCCTTGCCTATTCCCCACACTGGGCCATGATATGACTAGGATTAGGTGTACTTTTGACAATAGTTCACTGTGAGGTATTCGACGACTTGAATGGGAACATCAATGGATGCCGCGACCGTTTTCCATGGAAGGCTGGCCGATTTCGCAACTTGTTGCAAAGTGTTTGTTACTTTATGATTTTTTCGCTTTCAATATATGATGCCACGCATGGGCAAATTACAGTATATTACAGTTGATTGTAGCTGATACATAGCTGATACATTGCCCTCCTTGTGTTGGCTGCATCAGCTGCCTGCTGCAGAAACACACTTGCTACTACTCTGACCTTGTCTACTCAGAACCGGAGACAAAGTCTTGACTGAGGGACGGTTTGGGGACGGCTGATCCGGTTTTTGGTAGTCACAATTCTGGAGCTGGAGAGTTGATGATCTCGCCCAGCATCAGAACTCTTGTTCATTGCTGTTCTAGTTGCACGCACAAAGCAGAGTCAACAGATGTCAACAGACAACTTCCTATCTACATTCCCCATCAAGCTGGACTATATTGGGATTAAGGAAGGATTTGTTGTGGTGCTTTGCCATTTTCCAGAGTTTCCCGCCTCTGCCTGGGTCTCGTAATATCACTTATATATATATATATATATATTCCGCCACATTCCGCCCTGACGGCAATTTAGCATAGCATCACCAAGTATCACCGCAAGCTGCGCTGCAGGAAATGCAATTTGCCTTGGCGGAAACATTGCAGATGCGTTCGCTTGTTAAGGTGACGACGACTTGAGGACGAGACCGAGGCTTGATATTGCAAGGGGAGCATGAAGACTTGCCACCACAGGGGCGGTGGAGATATCACACGTGTTTTTTTTTAATATTTTTTTTTCCCTTCAATGTCTTCAGACATTGCTGCCTTTCTTGTTTTGCTGCAGGCATTCGAGCTTGCCGTTAAAGAAGACTAGTTTTTGGTGATGTCCGTGGCGGCAGCAAAGGGATGACCATGGCGGGACTTCTGAAGACTATATCCGAAACTATACCCACCAGTTCAGCGACTTGAGTGACTTGAGTGACTTGAGTGACTTGAGTTCAATGCATGAGCCAAGGCTCATGAAGGCTTTGGCACGTGCCAATAGTCAGAGTGGATTGATGCCCTACTGTCCGAGCTCATCAAAGAATGAGCTCACTCAAAGTGGCTGACAAAAGACCGTGGAATTGAGAAACATCTCTTTCAACAATGCTTCACTAAGTGGCTTTGGTGGGTGTTGAGATTGGCCTGTCTAGTATATACAGAGAGTAAGGCCAATCGAAGGATTGCAGATGCAACGATATGCAGTTTATGAAACAACTTTTATTTATGAAATGTATATGTATATATATAAACGATGTAGAAAAAGCCGGATGTTGCTAGGCAAAGATGGAAAAGGAAAGGATTCAAAAGATGCCGGAAAAGCCGCAGGCAAAGATGGCAAAGGTCCGGGCGAGGGTGCAAAAAACATTACAAGTGAAAAAAAATGAAAACAATGTGAAAACCGGCGAACTTCAGCGTTTGCAAAGAAAACGGAAACCGGTCTTCTTTTCCGCTGTTTCTATTTTCACGTTTACCTACCCACTCGACATGGCTGGGACAATTAGATTCTGAATTTTTGGTTTGCCACAGGTGGCAAGAGTGGAAAGGGGAAGGGAAAAGTTGAGAGCAAGGCCAGCTTTGCTGCTGTACCGGTCCCATGTATCCATGGGATGTTTGACTATTGATACTTCTTTCACAGATTCCTCAACATTCAAGCGTCAAAGTAGGCATAGGCACTGCTCTGCTGATCTGAAAGGCAGCGCCCAAAATCCGACAAACTCAGCCAGCTGACGACAGTGATAGCGATGATGAAGAAGATGAAGAGGAAGAGGTGCCTAGACCGAATTTAATAAAGACATATAAAGACTCTTGATTCAGAGGATGAATCAGATTTTGATGGATCGGTCTCAGAGTCCTTCAGCATCCTTTAGCATCCTTCAGCCTTGTGTCTTATTGTCTTCTTTCGCTGCATGGCTTCGCAGAAACCCAGCCCTGCGTCATTTGACAAGAGCTGCAAACAGGTAGCGGAAGTTAATTGTTGATTTTATGTGGGCTTTTTGTTAAACCCTATGTGCTGAATTGATATGAATTCATATGAATTGGCTTCAGGATGAGCTCCCTTCTTTTGCATGACCTCACATTGCATTTGGAGTGCCATTTTCCAATCAACTGACCTACCAGGCGTACCAGGTGAGCCTTTATTTATGATATTTATGTTCGCACAAATGTTCCGAAAATCTTCCAGTTGCCAGAAGCTGCAAGGCGAGCACGGCGGTCAAGCAAAAGGATGAGGAGGAGGCGATTGGGAGGAGATGTTGCCACTGTTGGTATACATGGATGTACAGTGTATTTACCTAATTTGTAATGTTTCTTACAGATACTTACAGTAAGAATATCTATGTACTATGTACACATAATATGTATATTATACACACATACACACATACATACATACATACACACATACATACAGACATACACACACACATATATACACATATATACACACATATATACATATATACATATATACCAGTACATATACATATATATAAATACATATATACATATATACATATATCCATATATACATATATACATATTTACATATATACATATATAACATATATACATATCTACATATGTACATATATACATATATAACACACACACATATATATATATACATATACATACATATATACATATATATATATATGTATACATAATACTTATGGTAACTCATGGACACTTGCGTTATTTTGTCCTTTGTTTCTTTGAACCTCCTTGGGTTTTTTGATCTTTGGTGGTTCAGTTCCGATCCGGCCCCGTCCGCTTTCGTTCCCTTCCCTTCCCTCCCGCCAGTCAGTCTCTATTCTTGCGGTTCAGTTCAGGTGGTGTGGTTTCAGTTGTTTTTTCCTGTTTGTTTGCTTGCTTGCTTTGTTGAATCTAGCTCATCTATATCTATATGTGCCTGTAATCTTATCGAAACCTAAATCCATACAACCTACCTACCTACCTACCTACCTACCTAACGACCTAACTGACCTAACTACCTACCTACCTAACTACCCATAGTACCTGCTTACATACCTATCAATCCATGTGTCGAGTTCGTTTCTGAACATGTGCCGTTGCGCACATGTTTTTGTCGGCTTTTCAGCTTCGTGTATACACAGTTGAATTTTGTTCAGCTGAAGGCCATGACAGAAGAGATGAAGCAGATGGCTGCCCTTGGCCTTCCAGTGAGCTTTACAGCGAGTGAACAACAAGGCAAGATGTAAAGTCTGAAGTCTCCCTTGACTCTGCTTCCAACAGACATTAAAACAACAAGCAGTGGACTCTGGCACTGCAGTATTGCAGGTGGGAACGAGTCTGATGACGATGAGGTGGAACAGCCAAGCAAATTGTATTTTTCTGAATGTGTTTTGATGTTAATATTCTTCATTGTTCCAAAAGCCTTCCAAGGATGAGGATGAAGATGACGAGTGAAAGCTGCTCTCAATCTTTGGCACACTTGTGAAGGCTCACAATGCAGATCACGTGTGAAAGATATTGAACAGTAAACTGAAGACAGTGCATGTTGAAAGGCAGCGCATGTCACCAGAAGTCCCTCTAAGAAGTCCTTTAGACAAACAATAGTACTCTTACAGTGTTTGGAGTCGCTTTCTGGGACAATGTTTGTTTTGGCAGGTCTTGGTATTCCACGTTTTTGACGGGCTTCCTGAACCTGTGACAGCAAGCTTGAACGTGACCGCTGACCCATGCCAAAAAAATTGGGTGCTTTTGCGAATTCTGTGGTCATGTCGATACACTTCATCCATGTCACCTTTCTTAAGGTGTCAGCCAAGTGAGTCTGTTGGCACTTGTAGCAGAGGAATAGCTTCTGCAGCATTTTGCACGTTTTGGCACGCTTGGTTCCAGGCAGCACGGGAAACCCTGACCTTGTGCTGTACACACTGTACCCGCATAGATATCATAGATGACAAAACATCTGGCATTAGTCATCTCTGTGTAGCTTGCCACTCCTGGACGAATCCGCAATACATCGCAATACAGCTGCATACAGACACTTCTTACCGTTCGCAAGATCAAACGGCCAAAGCTGATGATGTTTCCTTCGTTCTGACAATCTGTTTGTAAACACAGTAAACAGTATAACAATACAGTACTGTACATAATACAGTACATGACAATTGATAATACATAATTACATTATATATATATGTATTATATGTAATAGCCGAATGCTTTTGAGCTCTCAAATACAGGTCCCTGTACCTCATGTTCAATAACAAGGCAGCAGCGTCTGCAATGTCTGTCAGTGTCCCAACGACATAGGACATGGCATGGCATACCAGACTTCTATGGGGATCCGCACTGATCGCCGTGCAGGTGCTGCTTTCAGTAACACGGGTGCAGGTCTTGTGATTGAATCCGAAAGGAAGAATTAAAATAGAATAAAAGAAGATGTAGAAGAGATGTAGAAGAGTCCGGGTATTTTGAGATGGGCCAGGTGCACTTGCTGGCTACAGAGGCCAAGTGATCCTTCGTCCATGCACTCTTTTACTTTTTGTTTGCTGTTTCCGTCACGCCCAAATACCTGTAGCTTCTAACCTAAACACTGTTGGAATCAAGGATGATATCAATATATATATATACATATCAATATATATATATAAGAGGGGATTGCTAGACTTATTTTCACGCTTGGCTTTCTCGCACTGTTTCGCAGCGGTCATTTTTTGCTCAGCACGTGTGAAGGCCGTCGCCTGCGATGATGGAGACTCACTTGTACTTCTGCAGGGCAAGGCAGCCTGTGTGTCAGTTGCGTATCAGATTCAGGAGAAGTCAAGGTCAAAGAAAAATTGCTCAGAGATGTATATAGAGTGACTGACATGATGCAAAGCTACCCGAAGGCACGAACGCAATCAAAATCCACGTTTGCGACAGTCCACATCTTAAATCTGCTTCGCAAGCTGACCTTATTGTAGATACTCATAGAAGATTGTAGCAGACTAGAAGAATTGTTCTTGGGCTGCACGCGAACTTTCGGTTTGCGGGTACAAGATGCGAACTACTTGAACTATTTGGAGCTACTTCTGTGTGTGGTTGAAAAAGCACGCCGTGCAAGCCCAACACCTGCCGATTGTATCCGATTGTCAGGGTGTGATCGATGAAGAAGAAGGCACTCTTGCGATAACAGCAATGGAACGAGCACGCCACCATTTGGGCAAGGCCTGGCAATGCGATTCCATCGTGGAAGTGTTTGCTCAGTTTTGCTCAAGTGCGCTATAGCATGGCAGAGATTGTTCTGCTGCGACATAATTATACGAAATGATGATAAGACGATCTAAGGAGATGAGAGATGAAATAAGGATAAATAAGGAGCATGTCCGGTATTGTCTGCTCTTGTTTGCTTGATGTTTGAGGTGTTCCTTTGGGTTCTAGTGGCGTTTCAAAACATGCAACAGGTCCGTGAGATGAATGTCCATGGAGCCACTGGTGTGGGTATACTTGAAGAGCAACATGCACACTACTTGGTGGCAGCTGGGAACCCAGGGAATTGTCGAGAGATGCCAAGAGATGCCAAGACTACAAAGATGGGCAGATGTGAGTTTGGCAAGCAGAAGGCTGCAAGACAAAGAAACGTGCTGCTTTGTCAAACAGCGTTAATTATATATACTGTAAATATATGTTTATATATATATGATATATACAGATATACATATACAATCATATACACAATATATGGGATAGGCCAAGCAAAATTTGTTACAATGAACGATCTTATATAAAAACGACCGAAGGTGGCGTAGGAGGCTGCGCACCAGGTATATATATATACACACACTTTTTTAGATCTACCTTTGGAATTGCTCTTGTTGGCACATTTCTGCCAGCTGAGGATATGAAAGAACCACAAGTGCCACAGATCCTTCGAAACTGGAAGAAAGAGTTGGTGCCTCAGTCTCTCAAAGCGCTCGGGCGCGTTAATTTCCTTACAGAAGCAACAAACATAGCAGCAGGTAGAAGAATAATAACTGATATTGACCCAGAACACTCAGAAGGGTTTGCCGCAGATGGCAGTTCGAAACTGAAGTTCGCAACTTGAGCAGATGTGCAGATGTGTGCTTGCCTGCGAGGCTAGTGCGGCTTAGCCACAAGCCATGGGTTCTTGCTCTGAAGGTGTTCACCGGTGGTCACCTGAAAGAACAGTGGCGCTATATTTCAATCTATTTGATGTGAATATGACGCCGCATAATACACAAAGAACTACGCACTTAGCTTAGCAGCGGTTGCATAGATCTATGATGTTTGTTTTTCGAGCCATTTCTTGGTATAGTTGGCAGATTTAATCTTCACCTTGTGTTGAGCTTTTCAAACTCTGGTGTTCAGGAGCAGGTTCTGCAAATTGGAATGAGCACAGCTCAGCAGGCATTGAAGGCAGGCAAGCAAGACCCAAGTTCTTATGTGTTCTCGGGGAAGAGAATGAAAAAGAATGAACGAGTTTGAGATTTGTTTGTGGTTTTGTTCTTCATCAAGGTCCATGATGTCCATGACTGTAGGCAAAGGCCGAGGCGGGAAGCCTTAGACTATTTGCAGTCGGACTTTGGGCTTCCCAAGCCAGCTGCTTTCAAAATGAGTTGCGTGAGAAGGACTTCTTGCATCAGCTCTGAGGTGCAAAGGTTGCTTGATAAGTCTTTGCGAACCTTTGCGAACTGAGTTCTTCAAGCCCAGTTCTGTAGAGTAGTGGCTTGAGTAGTGTTCAAGAGTCTTGCCTGCGACAGCATCTTCAGGAGAAACAAACAAGGTAAACAAGCCCAGCACAGCGATTTACCTTTGGTCAAAATGGGCAAAGCTTGGACACCAATCTGAAAAGATGGAGTAAGACGATCGAAGATCACGTACCTTGTACATAGACTCATCGTGGTTCACCTGTCGCTGAAAGAAGGAAAACGGTGCGCGCTGAAAGCTTGTTGCCCATGTACGGATCAGTTGGTCAGCGCAAAGGCCAAGATGAATTGTTATTTCATTTGGAAAAGCCACTTTCAGATCAGGTGTTGGACAGTTTGCTTTAAACACTGATACATGAAATCAAAGAGTTTTGCTGGATTAGTGCTACTCTGGTGCAAATTAAATCCTCCTCTCTTACCATACTCTTCAGGGAAGGTAGAAGGCGCACTGAGTGCTGCTGTACATACGGAACTGTTTACATCACTTTCTATCCTCTTGACTTGTAGAACGTGCCACCTGCCTGTGCAATGTCTGCCCAACAGATTCAGGTGCTGTGGCATCACTTTGTACTCACTGCACAAGAATCACGATAGAGAGAGAGAGAGAGATATGGCTTGGTGTGGAGATATGTGCAGATATATGCAGACACCCAACTGATGCTTTTGGTCCATCTTTCTACTTTGATGTATTTTGATGTATTTGATTGATTTTGATTGATGGGACGATTGTCATCAATTCTCATCTTCTCCGGCTTCCTCTCAGTACAGGAGCTCTTCAAGAAATTTGATAAGGATGGAAATGGCAGGCCACTTGCCAGAGCCGGAGTCACGTGTGTCACTGATCGTTTCAACAGTTGAACAGATTGATTGAACTTATGTTGTTTCAACAACCTATCCCCAAAAATGAAAACACATTTAAACGCGAGTTTTATGATGTTCGATGAGTTCCAAAGGAGTTGATATGAGTTGATGGTGCTTATGGCGCTTACTGATATCGGTAAAGAGTTACATATTCTATTATCATAATATATATATATAATATTAATATATGTTGTTTCAAGGATGATGCGGAGGATCTCCATGCCCTCTCGCCATCAGGATCTCCGTTTCCGAACTGCAGAGTGTCCTGCAGTGGATCAACAAAGACATTACGATCGCCGAGATCGGCAAAATCCTTCGTGAGGTGGACACCAACAACGATGGTGCCACAGTTGAGAATTATGCGCAAACACGGATAGATCATCTGAGAAATACAGTATGCATACATTGGCATACATGATCAAAGCATATCAAAGCGAGTTTACAAGAAAAATATGGTGCTTTGGACATTCACAATCACCGCAAACCACTATCTCACAACTCACTTCCACCACAGGTCACGACACTATCTGACAACGCCCTTTCACCACAGGTCACCACACTATCTCACAACTCACTTTTACCACATCACCAAGTTTTGCACAAAAGATTGATTGTCACGACTTCAACTTGAACTTTTTGAAGGAAGTCTCGCGCGAACTGCATTTTTCAAAGAAAGTGGACGTTCGAAACAGTACGTTTTGCAATAGAAAACGCACCTCTGGAAGATGGATGGGCAAGGCCTGCTGTGCGACAGAAAAGAAGGCTCTGATCATTCTCGCATCGGTCGCGCAGTGGACCTGTGGCTTCAATGGTTCTGCCGCGTTTGCTTGCAATTGTAGTTCTAGGGTGTTTTGCAACCATGCTTGCAAATCGCATATGTAGGAGAAGCTGCGTCCAGGTGCTGCTTGTCTTGTGCTTTGCAATCCAGTGTTTGCTCTTAGCAGTCGACTTGCTGCATCAAAGTGACTATGGAAATATTTGCGCGCTCGTGTTTTTGTGCCTTTACAATCTACTGGTTGCTCAGTGCGGTCGAAAGAGCCGACATGAAAAGGAGATGTCAAGGGCAAGAGATGTATAGAGATGTGAAGAGAAGGACTTGAAGAAAGAAAGAAAAGAGAGCAGAAAGAGATGCCGCGGGAAAGAGATGTCACGAGCAAGAGAAGGCAAGAGAAGGAGATGCGCAACGGTCAAGTTGAGAGGCCGTTTTTCAACACGCAGTGGTCTGCACACATCCTATAGGATCTCTATATATATATGTATATACATATAGGCACATAGTTTCTTTTGCAATATAGGTCTTTCTCTTGAAACTTCCGCCCCTGGCTTGACCGGGTACTGATTACTTTCATGATCTTGCACGCATTTGTAAACTGAATAAATTCAATATATATACATGCTTTGCATATGATGCGATTTTAACATGCACTTTCAATCCAACCCTAAGATGTGCCTGGTTCGTCATGATTGATGCCACGGCATTCCCTCAATTCATTTTTCACTGAAGAAAAGCGTTGCTTTGACTCTGACTTCTACTTCTACTACTACTACGCACTGACGGCATCCTGTTGCTTCGATTCAACTTCAACTTCATGCCAAGGTGCAATCGACTACAATGAATTTGTTGCTTGGACACAGGGAGGAAAGAAGACCTTGGCTGGCAAGAACAAAAAGGCAAATGCTCTCGTTCCTGATCTCCAGGCATCACATTTGCGGCTTGGGTATTTTCGTGCCCACTTCCTGACTCTTTGGTGTGTGGGATGAACAGCTTGCATTTGGATGCCAGTGCTGACTGTTTCATACTCGATTGTACCTGCTTGAAGCTGTTTACAATTCAATTTCTTTTCTTCAGATCAAGTGAATATTTCTTCATTCCCAGACTGCTCGGATTAGCAGCGATATTGGCTGGGTTGGTCAGCAATATGGGTTTGTGCGAAAGTTTGAGAACTGCCCGGGGATGCGCCTAAACATAACCATTGAATGGGTGATATATGGTATATAATCATATTTCGGGGTATGCCCATTTTCCGCTGTCTGGATAAACATTATTCATTGCTTCCATCAATACTTCTCTAAGGAGGTTCTGCTACTCCGAGTAGGGGATATTCGCCTGTGATCTCGAAAACTAGTAACTAGATGTAATTAGCATTAGCCGACTGAAGTTGCTCTTCGGTTTACGCGGGATAAGGCAGGCACTGACATCACGAATCGCAGGGTAAAACCACATAAAGGGGGGGGTCCCTCCCGGTCCCTGGCAAGGTCTTGTATTCGAATGTCCGCGGGCCATAGTTAGGTTCGATCCTTGAGCTCTAGCTTCACATGATAATATCTGAATACATCAATACACTATCAATACTTGTTTTATCTTGTTTTACTCTCCAAACACAGATTTCCAGGCAAAACCCTACCTGCACCTGGAAACATTTTTTTCCGGGTCAGCGCCTTACTTGTACACAAAGGATCTTGTCGCATGTTGCCTCAGTACACACAGCTTTGCATCAACACACAGGGGTGGGGTGGGTTTGGGCGGGATGGGGCCGATGACGTGGGGTTGGGTTGATTGGGATGATTGGGGTTGTGGGTGGGGCCAAGACGTATGGGGCGGGGCTGGGGTGGGGCCGAGGACGTATGTGCAAGGAATGGGTGGATGAGTGGGTTGGGTGGGTTGGGTGGGTGCGTGGCTGGGTGGGTGGGTTGGTCGGTTGGCTGGTTGATTGATTGATTGTGTGGTTGATTGATTGACGTGGTCATGACACACTGCTCCCTGTATCAAATTTAGGAAACATTTTGAGTTTGAAACTGTTGTCAGGCAGCCTTGCAAAGAAGTGAAGAAGAAGCTGCGGCTCTTGCGTCCATGCCTCTTGAGGCCGTGATGAGCGTGTCGTACATGGGCGACTCAACTGCATCATGGTTTGCCATGTTTGTCTGTGAGCTGCTGGCAAAACGTGACTACAAAGTGATCCTATGTGATCATTGCATGTCGCAAGCCTGTGTAGTGAGTGTAGTGTATAATATAAGGTACTCATGGAGGGTGACAAAACAAACGACCAAATGTAAATTTTAAACCGTGACGGTTTTGTCCCAATGACTTGATATGGTTGGTTCGCCACCAGGAGGGTGCTATGTATTCGTACAACGTTACTCAATTTGTACCATCCGCACCAAGGACTTTAGGCCAATCCCATGGTATCCCATGGTCTTACCTTGTCTTGCACATTTCCAGTAGACTTCTTTCTTGGATCGTTCCCTTGGTTTCAGTGAGACAAATGGGCCCCTAGACATGTCCTATACATGTCCTCAATAGGTGTGAAGTGAAGACGGCGCGCTGCCAAACGTTCTGAAATTGGCTCCCTGAGGAGAAATCAAACAATTTGACAAAAGCGGCAAAGTACTTGAAGCAATCGGAGTGAGAACCCCAAACAATCAAAGTAACTTGGCTTGATCATTAGCTTCTTCGTTTCTGTGCTGTTTCTTGCTTACTCTGCCTGCCATTGTCCAAGCATGTCCAAGCTAGAAGCATTATCATGAGGATTCACCAGTGTTGAAGATGCACTGCTCTCAGCTCTCAGACTCAAAAGTGATTAATTGTGAACTGCAACAATGCGCAACCTGAAAGGTTCAATTCTCGAGCTAAATCCTCAGAGCCATCAGAGCTAAGGACATCAAGCTACTGGAGAAGATTAAGGCCCAGTTCCCAGCCATCAGAGTTGACTCTGAGTTGACACTTATGATATCTTGATCAGATTTGATCAGTCAGACCGAGGATCCGCACCAGTTGAACCTCAATTGCTTCTCCGTTGACTGGGGGTCTAGGCCACTGGCAACAAGACTTTGCTGATCTTTGCTGCAGTGCATGATGGAAATCATACATCATGATATCATCATGATTACACCATGATTGGCATTGAGAAGCTTCTAGTCACTGCAGGAATGTGGTCACTGGTTCAGCGGATCACACTTTGAAGCTTTGGAATTTCTACGGCAACGTCCTTCGGACATATACTGGACACAGCTCGGAAGTTCTGCACCTTGGCATGAAGAGAATCTGTTTCGAATCTTTTGATCTGGGTCTGGGTGTTCCATTTCGTTTGACCCATACTGTGCTGCTATACGTTGCCACAGGTTGCTACATGTGTTCAAACAAAACAAGTTGTTGGTGTTGGGAGATGTCGACAAGCAGTCGCAAGCCACCGCATTAGCACGCACTGCAAGTTCTCCTGCACACACAAACACACATAATTTGGCCAGGGTTCAGATTATGTTCAAGAGTGATTGATATTGATATACCGCGTAAGCATAGACACAGCTTCGGACACAACCGAAAACAGTCTTTCAGGATGCTAAACGCATGCATTTGACACCAAAGTCACCAAAGTTGATGATGCCGTGGCGAACAACGATGCAGACGTGAAATTATTATGATTCACAAATCAAGCCTGTCTAACAGTGGGAGAGATATTTGACCAACTCCAACCTGAACAAACAGCGTCAATTCGAAGCTTGTTGAAGGCAATCGCATTAATTAACTAACTCTTTAATCATGCACCATCAATCACCCAATCACAAGTTCACTGTACTCTGCGTTCTCTCACGCATTCTGGCAACCCCGCATTTTGAATTTCGAACTTGTTTAGGCTTTGCTTGATGTGCTAAATGCGACAGGTGTGTTGCAGTGGACTGGAGGAGCCATCGCATGCTCAGTGGCAGCTTGGGTTCTGATTTGAAACTGTGGAGACTCGATAGTTCCAGCGCCGTCAGAACTGTAACAGGTTCGTGTGCCTGGGCTGCAATAGAAACCGGAAAGCCTCCAGAGACATTCGCATTTTTATGCATTTTTTCCATTCGTTTTCATCCTCAGGCACCTGGTTGTGTAATCTTGGCAGTCTTGCACACGCTATCCACGACACATCCAAATTGAAGACGTGTTTTTTTTGGCAGGTACAGGTGGCATCAGCTGCGTGAGTGTCAACTGGAAGATGCACAGCGCAATCTGCGGATGTGGCAATCTTCTGGAAGTGCTACCAGTCCAAATGTTGATGCTACAATCAGAACTGTGGAGTATTTGCCCACGAGTGCCATCAAATGCTGCTCATGCATCCTCACCTTTTTGCATACCCCTCTGTCAGCCACTAAACATGGCCAAGACTCAAGAATGTAAGTTGGTTTTGAGGATTCCATACCATTGCTATATTTTCTCGCATCTCTTGAAAGAAAGACATTGAGGGAAGCAAATGTCAAAAAGCGCCGCGTTTTTTTTGCCCTGCTGAGGGTTTTTAGCTTGGTACAGTCGTACAGTCCATGTGCTTGATGACGGTTGGTGACTAAATTTGCTGCACGACAATCTTCCAAGTCCAGTGGGTACCGCTGAGGTGGGACATGTCATCCATGAGTGAGGAGGCAGACACTCCTGAACGTCTGCACATTCTCCGGGGTCACACTGGACAAGTCACTGCAGTTCACACCGAATGGTCTGAGAGCATGTTGCTGTCTGCTTCCATGGCCCATGCCTTATGCCCACGTGGCCCGCACAGATTTGTTTCAAGATACCGCAGATGATACAAGGCGTGATAGGTGTGACAGATTGCCAGCACAGGTGTTTGCGTCAATTGTAGTCTTTGCAAACAACATTGCCTCAAGCCTCACGAAATTGGGGATTCAAATAGGCAGATCTGATCTGAACATATCTGAACAACCTCCAACAACGCCAGAATTTCCACGTGGGCCTGTGCGAAATTCGCTTGCTTCCTCTTGTCGGCTCAGGATAGCACATTACGGCGCTGGGATTTCAAGGAGGGCACTCTGCTTCAGACCTTTCCAGTGTTGAGTGCTGAAATCAGGCCGCAGATTTAAATCGAATCGTCTGAGATTCTATGCCATCCAAAGGCAAAGGCACGATACATATTTGGAATTTTATAATATACATATGTAATATACACATATAATATTAATATACATAATATAAATGGATTTGATGTCATAGGAAGGGATCACAACCAAAGACAGTTTCTGGTATTTATGCAAGTCACGGTCCGACACCATTAGTCATGGAGTCATGGAGTGAATCATCACATGTTTTGATATTTTTTGGCATCAAATCATCATGACACACACAGGGGCGAAGGTATGAGGCAGAGAGTTGAGGAGAACATGTGTATTGTGTCAAATTCACGGCAGTTGACCAACTGTAGCTGCATTCTTTGGAGTACTTGTAGATAGCTTTTCCAGCATGTGTATGCCGTGTATGCCGTGTATGCCGTGTATGCCGTGTATGCCTGGTGCGTTGAGTTGGTGTGCTTGTCCGAAAGGTGCATGGCCTACATTTCCGAGACATCGGTGTGTACTGGAGATGATCGTGGCAACATCCAAGTGTGGGACACTACTGCTGGAACTGTTCAGCGGGTTTTGACTGCACACAAGGACTGTTTGTTTCAGCGATGTTGCCAACGTTATTGACATTCAGGGACATCTGCACATTGACATGTTAAGGAAAATCACGATGTTTCTCTTTTCTGAGCAAAGCTTACGGGCCTTGATGTTCGTGCCAGATCTCCAGGCATTTTCAAGGACATGGACACAATGCATTGCTAAAACGACGAGCACAAGACGTTCTGTCCTTTCCTTTCTAATATTTGTCCTGCCTTAGAGAGAGAAGACAGCAGCTTGCAAAAATCGATACAAATTGGCCTTCCCAGGATGGAGTCTCTTGCTTTTCCCAGGTGCATGGAGGCTCGCATGTCCAGAAGAAGTGCCTTCACTATCAGCTGTATTTGAAGTACTGTGCACTGTGCACTTTTAGAGAATTGATCAAGCACTTCAACGATATTTTCCTCACGCAGCACACGAACATGAACGTCCAGTGAACTGTCACCTTGAGCATGAGCAATATCTAGAGCCAAGACCAGATTGTCAGGCCATGTTGTCAGCGGAGGGCGAGATGGGAAGCTCATGTATTGGCGCCTGTCAGACGGACTGTGTTTGCAGACCGTGGAAGTTGCGGAAATCACAGCAGGCTTCAGAAGAGATGTTGCATGACTTGTATGTCCTTAATTGATCTTAATTGTAGTTCTAGTTTGCAAAGCTGACGAAGAAGCTGCCTCTCTCGGGTGTCCTCGTATGTCCGTGTTGATTTTCAAAGCCAAACTTGACAATTTTTGATATGCAGTGGTCCTTCTGTGTCAAAGTCATGGGTGTTCAGGTGTGTGGGTTGTTGGCATTGCAGCCCTGCCAGAGCGCAACGCGGATGACCGGCGTAAGGCCCATCGAACGCAATCCTTGAGCATTTGTTTTTCAGAGAACAAGTTTTAAGATTCAAGATCTAACTTAGCAAATTTTGATAAACTTTGCGTCATGTCTACAACAACATACAACAACTCTATGCCCGAAATCATCCTTGCCACTCCCGCAAGGTAATGGCCATGTCCCACCACCGAACCTCGCTTGGTGAGAGGTGAATGGAATTTGCAGTTCAGCCTGTGGTCTTAGACGTCACAGTTGTGGCAGGCATGGCTCAGGTTGAACAGCCGGAAATAGCATGAAATAGCCAGATATTTGATGTGTGTGTAGATTTGTACAGTATTCAGCTATATTCAGTTGATCTCGATGATCTGGATTGCTCCAGTCATGTCCAGTCAGCCTTCTCAAAGGCTAGAAGCAGACTCTGGCAGCCACTCAAAGGGTGGCTTCCAAGACGGTTGCCAAAGCATGCAGCCATGTTGCAGCGAGTCCTTGGCTGGCGCAGTCAAGAGCACAGGGCCACCAAAATAAAAAAGTTGCAAAACTGGACAGATGCGTTAATTGTAATACATTGCAATGCGTTGTAATTGTATGTAATTGTGTTTTGTATGTATACGACTTGGGCGATAGCACTAGTAGCAGAAATGATGTCCACGCGTCACAATGATGGGAAGCAGTCTACTGGAATGAACAAGAAGAAATGATCTTCAAATTCGAACTGCTGCACTGGTCACTTCGAGGGTCTTATAGTCTTCTTTTTCTGTGCCAAAATTTCTAGGACAGGTAGGGGAATTAGGATCAAACTTCTGTCGAAGGCTGCAACCAAGAATGGTTTCCGCGCACTGCGCCACCGCTTTTGCTTGGCAGGTATCAGATGGTGTCAGCTTGAAGTGTTTGATATGGGAGACCTTTTTCAAAGCTCGACATGTCAATCCGCAAACAAATCAGCATGGACCGCTGCTTCGCACCCAACGAATCATTAGAAACCTCCGGGAAAACGTCAACGGACGAGCCATTGTAGAAAAGTGTCTTCGGGGCCCCCGTGAGCAAGAACATGTTTGAGGCAATTGCCCACTACTGATTTGCTGGCTCGAAGCAGCATTGCAACCAATCAGGTGCCGCCACTGCCACTGCTATGCCTGAGACATGAGGCACGAAGAATGAAATGATCCAAGCACTGCCCTTGTAGCACACTGCTTTGGGTTGCCTCCGAAGAGCTCACAAGTGCTGTGCCTGCTCACATATAAGAAATCGCCCAGGAGTACTTGCAGGAAGTTTTGCGCCAGCCACCACACTTGAGCAAGCTTGGACAAGCCGAATCCCCCATAACGCACTCGCCATACATCGCCAGACATCGCCGGACGACGTTTGGAAGCAATGCAACTGCCACGATTTGCCACGCAGATCGCACATTTTGACCAACTGAACGAAGCTTCTAAGATCATCTAAGCAAATTTCACACGCGGAGAGGCAAACGCAAAGCAAATTTGCTGCGCTGGTCCGAACGGGAATCATTACGAATTATTCGCCAAGCCGCAGCAGATAACACGGCTCCAACATTTAGGTTGATACGTGGGAACCTTTCTACGGAATCCATGAAATGAAAAAAACATAGAAAACATATGAAAGAGATTGAAAGAGTATAAAGCATATTAAAGCATAAAAACCATGTGCAACAACTTGATTCAAACATTCAGGGAAAACCGGGATAAAACCAATTGGCGCAAAGATTTGCGGTGCTGATGACAGAGCGGGTGCGGTCTTCGTGGACGAAGGTGCAGATGGCTTTGGTCAATCAACTCCAAAAAATACAATGGTACTGGTATGGTTTGAGATAGGTAAAGATGAGGTATACTGTAACATACTCTGACGTATCATCACTTATCCTCAAACGGGGCCATTCTAAAACCCTTGCAAGGTTGCAAGTTTTCCTACAAAAGATGTAATTGATTGTCATGATTTGTCAGGGTTGCGAATGTTAGAACCATGAATAATCTGTTGTCGCGACAACCAACTAGAACAGAGTAAATAATTCGCAGAATAGCGAGCGTATTCTAGCGGAATATTTCAAGTGTCTTCTAGTGCGACTCTCAGAGCGTAGCCCACTGATGCACGCTAAATGAAAACATATGAAAACAGACAGTCTCATCTTGTTTCAGCACCGGGCCCTCGCAGAAGGATCGCAAGTTGGCAAATGACGGGGTCTTTGGGCAAGAACCGACAACGGCGCAGCCAGCGGTCACAATGGTCGCAATGAAATGCATTCAAATTTGACGTAGACGTATTTCAATCTCAAGCATTTTCCATCATTTTCAAGTGACGACACACGAGTACCAAAACCTCGCACCTTTAGAAATTTCAAACCGTATATACGTATATCAAATATTTGTATTTGTATAATTGCGTTGCCAGTCAGTTTTTCGTGTCCAAGGTCGCGGGTACACTCCTTATACCGTATCAAAGACAGGTTTATGTAAACGGTAACGTCATTTAGATATGTGGAGGGAGGGCCATACCACAAGGCCCCGGAGGTAGTATGAAACACCAGTTCCATCCGTATATTTAAAATGTATATTTACACCGTAAATAAATTGAATTCCGTATGTTCAAATGGCCTGGCGGGCCAAGAAAAACTTACCCGGAGGTAGTCTAAGATAATCTAAAATACCAGTTCGTACATCTAAAAATCCGTATATTCAGATGTAGTTACCGAAGTGTGAAGCTTCTCATGTTTTTCCGAGCCAGGGAAATAAATGCCCGATTCAAGGTAGTATGCACACAGAAACCAAAAGACCGCTCCAGTCCCAGTCATTCCAGACATTTCTTGGCATTTTGCAGTTGCGACACAATGGGGCAATCCTGTTCGGCGTCAAACATTGATAATTACGCACGATGGAAACAATGCACAACGCCCTCTTGCCTAAATGTTGCGCAAATGTTGTGAACAGCCTTATGGTCAGTCGCCTTCGATTTCGTCATGCTCGGGAACATGTGACTTGGTTTCGTTTGAAAAAACCATTTGTACAATTTTGCCGATAACAATTTTCGTTGTAGCTTGCAAATTTGTCCTCACTGACTCGGACGGGCGAAAGAAAGAAAGAAATGCCATTGCCATCCGAAGCCCCAAAAATGCCATAGGGCGCTGCTTCCACCAATTGTCATGTTGATCCATGACCGGCTTCCATGCAGAACCTTTACAAAGAAACTGTGGAATCAGGAAAACAGCGGATGCAAGGCACGGAAAACAAAATCCGGTACGTCCCTGATGGCAACACTTTTGTTGAATTTCGTTGTTGTGAAGAACACCTGGTGCCATGGGTGCCGATGTCATTGCTATGGCCATCGACTGTCCGGATGATGGTCCAAAAAAATTGCCAACTATATCCATCAGTGGAGTTGACATGGAGAGTTCTGAAACCAGAGGGAGGAAACCAACCAGTGGATGCAAGGCAGCCAAAATAGACGCTGATGTATTTCCGCAGTGGAAAACAAGTGGAACCGCAAGCGATGATTGCCAAAAAAAAGCCGTGCGTTCCACCTATACCGAGGCAGATTCGGACTTGACATACTCGGACTTGACAAAGAGCCTCCTACCAAGTATTGAAACCAGGAGAAAAGAAACATCGTCAACAGATGCAAGGCAAAGAATTTAAACAAGAATCGAACAGAAGGTGGAACCTCAAGCACCGATTGCGTTCCCTAAAATTTATAATGTCATATGTCCTTGGCGGCTATCACAGAAGATTTTTTTGATGTTAGTTCTCCAAGAAAAAATGTAGCTGGAGGTGAGCAAAGGTTTCGCCTCCAAGGATTGCCACCCCACTAAGGTTCGAAACCGGGAGGAAGGAAATACAGTCAGTGGATACGAGGCAAGGAACAAAGATTAGTATTTCCATAGTGTGGGACTAGCTAAATTGAAAGATTGATTGCGTTTTAACAATATCATGCTTCATCACACGCGATAATTTGTGGAAAAAAAATCTTTAAAAAAATACTGGGTGTCAAAAATGATAGACAGTTCTGTTGCAGAATGTTTCCGATTTTTCCATTACAATAACCTATGATTTTGACATTTGTTTTTATTACTATTTTTTTCACTTTGGCAAAGCCGGGCCTTCTTCAGAAACGGCCACTAGTGAATTCCAACCTATTCTGCGCACGTATGCGCACGTTTTATCGAAGCCGCAGCACCGTCCTTTTTGCAAAAGGTCACGGGTGTTTCACCTATGTTCAGCAGTTTTCCGCCTCCTCCATTGGCCTCGCAACTGGTTCCAAACTTAATTACAAAATTTGATAGGTTTGCTTATGTTCAGATATAAAATTTATCTGCACCCTTGTTTCACCAACATTCCATTTAGCACTCTTTACATGTAATTCCCTTGCCTTAGTCAGTTTGTTTTTCACTTTCGGTGCTGCTGTTTTGTGAAACAATGTGGCCCGTGAAACAATGCCACGAGTAGCAATCACAACAATTTGGCCCCACTAGGTCGCAATTTGTTTCATCTGCATGTGCGCGCAAATTCACATCATTTTTTTGGCGAGGCACAAGCAAGGTTCAAAAAACGAATGACGGCAAACATATCAGCAAACTTTTGGCCAAACCCGTGGCCCGTGACAACCGATACAACCGCAACCTTATAATTCAATCATGCTGACAAGGCGGAATGAAATGGGTTGAGATGGTTGAGGATCAGGTTTTTTTATTTTTTTAAAAAAACATCATCTTGCCAGTGTACTTTACGCTGGCATGATTTGCCTTGTCATAGCATTTTATTTTGCATATATGCATGCGAACTCACCAGGAAAAGAACATTTAAAAAAAAAAAACTACACCGCCAAATTTTGTTTGCAAACCTTTGGCGGCAGCAAACTTGGATCAATCAAGTTGGAAGCAGGCGCCGAAACACTTAGAGAATGCAAATTTTTGAAAATGAACCCGTCGCACTCATGAAAAAAAAATCCGGAAACGTGAAAAACGGCAAAAAATCAAAGAAATTTAGAAAACTAGGAGGCGTATGGGAATTCATTGCGTTTCGCAAATGAAAACCGTTACCATTCCTGTTTTTCTAATTTTCCCAAATTTGTCGTTTTATGTTTCCGATTTTTATTGACGGGAAAACCAATAAGAATGAATGGGGGGAAAATAGTAAAAATCATGAGTGTCCGTCCACCTACTTTTTTTTTGAGGTCGATCCGAGTCGATCCTTTTTTTCCTGTCAATTTTTGTGCGCTACCAAGACGCGCCCTTTATTCGAACTTATTTTTTTTGGACAATCGATGGCAATGACGTCGGCGTCCAGGGCACCAGATGGTCGCTTCCAACATCTTCCAACATACCCCCGTAGCAAATAATTTTTTGGCTGGTTTGAGAAGTGAGAAGCTACATCACGGTTTTCTTCGTGCTGGCATCAGCGAGGTGCGACACAGTGGAGCGGATGCATGCACTCAGAGCTTAAGGTTCCACCCTTTCCGTATCCACACTTTTTCTTGCCTTGCGTTTATGATTGTTTTCCGTCGCCGTGTTGAAACACTTGTTCCCGAGAGCGTCTGAGCGCAGGGTTCTTCCAATAGTGGGGGTCTGTAAAACATCTTCTCATCTTCACATCTCATCTTCACATTCTCTCATCTTCACATCTTCTCATCATCTTCACATC
>Ga0126342_10005559_pt1 | contig 22045 bp, 18 predicted proteins | sample Cyp1metagenome_FD_92528 | JGI IMG/M metagenome (GOLD analysis project Ga0126342, IMG submission 92528) | Coral microbial communities from Lord Howe Island, Old Settlement Bay, Australia - Cyphastrea 1 metagenome | ecosystem: Host-associated > Invertebrates > Cnidaria > Coral ...
CCCAAGATATCCAAAGCATCGAAGACTTTTCTCTTCAAGAGGTCCTTCTTTGGCGTGGGGTTTCATTCTCGTCAAGGCAAAGAATGCAGCCAGACCTATGTCTGTAGGAAATCGAATAGCACAACACAAATCTTGGGTCATGAAGTCTGACTCTACATATTTCTTTGCCTTGTGAAAGGTCGAACGGTAAACGCTTGCAATAAAAGAATCGAACAAATGGCCTTCGGTGAAGTTGTTCTTCTCACAACCACGAGTGCTGCATTGTTTCGTCGGGCCAGGTTGGTAGCCTCCCAAAAACAATCAAACCCTTTTTGAAGTTCGACAGCCCAATGCCAAAATACCCCAAACATTCCCAAACCAAAGTCACTACTCACTATCGGGACTTCTTCACCTGGTGTCGACCCCTCCGGGCACCATGAGATACTAAGAACATCTACGAACAACGTGCCCAAACCGATGGCGAGTCTCAATCTGAGAGTTAAGGAGAGTTATCTGTTTCAAGCCACCAAAAGCCAAACACATCCAAGGCGATCATCCCATATCCCAAGTACTGGCAACGACTTGATGACTGGCACAAAGGTGATTATGACCTCCATGAAAAGTTGAAAAATATGAAACGATCGGGATCATTGTCCTACGTAATCTAGGTAGGGATGAAACCTTGGAGAAATTGAAACATATTGAAACATATGGAAACCACAACCCTGCCCATGTTGTTGTGGCGGAGAGCTTATCACAGCTTCAGCGCCTACAACCTGAATAACCTTGGAGACTGTCAGACAGGGTGGCCGCTACACCAGCTGTGGGATATGAAATGACGCACTACAGTCACCACAAAACAGCATTGCAGTTACAGTACCGATGTTGATATTGCGTAATTATCTGAGAATGTTTGCACAATCTTGTACCAAAAAACACCGTCCAATCTGAGTTCCGCTGAATTGTGAGCCCGAGCAGCTCCACCAATGCATTGTCAGCCTCCCCCACTTTGGTTTCTTCCTTGCTGTGGCTTTGTCTCAGCGTTTGCTGTTTCCTTTTCAGCGCTGGGTCGAAGGAGGAAGAAGCAATTCGCCTCAGACCCACGCTTTCTATTTTTCATTTGTTCTATTATAGTCCTAGAATCAAACGGCTCACTTGGGCCGTACAAAATCCAGAAGGCACTACCTGTAGCCTTGTTGCCAGGCACATTCAAGAAGTTGACAAGTTGTATGTCGTGTCTTTGACCCAAGAATAAAGCTCAGAAATTGACATGGTTTTCAAAGATGTTTTTGTGGAATGTTTAGTGCCACAAACTGCCAAAGTTACTTGTTGAACTTGAAGCTGTAAGCATCTTGAGCAGGAGGTGCTACCTGACCCAGGGTCAAAGGGGTAATGATCAAGAAACCCTGGACTTCTCATACAGCGTGGGGAAGGAACCAGAGAAAAACACCGATGTCCCTGATCCAATGACCCAGCTCCAAACTGGCTATCTGACGAGGTCCGGGAGGACGTATAAAGTCCGCAAAGGAGGAGAGGGAGGAGGCACAAAATTTAGAGACCCTCAACTGACAGGTGGGGAAAGAACAAAACCAATCGGTTTGCACGATCGGAGAATGAAATTAATTAGCAATACCATGCAATACCAGTATCATGCAATTCCATGCAAATTCCAATATTCCGGTGGGTAATGACGTAATCTGTGGGTCACCAGTTCTTCAGCTCCAAAGATTGAACCACACGGAGCTTGGGGTCAGTGAAACTTTGCACCACCCACTCTTGCTACTCGTTTCTGCCTCAGTCGCCAATAATGTGATGCAGGTAGTGAGTTTGCTGATGTCGAAAACTGCCAAGGCATTCAGCCTCATCAAACGAAGATCCACCCGCAGGCGCTCCCATCTCCACATTCCCAACTTTCAATTCAAAATCAACTTAGAATCTACGTCCAACGTTTTACATCTCGATCCGGATCCATGTTAACTTGTGCATGTGACGCCTCTTCTGAACGGAATCAATTCACATCTACCTTCCCAGAGATCTTTTTCCACGACCAAAAACATCGATTCATGGCCAGTGTCAGACCCCGCGGCCAAAGGGCTTTTTGGACAGCTCTGCCAGCTCCATGGCCTCCAATTCCCCCACCATCTCCTGACGTTGCATCATGGTTTATCATCACCATAGCAACATATTTTTTCTATGGCAAGGGGATCAAAACACATTAGGATCAAAACATATTCCCAACAAAAATCACACAAGTACAATTAATTGGGATGAAAAAACATGTTGCTGGTCTGCAAGTGCACCCAAACCAAGCCCTCCGACCAAACTCAACTTCCCCGAGCTGTTTGTCTATGATTTTTTTTCGATTGTTCCATAGTTTTCATTGTTTTGTTCCATGGTGCTCATCGTCTTTTCCGTGGTGTTCATCGATTGTTCCATGGTGATCATCGATTGTTCCATGGTTTTCATCGTTTGTTCCATAGTTTTCATCGTTTGTTTTCCATAGTGTTCATCGATTTTTTCCGTTGTCTTCATCAAAATTTCCACGCTGTTTCTCCAGTTTTCCATGGTTTTCATTGATTTTTCTATGGTTTTCATTAGCAATGAAATTGGACTTCCCTAAACTATTCTTCATTGTCAACAGTCAACATGGCTGGAAAACTTGCCCTGGTTTGAGAAAAATGACCTCTCATCAAATTCAATTTTCAAATCCTTCAGATAGTTACATATATAATCATATATCCGGAAAGCACGTTAAATTGAAAGAATGCGACCACAGCCATTTGAACTACAGCCTATGCAGGCATCTGTGCTCCAACTAACTCTCACTTCTTGCCTCACCCCACAGAATAGTTCATAGTGGTAAGGCTGGTCTGAATGCACTGAATCTAGAATCTAGGTTCTAGGACGAGAACAATCTCCTATATTCAAACCATCAGAATAATTACCAATCTGCCCATACAATGGCTTATGTCCTGTATTGAAACCTCAGGGTGACAACTTTCAGAACATTAGATTGCCATTGAAAATGTTCTCAGTCCGTGAGAGCACTCTCGCACTCAACAAACACGAAATTGTGGAAGCGGATGGTACCAGTATCAAAGGTTGCCCTGGTAGGCTACATGAACTCTTGGGCTAGGACCAGGACAAGCTTGTAGACTTGTTGAGACCGGGTCTCACTTCCAGAGTGTTCAATCCATTGTGTGTGTGTCAATGAAAAAGGAAACAGCAAGGCTTGTGACCAGAAGGGGCCAGCCCAAGGGGAGTCAAGCGGTTGTTCCGGCACAGGAGTCAGCGGCCCATGCGATGGAGACTTTCCAATATTGTCGGTCAAATCGGAATTACAACCGTATACCGTATATCTGTTCCTGGATTCTACCGCCATTTATCACTGGTTTTGGCCTGAAAATCACCATGTTTTGTTGAATACATTCCAACATGAATGATCCTCTGTTCAATAAATTGCAGGATTAAAGATCAAATTCAGTCTCACTCTGCTCGTTTTTTCACAGCGTTTCTTTCGTCTCCACGGCGGGTGTGGCGCAAAAAAAGAGTCAGGCGCAGTCCTTCACTTTTTCTGCCAGGTCATCGGACTGCGGGACGCTGCCCAAATTGAAGAACTTCAGCTCCTGCGCGAAGGCCAGGCGGGCTCGACGAAGCCATGGTATACTCATGGTTCAGCTAGATCACACAGATCACACCATGACTGGCGAAATGTCTACAAGTTGTTTATCAAAGGTTTTTGCGGCCCCAAAGTGACACAAGACGGGTAGAGAAGTAACACGGTCCAGTCAATGATGCTACTTTAATGCTTCCTAGACCTTCCAAAGTTCAATAATTTCTTTACTTTTGGGCTTTTGGCCGCAGATGACCGCAAAAAGCCGCAAAGCCGCAAATAGATGCAAATAGTTCAAATTGGACCAATCGTTCAGAAACACACTTGAACAAGATTAAATTGCAGGAATGAAGCTGGCTTGATGTATCTTGGCATGCTAGATGCGAGTTTCGGCATGTTGACAAACAAAGTGGACCTGCTTAACGAAAGGTCAGAAAAACAAACCTAAGGGTTTTGGCCACCGTTCGAGACGTCGGCACAGGCCCCGCATTTCTTTGATTCAGTCTGCAGCCAACACGAAAATGAGATTGAAGGGGGAGTGCGAAAGTCATTCCCATATCAACCACAATTCCGACAATTCTGCGCAAGGTCAGTTTCTCCTTCTTGCCACCCATTGCACTGCGATAGAAGAGCGCGCTCCCAGTCATAAGGAACATGATGCCAATGGCTCCGCCGATGCTGCTGAGCATCACAGTCGAGACTGCACTGGCAAAGCCATACATAGTCTCATCCTCAGCTGCGAGTTTGATGGCCGCTGAGTCTGCCACTATCCTGACCGGTCCGCTTGCTGCAGATTTGCGAATCAACGTGTGCGTTGGGTTTTGACATATTTTGACATAATTCTTGAGCACTATAAGCATCCTACCTGACCTGCGAATAAGTATCAATCTCGTTGAGGTATAAAGTTGAGGTGGTCACCAGCAAGACGACGCAAAAGGAGATGATGCAGTCGGTCGCATTCAGCAGCGGCACCTGCTGCGCTTAGGGTCTCGGGGTGGATGCGCTTAGTTGGCAAACTTCCAAACTACGGATGAATGTCCATGGTCAATTCTTACATCACACAACAATAGAGTGGAAACGTTAGATGGGAAGAGTGGAGGGCATGCCTCGGTGAAAGATGGTGAAAGGATAGAAGTGCGCGAATACTTGTCTTTTGAGATGTATGGTGGCTATTGGTGGCTCCCGGGGTCGCCACGTGAGGGTGCTTGTTTCCGCGGGTGCGCCTCGATCTGAAAAACAGTCAAAAAAAATGCACGAGACTGCAGCGCGAGCTCGATACTGTTCAAACATTTGCTTCTATAGCTGCAATCTTGGACAAAGAAAAATGGAGAATCAGATCAGAAAAATGTGAACGAGGCTGCAGCGGGAGCTTAATTGTCATGCTTGAGCGGCGTGGGATTTGTGCGCCAGCGATTATTGTAGTGGGAAACAGTGTCGATTCGTTGGTGCGTCCGCGCAGTGCGGGCTTGCAACTGGAGGTGACGAAACAGATTGGCACGGCTGCGCACAATGCGCGCTGGAATGTATTAGTGATTTTGCCATTCTCTTGTTACCTAGGAAGCCAAGTTGCAGGAAAAAATGGTGCACTGACGAAAGTGGCAGTTTTGCACGCAACTTTTCCAAAAGAAGAAGTGTTTGGTTTTTCACTTTTTACAACCTATTGTATTCATTTGCCTTTCTTTACTCTGTAGTGTGACGTTTTGTATGCCTGATCCTTATTTGCCGCTTCAATAAATGAAAAACTACAATGGTGTTACGACATGGCCTTCAGAACACTTCCTGTTCATGGATGCTATTTTTGTGTTGCGCCAAACCACTGTTTGGAAAAAAAAACTCTTCGGGTGAAACTTATGGATGAAAGAACACGGTGTGAAACCTGTTTGGGGATCATGATCAGGCACCATTTAGATCAGATGATGACACGTTTTGTATCTTGCACTTTCACGCAATCACACTAATGTATAACTACTGTCTACACTTTACGTGTGGCTGACCCGTTGATAACTTGATGGTGGCTTTGCGCACTCTATACATGAACATCACGAAAACATACAAGCGCATGCTCATCCAGATCCAGTACTGACAAAGTCACATGTTTCCTCTGGCTCTGCAACGGTTACTAGGTCCCAGTGGGCACCATAGACTGACAAATCAAATACGATTCTGTTGCCGTCCTTGCCTTAGCAGCTGGCCATGTTGATCAAGCAAGTTTAAACTATCATGTAGTAATTTTTCTATAGCTTTTATACATTTTATTCCGAACTGGCATGGCGTGCTACTACGATAGTTGATTTTCTCGCTCGAGGCACGCAGCGATTTCCAAGCCAAACATATTCCGATTAAAATCATGATAGATCATGGAGAACATGTTCACCCAAACAAAATTCACATATACCAGCAACACTGACTGACAAGAGTAGCGGTGTGCGGCCGAACTCCTGTTTGCATACCAATCATACCATGGAGTGCAAAGGCATATGATGCCGCGTAATTTTTTGTGCCAGCACACACACACACACCTGTTTGTTGGAATTTATGCTCTATGTTTTGAGGGCACACAGACCCAGCCCCAAAGAAACAAGAATAACCTTGGTCGAGTTTTTGTCTTTTGCAGCACTGTCAATTCTTTTGGCTAGGCAAAAAGTATGGGACAGTGGCTACGCAAGTTTTTTTTGGAAAAGCGGAAGTTCCAACATTGTGACCACCATTCTGGATTCTGTTGTAAATATGTGAACGTGTTTGTATATATATATAACATACATATATTATTATATAATATTGTATAATATTGTATATAAAGGCCGTTCTTCTAAACAGTTTTATCCGCGTCAGCACGGATATATATATATATATGTAGGAGTTGCACACCAAACGGGAAACTTCTTCGCTGCCACAGCTTGGTATTTTGAAGGTTGCAGGTTTGAAAGTAATGGGCCAATGTGAACGAAAACAAACCTGGGAACATGAAATGAAGCCCAAACAAAGCATATGTTAGATCGGGCTAAGAGCTGTGTCTTGCATCTTGGCAACTCTGTACGGAGCACATGTTGAAGTAAGGACAAAAACGCAACAAAACTGCAAAAAAGAACGGAACAGTTATTCAATTCACATTTTCACCAGCATACGGAAAAAATATGCATTTTTTTCACGGAAATACGCAACTTTTTCATACTTTTTCACTCCTTTTTTTCACTTTTCAATTTTGTTTTCTACTGTGATTTTCGCAAAGAAAACGATCACCCAGGCGAACATAATAAAATCTTGAACTTTTGCCCGTGGATTCTGGAATATTTCTCTGCAATTTTCAGCCGCTGCTTCCTTCTTGGCCGTAAAACCAACAAATTGCAGTGATGGGGCAAGACAGTCCCGACCCAAAATTGGTTTGACAAGATGTGCATATTGGAAATTTATTTTGTCTAAAGCATCCTGGTTTTGCTGGTTTTTTCCCGCTTTAAACTTGCAGTATTTGATTCCCTTTTGTTGCAATTCAAGTGTAAACGCAGGAGCGCAATCAAGACAATTATATATTTCACTTCTTTTGGTAGTGACGAAGACAAACCACTGTACCCAGGGCACCTTGCAATTCTACAATTTGTGCAAGTCGAGAGAAAAATATAAATCGTCATGAATAAGCTTCAGTCCTAGAATCAGGAGACAGCTGCACAATACACGATTTGTATCGATTTGTTGGATTTTGTTGGTGTTTTGTATCGTTTGGCTCAGTTTTTTGTGGTCATCGAAAACAGGTTTCAAACATGTTCGCTGCAACCTGGACGTTTGCCGGGAGTTGATGTCCCGCCTTCCTGATTTTGATCCCTCATGAAGATAAAGTTGCTGTTATTACCACCATTCAACATATTGGTCATAGGGGGTGGCGAATTTTGATCCCTCATGAAGATAAAGTTGATGTTATTTCCCCAATCAACATATTGTTCTGCTACGTCACAATCATGAGTCTGGGCGAACGTTAAGGTTGCGGGCAACATATTTCAACATTTCATCATGTGTCAATCCTTGGGCAGGATCACACAGAGTGAAAACAAATCAGTGCATTGCTGTTGGCTGATGTTGGGCAAGAGGCCAAATCATGCCAAAAGTTTGCATTGTTTGACAACGATTGTGGAAACAACCTCTCATTTTTACCAGGTGTTTTTTTTAACTCCTGAACGTGTCGGCATTAGAAGATCCAAAAGCACAAACTATGGGTTGAAATTTCCAGCAAGTGTCCAATGCGTTTTTCGCACAAAACTTGGGCCTTTTGCTCAAGCAATTCATTCAGACATATCCCTCGTTTATCGGGAAATCAACCAGTGAAGAAACAAGGGGAGTCACTGATTAGATTTTGTTGTCGCAACTGTGCTGAAATACGGTATTTATATCCTTTGAAGCTCTTGAACTAGTGTATTCAAACTCAGCGACTTTAAAACAGCACGCGTACATTGAAAGCCAGCATTTGTTCAAAAATATTGCAAAACATGGTTTTAAATGGTTTCAACCTAAAGCGTGCAAGCAATCATTGATAGCAACATTGAAATCCCATGTGATTTTCATGTTTTTCAATGCTCAGAAAATTTGATGGTGGGGTTGTGCACAAACTTAGGATTGGTCAGGAGTTTCTACTTCGATAGTTTGCTCAGAGACATCGAATGAATTGAGCAGGCCAAAAAAGAACAAACAACTTCAGCATGCTAGGCATTTTTTCTTATCGCCTAGCCTCGAAACTATCCGCATGGCACTTGTTGAGCATTTTTTGGTGAAAATGGTTCCTTTCCCTGAAAGTGGCAGTTTTTAGTGACAAGTGCATATCTTTTGGAAAGTGGCAGAAATTCTTGTCACTTTTCAAAAGTGGCCTATTTTTTGAAAGTTGCATGCAAAAACCAGCAACTTTGGCGTTCTAGGTATGCGCATCTGCAGCTGGAGCTTGCCAAACGCAGTGTAACAGCTGTGAGAAGGATAGTTTTAGGCAGCCCCGAGAAGAAGTATAGGTGAAAGAAGAAGCACTTCAGAGCAGAGGTAGCTCAGTAAAGAGGTGGCTCAGTGAAAAAACCGGCTTAGAGAAGACTTGGCTTGGGGAATGGGTAGCTCAGCCCATTCAGTCGTTCAGTCAATCAGGACTTCAGTCGTTCACTCATTCATTGATTCACCCATTCCTTGGTTCATTTCATTGCATTTTAGTCCATTCTATTCCATTCCACTCCACTACATTCCATTCATTTCTTCCATTTACTTCATTTCATTCATTTTTTTTATTAATTTCATTTCGTACAATTCATCATCAATTCATCCATTTCATTCATGTTATTCTTTTCATTCATTTCATTCACTTCCTTCATTTCATTTGTTTCTTTCATTTTATCCAATTCGTTCATTTCTTTCATTCCATTCCATTCCATTTCATCTCATTCTCACTCGCTCACTCACTCACTCATTCAATCACTCACTCATTGATTTGTTCACTCATGTCATTCATTCACCCACTTATTCAGATTCACTAAATCCTTCATGCTTTCACTTATTCCTTCCTTCTTTGATTAATATTCAGCCATTCATTCACTCAATTTGCACATTCACCTGATTCATTAAATTATTGAGTCATATTGAGTCAGTAATTCATTCACTCTTTCACTCACCCACTCACTCAGTCACTCCTTCACTCTTTCACTTGTTCAATCATGTCATTCACTGCAATTTTGCATTTACCCATTCTCTCTTGCATCTGTTTGTTCAATGATTCATTCGTTCATTCGTTCATTCAATCGTTCAATTCATTCATGCATCCCACTTCGTCAACTCATTCAGCCAGTTGTGCAATCCAAAGGCTTTCCGATAGGCCCTAATGCAAATAGCCACTGCTCTTTCCTCTTTCCAAAACCTCTACCCACGGCCGGGCGTTACTGGTACAGGGTTCTACCTGGAACCCCAAACAACCAGAAACAAATGAATGGTTGTTTCCCTGTCGTGAAGAATCCCTAACAAAGAATTGTTTGGGAAAACCGCCATGTCTATTTCTGTTTCGGGTTCCAGGACATGGGCATCCTGGTTGGCCAGATTTCTCACCACCACAAAATCAAAAACTCCGTTGGCAAATCTGCAAAGAAACCCGTTGCATCTCGAATTTACTGAGACATGAATCCTATCCTACACCTCAGAATGCTCTTGTTTTAAGAACCTTTCAGGTCGACATGTGGCTATAGTGACCGAAAATGATGCCTCTAATTGAGGAAAAAAACAAAAGGCGTGTCATTTTTCAGATCTGAAACCAGTAACCATCCAAGTTCCAAGTTTGGGGGGGAATTTGAGCCATAGTCATCATAGTCATCCGTAGGACTATGCGAGCACACCCAGGGTGCCTTCCATGGCCAGGCCAACATCTGCATCACCTCAGATGTTAAAAAACAGAAAGCTGAATGCTCGCCTGACGCATGCAAACATGCATATTTGCTGGCGCCATCGCCATAGAATGCACCTTCGATCCTCGTATTTCCACTGGTACATCATTCCTAACTGCTATAGAGTGCAGCTTCCTGCGTGCAATATGTTTGTGAAATATAGCAGCTGCGCTTACCATGGCAACCCCCGGTTCCTTACCCTTGGGGGTCCTACATCGGATGGAACCATGCCGTGTGAGGATTGCTAGATTGCGACTCTGCTTCGCAAATGGCGGAAGGGTCGCCACACAAGGCTTGCATGGGTGAGTTTTTTGTAGTTCCCCAATAGCGATGGCTTGGGGTTGTTAACTCTAAAGGCGAACGGGCGCCGTCGGGTTCACGGCTGCCGGCCTGGGCGGTGTCTCGGTTCCAGTGGTGTCTCGGTGCTGTCTCGGTGGTATCTCGGTGGTGCCTCGATGGTGTCTCGGTGGTGCCTCTTGCTGGTGTCTTGCTGGTGTCTCGGTTGCGTTTTGGTGGTGCCTTGGTGGTCTCTCGGTGGTGCCTTCGTGGTGTCTCAATGGTGTTGGTGGTTCCTTGGTGTGTGGTGTCTTGGTGGTGTGTTTGTGGAGTTCTGTGGTGTCTGTGATGTCTTGGTGTCTTGATGGCAATCAAGATTGGCAATCTCCTTAGCAATCTTGGTGTGTGGCGTCTCCGTGTATGGCGTCTCCGTGTATGGCGTTGTGCTCTTTTGATGGTTTCTCGGTGGTGCCTTCATGGTGTCCTGGTGGTGCCTCGGTGGTGCCTCGGTGGCGCTTTGGTGGTGTCTTCGCGGTGTCTTGGTTGTGTCCCGGTGGCGTTTCACTGCCCCTCGCTCAATTGAGGGTGTTCTTCCGGGTTGGTCACACCATGCACCAAGTAGTTTCACGGTTGCACCAAGTAGTTTTCAACGGTTCCATCCTGTTGTCACGCTGACGATCATGACTGCTGATGATGATGATGATGATGGTGATGATGATGATGATGGTGATGATGATGATGGTGGTGATGATGGTGATGATGATGATGATGGTGATGATGGTGGTGATGATGATGTTGATGAGGATGGCGATGGCGATGGGGATGACGATGACGATTGCATGTGTTTGCAGGTTTGGGTGAAGGCGGTGTCGGGACGGATGTTAACGTATGTTTGGACTTAGCGTGCTTACTTTGATGCTTCTACCGAAACAACTAAGCTGCGAACATTCCTTGATGCCATGCAGCAACCAGTGAAACCGACATTTGTAAATTGCGCGGGACATGCAGCTGTTTGAAAGTAACGTGTGTAAATTGGAAGGTGCACGCAGCATTCTGGAGCTAGGCCTTTGTCTCTTTCTTCCTGCCGTCCTTCCTTCTCTCCCTCCCTCCCTCCTTTTTTCCCTTGCTCCTGTCAAAATATGTCGAAATTATTTCCTTCCTTCCTTTTTGTTTATGCTAATACCGATACCTTTCTTTCGATACATGTGCGTGAGAGTCTTGGCGCAAGCGTAGCGTGCAGCAAGTATGTCAGCTCTTCTAGTGACGTGAGCAGCCCGCAGCCCAAAATGTGGCAAGCACCGTGCAGTTTACAGATTTTAGCCGCAACATGCTGCAAACACCATGCCATTACATATGTGCAACGTGCAGATGATAAGTCCAACATGTTGCAAATACCATTCCACTTGCAGCTTTGTTTGAACTTCAGAAAACCGTAGAATAGCATCCAACTTACAGATGTCAATTTCAAAACGCTGCAAATGCCATGCGGTTTGAAAGTGATAGTTACAACGTATTGCCAGCACCATGCGTTGCGCTAAGTTTTGCCTAAGTATGCTGCACATACTGTGCAAGTGATAGTTTTTGGTTCGGCATGCTGCAAGCATTCTACAGTGTGCAGCCGTTTTGCTTCCGACCGCTGTACAAACACAACACTTTTTTCAGATATGTTTCCAAATCTTGCAAACATCATGCAATTTGCAGATGTAGCTTCGCGCTGCTGCAAAATATCTTCGCGAGAGCAAAATTCCGCGCAATGAACTGATGTTGCATAAAAACATGCAGTGCACCGGTGCTAGCTGCTAAAGGCTACAAATACCGAGCAATCTTGCGCATATATTGCGACTTACGCACAGGTGCGATTAAACTTTACACAGGGATGCTTTTACACAGAGGAACTTTTACACACAGACGCGCAGGTACTTCTACACGCAGATGCCTTTACACAGCGATGCTTTGACACAGGAATGCTTTTTGCACGCATGCGCTTTTATACACGGATTCTTTTGACACAGAGTATCCTTTACACACAGAAGATTTCACACACACACACAATACTCTTACGCAGAGGTGTTTGCACAGCAATACATTTATACAGAAGCGTTTTTAAACACAGGTAGTCCACAGATACTTTTACAAAGAGGTGCTTTTGCATGGGTGCTTTTACGCGCAGGTGCTTTTAGACTAGGACGCTTCTAGGCAGAGGAACTTTTACATGGGTGAGGCTGGACACACGATTTAGGGGGGTTCAAACCATTACTTTGGAATCAGGTTTCTATCCGTTCTTACTGATTTAGGGGAAAGGTTCAGCTGATTTAGGGGAGGGTTCAAGCCATTTTGGAATCAGGTTTCCATCCAGTCTCACTTGTACGTTTTACACAGAAATCATGCTTTTGCAGAGAGATGCCTTTACACTCAAGTGCTTCTACACAGTGAGGGACCTTCACACAGAGATGGTTTTACTCAGAGAGATGATTTTACAAAGGGATGCTTCTACACGCAGGTGCTCTTACACGGAGATGCTTACAACGCAGAGATGCTTTTACACACAGGTGCTTTAGGACACAAATACTTTTACACAGAGATGTGTGTAAAGAGAAACTTTTGGATTTTAGATGCAGGTGCGTTTTCACACAGGCGCCTTTACACAGAGATGCTTTGCACAGGTGTTTCACACACTAATACGTTTACACCGTGCTTTTGCATACAAGTTCTTTTATACAGAGATTCTGTTACACGCAAGTGCTTTTACGCAGACATACTTTGAAACACAGTGACAGGTGCTTTTACACAACTGCTTAGACGTTCTTACGCAGACATACTTTTAATCTGAATTCCGACGGTGGACACACATTGGGTTGCAGAGCACCAAAAAAACGCAACTTCACCGTTTTTTAACCGCATTCAGTGCAAGAGTATCTGCACAAAACCATCCAAACGCAAAAAAACGTAATATCACCTCAGCTTTGACCATCGAAACGCATTTGGTGCGAAAGGGTCTATGCAAAACCATCCAAACACAGAAAACCGTAATATCACCTCAGCTTTGACGATCGAAACGCATCTGGTGCGAGAGGGGCTATGCAAAACCATCGAAACGCAAAAAGCTCAATTTCGTTGCAGTTTTTGAAAATCGAGATGCATTTCGTCGGAAAGGGTTGACCCAGCACAAACCCACGTTGCAGTTTCACCGCAATTTTTGGCGATCGACGCTTCGTGCCAGAGGGTTGTGTTTCGTGGACATCAATCCACGCTGCCCTGTCGCCCTGGGACAGACCAAGTCGAGCCTATAGCTGTTCGGCATTGCTGATTTTCCGTAACCCCCGGAAAGCCATGTGTGAGCCCAAAGGTGTTTGTTGGGGGGTTACGGACCGTGCTGAGTATGTGTTGGAAACGCTTTCTGCAAATTTCAATGCCGAAACTGTAGGTGTCTTCAAAACGTTGATCTCCACCTCCATCTTTAATTTTGAAGTGTTTTTAAGAAGTTGACCCCCACCTGCACCGTGAGAAGTAGTGTGTTGGTATATTCATTGATGTGGTGATCCTATGTACCTGCATCTATGCACCTGCGCCTCAACGTCTGATTCGGAAGGATATTTACCTGCAACTACACCTGTGTATCTCATTATGTAGATGCATTAAAGAAGACCATGTCCACCTGCATCTGAACACAAGTTGACATTTGTCGAACATGAAAAGCGAGGATGTTGAGGATGATGGTGGTGATGGTGGTGATGATGATGATGATGATCATGATGATGATGATGATGATGGTGATGATGATGATGAGAATGATGATGATGATGATGATGGTGATGATGGTGATGATGATGATGATGGTGATGATGATGATGATGATTCTTTTTATTGATGATGATACGGCCATGGTTAATGAAAAAGAACAATCAAATGATGATGCTGAAGGTGGTGATGATGATGATGATGATGATGATGATGCTGGTGTTGTGATATTATTGTTGTGACGGTGTTGTGGTGATGGTGGTGGGAATGACACAAGTATGCTGGCAGCAACTTTTTGGGAAAACAGCTTTGCAGATCCTTTCGGGAAGTGGTAGTGTCCGCCTTGCTGGTGTCTTGGTGGTCTCTCAATTGTGTTTCGGTGGTTGTTGGTGTCTTGTGGCACTTTGGTGGTGCGTCCGTAGTGTCTTGACGGTGTTCGGTGATTTGGGTGCTTTGCTCATGTTTCGGTGGTGTTTCTGTGGTGTCTCGGCGCTGTTCCCGTGGTGCCTTGGGGTATTGAAGGAATGGTATTTTTTTGACTAAGCTGGCTCACCTCTCAATACCAAAGTGGCGTCAAAAGAAACGCGAAACTTTGCTATTGGGGTTGTATGCTGGGTTAATTCTTCGCATGTTTTTTCCTCTACTCTGCTTTGCGATCGCGATGGAATGGCTGGGTGAGTGCTGCTGATTGCCGCAGCTTCGTAGGTAGGTCTATGATGTTTTGCAGCCTCGTGGTGCAATCACAAGTTCTGGTGTCAAATAATGCCAGATACTATGCTGTCAATGAACGCCTCAATGACACAATGGGCAAAGCCGTCTGCATCTTACAAAGTCTGCTCCGTTGGCAGGTAAAAGACACGACTGCGCGAGTCTATCCTGGTGTACATGTTACACCTTTGGATGCTTAGATTCATGTTGTGTGACATACACGTAGAAAGGGAAAACTAAAATGACGTCACATGACACCTCATCTCAAAACAAGTATGCGCATGTACAGTGCTGCATCACATCACAAATCGTTCAAAGACAAGCCATGCCTACACAGCATCATACTTGTCACATCTTGTCAACAATCATTAGATTGAAGCTCTGATAAGCTCTGGAATTCTAATTGTCTTTTCTTGGCGCAGGGGCCGCGCTGATTGCTTGACGACGCGGACGACAGCGACGACGATGGCGACGACAATGACAGCGGTCGTCGTCATCGTCGTCATCATCGCCGTCAAAGCCCCCTCCTAGTAGACTAGAACCCCCCCCTTCAACTTGGAACTAGTTAATTATCATTCAATATTAGTTTCAAAGAGTCTTCGGCTGAATATTTCTTTCAATATGTGGCACGACTCTGGACCCTGGACCCATATCTCCCGCCACTTTGGATCTCTGGGTGTTACTTCCATAAGGCCAAGGATTGCCTCAAGTCGCCGGTGATTATTGAATATTGAACCATTTGATAAGGATTTGAGAACTGAACATCAACTAAGTTGTCTTCCGTTGGGACAAACAATTTACAGAGCCTAAACAATCTCCATCCGCGCTCAAAACAGTGTTGCTTTGTCGTTTGCAAGCATTGCTTTTACGCTGCGCAGTACACAGGGATAATTGGCTAATCGCTTGCCTTTGATAGCACCCAGTCGTTCCATTTCGTTCCTCCCTATTTCACGCTTTGATGTATTGAATTTCCTCAAGTGGGACCGAAGATGACTTGGGAACCTTGCTAAGTGAGAGGAAAAACAGTCAAGCTGTTGATCAATTGGCAAAAATCAGTCAAGGTACCATCATCGTCGTCAGAATCATCGCAATGCAAACAATCTGAATTGGCGGGAAGTCAGTGGCCAAGACAACCGGCAAATTGATCAATGGCCCTCGAACGAGCAGCGGCACTCCAAACCACCATGAATCAAGCCGGAACCGGAAAACCAAGAAGCGCACAGCTGCAACAAGATGGTCCTGCCGCGTTGCACTCCATCTGGGGACCTCAGTAGCAAACGGCATGGACGTGTGAACTGAAGGCTAGAGTATGTCCATGCATGGGGGTTGAAATTCCAGGGGGTAGTTTGGCCACCGTGGCCACCCCTTTTAGTAATTACAAATGCTTGTATCAACCCCCCTGCTACAAAAAAACAACCCACACACTCAAAAACACTCAAAAAGTCACTGCCAAAAGGGGGCCCCCACCTGTGCCATGGATATTTTGCGCTTTATTATTTGGCGGATAGCTTGCGATGACTTACCAGCCGCTGCGTTTGCTTGACAGCAAAGGGTATGAGGGCGAATTGGGTCTTCGTTCTGAGAACGCTTACGCAAGCCTTGACGACGAGGTAAACAAATATAGATACTATACTGTAGGTATCTGTTGGCTTGTAGTTTCTTTTTGATGAAAGTGAGTTGCGTGTTTGGCAGTCAATTCCCCCGCAGGATCTGCAATTTTGTGCGTCTCAACCCGGCGGCGCCATTGTGTTTGAAACCAGAAACTGCTAACTAGTGTAGCAAAAAAAATCAACATTGCTGATGCCACACGCAAAAAACATGTAACATGTAGTTTCCAAACGTAATTGAGGTGCTCAAAGTTCATGCTGACTACATTCATGGGCAATGCAGAAAGGCATGATGTAAGAAGAAATTCAAGCGGTGTAGCATCATGAAGGCGTGATAAAACAACCAAACATCATCTGATGATATGGAGAAGTAGGCAGCATAACATGAGGTAGAGAAGGTCGAGCGCAGTTAGCATGAAGTAGAGAAGATCAAGCAGCGTTGCATCATAAAGACAAGATCAAACAGCATCACATGATATGACATGGAGAACATTAAGCGGCATAAAATGAGGTAGGGAAGGCCTAGCAGCGTAGCATGAGGTAGAGAAGGTCAAGCAGCGTAGCATCATGAAGACAAGATCAAGCAGCATAGGTGATTTAGAGAAGTTGGAGCGGTAAGGGCATGCTGTAAGGCAGGTTAAGCAAAGTAGCCGGAGCTAGAGAAGATCAAGCAGCATAAAATCATAAAGACAAGATCAACTAGCATAACATGATATATAGAGAACATTAAACAGCATAAGGCGAGGAAGAGAAGGCCAAGCAGTGTAGCATCATGGAGACCGAATCAAGTAGCATAGCATGACATAGGCAAGATGAAGCAGCAATAGCATGATAGAGGCAAGCTCAAGAAGTGTAGCATGAGGTAAAGAGCAGGCAGCGCAGCATCATGAAGTTCTATGGATATCAACTGGAACGCTGGGCAACACTGTTCCCCTGATCACTTCCATTGAAATAATGATGAGGTGGATGCTTTGAGACAACCATAGGACCAAGAGGACCCATGCCAACCAGATCTGTTCACGCATGGAGTGAATGACTCAGTGGTCAGGTGGAATGTTTTATAGATAACCAAAACAAAACTGGTCACACTGTCAACCAGCTTAATACCTTGGCATTAATGATGGTGGAATAGTTTCAGTGACAGACTGGATGCATACTTGAACACATCACACACATTTCACTTAGCAACAAAAAAGACACCAAGAGCAACCAAGCAACTGCTAAACAACGCTAAGTATTGGGCTCTACCTGGAGCTCATCTTCAATGAAGGATCACAGCTCCGCTACCACTTGAAGAGGGGCAATAGCGTCCTGATAGGATCAGCTAGAGCGTCTTCCCGGGCAGCAAGCACTAGTTTTCCTCTGTCGGCCAAAAGCCAGTCAGTGCAGTGCCTAGGCTACAAGCTATACCTCTATATCTTTCTCTTGAGCCTTGACAGCGTATATAAACTGTGCTCAGTACTCATGCTATGCCCTGGTAGGGTGAAGTCCAAAACAAAAACGTAGGGGGGGTGCGACAACGTTCTTGACGAATATTATACATGGTCCACGGAACTTGTTGCCGTTGTAACATGTTGCAGATGCTCTCTTATGGTCGTCAGCTAAAAACTGCGGTAAAATTGCGATTTCACAACTTCCACGGCAACCCCTTCGCACGAAATGAGGTTCGATCGCCAAAAATTGCGGTAAAATTGCGATTTTACAACTTCGGCGGCAACCCTTTCGCACGAAATGAAGTTCGATCGCCGAAAACTGCAGTAAAATTGCGATTTCTCTTGTCCGGGCGCAACCCTTTCGCACGAAATGAACAATAAAATTGGGATTTAACGCGTCTGTGTGTAAACGTGTTTCTGTGTAAACGCGTCTGTGTGTGAAAGATCTGTGAAAAGCTTCTGTGTGTAAACGCTTCTGTGTGTAAAAGCGTCTGTGTGTAAAAGCGTCTGTGTGTAAAAGCGTCTGTGTGTAAAAGTGTCTGTGTGTAAAAGTGTCTGTGTGTAAAAGCGCCTATGTGTAAAAGTGTCTGTGTAAAAGCGTCTGTGTAAAAGCGTCTGTGTGTAAACGCTTCTAAGGTTTCGCAGCCGATAAGGGGCCTTTGGAATTTGATTCTAGGGTCCTTGGTGATTTAGTTCTACCTCTGGTTGTGTGATAATATATGTTTTCCAATATTTATTTCTTTATCTATCTTATTTATCAAGGTAGGTGGCCTTGGTATATACTAGTGAAATTGATACCAAAGGAAAAATTATATTGGCTTAGTGTCCCTTGGATGTTTCAATACTAAAATCAATTCTTATCCGTCATTCGGTAGTCATGCCAAGAAGGGGATTGATAATTAGCCTCTCCATCCATTTGCCCTTCTGCTCGTGGAAGTACCAGTCAGAACAAGCGATCACCATTCGATCGTAATTCAGATATGTTTTTTTTGGTTGAGTACTTAGATAAACATATAAAATAAAAAATGGTTCTGCGACGGATTTGCGGGGGCGATGGATTTGGGGTCCCCCGAGCCAAAAGATCGGCCAAAAAAAAACTGCCTAAATCTCAGAAGGACCCCAAATCCATTGCGGGAAAAATCATGGTATAATATAATAGTAAGGCTGTTCCCAGGGTACAACCTCCGTATTGCCCAAGTCTAGGTGCAGAAACCTGCACCTTGACTTAGGCAATACCCCACCAAGCGCCTAGGATATCGGCAAAAAAAATTGGCCTAAGTCAAGGTGCAGATTTCTGCGCCCTGAGTTCGCAAAATTTTAATTGGACATTGCATTTAAAGGATATATGATGTAGACGGAGAAAAAATCGGGAAATTTAGTACAGTACTTGAAAAAAGAGTGATCATCAGAGATAATATTGGTGACTTTATACCAAAGATATATGCGGGCACCACCCCAGAAGAAACATGAGCGTGGTTAATACCTATTCCATTTTAATCCAGCAATTGGTCGGGTACCCTTGAAGGGAAATGGTCCTGAAAATCCAAAGAATATGATAGAAAAAATAATCGTAATCGATACTGGGATGATACCAATTTAATCAACAAATTGGTTGCCTAAGAGTGAAAATAATAATGCACATATGATTATCCATGAACATGGTAGAAAACAAGTAGATACATTAAATAACCAATGGTAAGATGATACCCATTTAATCAATCAATTGGTTACCTCATAGGGGAAATAATAAGCTACCCATAATACACATCAATTCCACCATACATACAACATTTGGAAAGACCCAAGAATCCATTTCCAGAGACCCCAGATCAATTACAAAACCTTTTATGTGTGTAAAAGCTTCTGTGTGTAAAAGCTTCTGTGTGCAAAAGCGTCTGTGTGTAAAAGGTTCTGTGTGTGAAAAACTATACGAAGGATACGATGCAAACTATTGCCTTGTACTTGTAAAATATTGTCTTGATACTACTCTTGGTCTTCTCGTCTGCCTATAATATATTGTCTTGTAATATAGTGCCTCAATACTAACAACAGAAGACCCTGCTCCTCTATGCTCTCGGGCCATCCGTCGTCTAGTTTTTTTTTTGGCCCTCGAAGAACAAAACCGATTCACCGCAAAGGCGAAAGGCAATTTTGACACTTGAGTCACACGCCTGCCAATCGAAACGAATTCATGTTGCAAATATTTTTTGACAAGTCCCACAAATACCAGCATTTTACCTCTTAGCCTCGAAAGTCTCAATTTCAAATTTGTCACCCTTACAAGGGCGGCTTTATAGAGCCATTTTGAACCTGTTTGCCTGACCAACAGGTCTCTCTAAAAAATGAAGGTACTCATGCTCACACGTAGCCAAAACAAATTGTTCTCTACAAAAATCCTTTTGGTTTTTAGAACATGCCGAGTTGCTACACATGGATGGGTCAACTACAAAACGGGGTTCACAAGTAGGTTTTGGACCTTCAAAGTCCTTAATCAAAAGTTGTTTGTACTAGCGCTCAAGCTCTGCCTTTTGGTAAGAGAAATTTCAACGCCCATGTCCATGCGACAATGTTCAACTGAAAAAGCACGAAAACGTTCTTGCTTGACCAAACATGACTTGATAGGAAAAACGCACACATTCACCCAGTCATTCCTGGCATGTGCAACAACTCAATATAACTCAATCATTCATGAGGTGGTAAACCCAACCATTCAACTACCGTTCAAGATTCAAGCACACGAAATCGTACCACTACATTTTTCTACCACTCACTCAGCACACCGTTGACCTGTTCACAACTTTACTGCTTAACTTGCCAACTACGCCAGCGGCCGAAACCATCCTGGGTAAGGTGGCCAGCCACTCGCCCAACACCTTCCTCTACACACCCTCCACTCCGGCCCAGGTGTGTACAACAAGGTTTCAAGAAGTCAAAATAGGTCTGACAAATTCTGACAATATCTTCACTATAGGGTTTCATAGGGTTTCCATATGTCCCATTTTGCAGCTGTGCGGCCATCAAGACCGCAGTGATACACAGCGCCACGAAGCCGAAGACAAAGACGAGGAGCAAAACCCACGCAATGGCCAGCATAGCATCATGTTCGGCAGAGCCACAAATGACACCCGGATACTTGAGGATACTTCTGAGGCCGTTTGGATGTCTGTAGCACATCATTGGGGCCAAAGCTGTGGCGCTCATGGTGCTAAAGCCTAATTGCAGGAATGCTCCCATTGTGCTGCAAACTTTAGGCCCTTCCCAATGATGCTTCTTTGGGAAGAGTTTCGAGAGAGCATAGCAAAGCGCCATCCAGGCCACGCCAAGTGGGAAGATCAATGCGCTCAGCAGGTAGCGGACTGGTTCTGACTGGCCTCTGCAGCTGGCCCAACACAAACCCAAGGATCAAGCAGCCCAACTAACAAAACACTCGACAAAATAACAGAACTGTTGATAATTTTCCCTGGTGGGCCCACCTGCAATGCATGAGAAACCATACGAATCAATGTCGAGCAATAAGAATTGGCAAATGCTGAAAAGTCCCTGAAGGCTTATTGGCCATTCAACGGTCATCATGCCAATGAGACCCAAGTTTTGCATGGCCACACCAGCACGGCGAAGGAAGCAGTCGTCGCAAACAGCACAGTGGCTTTCGCAGTGACCTGCCAAAGTCTGCAAAAACCCAAATCCTGAATGACCTCTGACCTCCCGTACAAACGCGCAGGGTCACATGCAAGACCCGCATTTTGTTTAGGCACCCGCCTTAGAGGTAGTGAGATAGTAAGCCATAACCAAGAAAGCAAAGATGCCAAGAACTGCCAAGGCCTCATTGGCAATGGTGGCAGGGATATGATATGTGAATCAGAACCTTTCCTATCCGACCTTGCATCGAGAACCGTTCAGGATATACCAGTAGTACCGAACAAGGCAGTGGCGGAAGTAGGAAACCTATAGGAGAGGTTGGTTGTTGTGAATCATGGATGGCAGAGCGAAGCCACTGATGGACTGAAAGGTGATTGATCTCTCTCACTCTCTCTCTCTCTCTTTTGCTCTCTTTCTCTGACTATCAACCTACCCATCTATCTATCTATCCATCTATCCATCTATCGTTCTATCCATCTATCTATCTATCTACCTATCTATCTATCTATCTATCTATAGTGTCCCCCAAGAAGATAGAACAGTTTTTTCAGGATGTTACGTCCTGAAAACCGACGGGAAAATTTTGACCCGACATCCTGAAAACCGACGGGAAAATTTTGACCGAAATTTCGGGGAGAAATTTCCTGATGAAAACCTTGCTTA
>Ga0126342_10005560_pt1 | contig 22045 bp, 15 predicted proteins | sample Cyp1metagenome_FD_92528 | JGI IMG/M metagenome (GOLD analysis project Ga0126342, IMG submission 92528) | Coral microbial communities from Lord Howe Island, Old Settlement Bay, Australia - Cyphastrea 1 metagenome | ecosystem: Host-associated > Invertebrates > Cnidaria > Coral ...
CCATGGTTTTCCCATGGTTTTCCAAGGTTTTCCCATGGTTTTCCCATGGTTTTCCCATGGTTTTCCCATGGTTTTCCCATGGTTTTCCCATAGTTTTCCCATGGTTTTCCCATGGTTTTCCCATGGTTTTCCCATGGTTTTCCCATGGTTTTCCAAGGTTTTCCCATGGTTTTCCAAGGTTTTCCCATGGTTTTCCCATGGTTTTCCCATGGTTTTCCCATGGTTTTCCCATGGTTTTCCCAATGAAAAGATGGCAAACAGCTTCGCCAGGAAGGATTCCAAGGAGTCCAGGGTGCCTCGCTGCGTGGCTGCGGATGCCTTGGCGGAGGACTGACGGCAAAGGGCGAGACGGGGCGAGACGGGAGGGCGGCAAAGGGTTGAGATAAAAGCCATCCTTTTCATATTTAGATATGGATTATAGGGATATATTATGGGAAATATGAATTATAGGGATTATGGATTATAGGGATTATAGGGATAATCATGGGATTATTAAATAGGATGGTTATTATTTATAATCATTGGTTATTGTGAAAATTGGGATTATTAACCAATACTAACCAGTACTAACAATTATACATATAGGGAATTATAGGGATATATTATGATGGTTTTTATGGAATATTGTTGATTATTGTTGATTATTGTTGATGATGATTATCTGTTTTCATGGTGGTTACCCTCTGGTAAACATACAAAAAACTATGGAAAATCACAATGCTATCAATGGGAAAATCCACTATGTCAATGGCCACTTTCAATGGCTATGTTAGTTTACCAGAGGGTATCCATATAGGGATATATTATGATGTTTTTATGGAATAATTTGTATATGATGGGATATATTATATATTATATTGTTTTATGGAATAACTATGATATATATAGAGATATATATGGGTAAATTATAACGACCTCACTGTTCTCCCGAAGCCTGGAATCATGGTTAGTAAGGGAAATCATCCCCACATGTCCTTAATTCAGGTTAGTGAAAACATATAATTTACCCAGACTTATATATGATGGATGATGGATGATGGATATACGGATATACGTTATACACGATGGCTAAGATTTAGATCATGGATTTGTAGATGGATTTATACACGACCACTTCTCTTGCTATTTTGTTTGTGTACATTTATTTCAAGATTTTCGATGTTAGAATTACCCTCTGGTAATTTAACATAGCTATTGAAAATCACCATTTTTAATGGGAAAATCCACTATTTCAATGGCCATTTTCAATAGCTATGTTGACATAACCAGAGGGTATTAAAATCATCAATCCCATGAAGTGTAAAAACAACGAGACGCACCAAGTTTTGGGACCCCCACAAGACTTCCTATGTTGGGTCGTGAGAAATATACTTTCCATAGAGTAAGTGCGGTGAATTGGTGAATAGCAAATCCATATTTAGGTAAATCCATATAGCAAATAGTATTTACCATTATTTACCCTCTGGTAATTTAACATAACTATGGAAAATCACCATTTATAGTGGTTTTTCCCATTAAAAATTGTGATTTTCCATAGCTATGTTAAATTACCAGAGGGTATATAGATATGATTTCCGTATTTGCCATGATTTACCGTATTGCTTGGCTAGCTGATTTGCAGTCGTTGCTATCCCTTTGGCGGATTTGGGTAGCAGAAACTGAAGATTTAAGGGCCATTGCTGTTCCATATTTTTCCGCATCAAGCTGGTGCCCCCCAAGTTGGTTTATAAAATCCACGAACTGTGATATCTACCATTAACCATAGCAATTCACCTAGATATGACCCAACTTGGCATACTTAGCTATCCTTTCGGGGTCCCAGCTTGCAACATATCATATCAACTTGGTTGTATATCCCAAACCACATCCCATCCGTGAAATTCCAAAAATCATTTGCAATTTTTGTTGGGTCATATTGATGGATTGGTTGGATCATGATGGTATATCCCATAGTATCATAGTAATATTGACCATAGCAATATTAACCATAGAGATGGCTCATTGGCTTTATACCATAGTAATAAATCAACCATATTGATGTTGAAATCATTTAATGGGGATTTCCGGACCAACCATTGAATGCCGCAGGCCAGTGATAGCGAAGTCACTGAGGCGCGAAATCTATGTGCTACTGGGCAGAGACAGTTGGCACGGGGGGCAGATTTTGTAACGAACAACGGCTGAATTACTATGGTATATTAAATATTACTATGGTATGTTATATATTACCATGGTATATTGCTATGATATGATTGTCTGAAAATCGGGTACCCCCATGTTTCCAGTGCTTAGTCATCTTTTTTTCGATATTGACATGGCGATGTGGAGGGCATACCCCATTTTCAGACACACCCTAAGTGGCAGACATAAAAAACATAGCTATGGCACATGGCCTATTTACAGATGGTTCCAGATGATTTGCGGATTAAAGATTGTGATTTGCCATAGCTACCCTCTGGTAAACTAACATAGCTATTGAAAATGGCCATTTATAGTGGATTTTCCCATAAAAAAAATGTGATTTTCCATAGCTATGTTAAGTTACCAGAGGGTATATAGATTACCAGAGTGTAAGTGGCAAGAGCTGGGGAATGAGGCTGAAAAGAATGCAACACGGAGGATCTCATGAAGAAACACGGGGCTTTCACAATGATCACAGATAGCAAAGGAGAAACAAGGCCCATTGCCACTTGTTATCCTCTTGTTAAGTGGTGTGGAAAACCTTGCATTTCGCTTGAACTCTTCGGAGCTGATCAAGTGGCTTTTGATGTTTTCCACTGTCAGTCCCGCAGGCGCCCAGCGGCGACGATGCATCAGGTGACGAAATGGCAGCCCCAAAGACCGAGAAACCCACAGCATCCGTGACTGCGGATGCCGCGGCAGCCAAAGGTCAAGCAACGTCGCCAGCCAAAACTGTAGCAACAGCAGCAGCAGCACCAGCAGCACCAAAACATGTACCAGCCGAAGCGCCATCAACAGCACCAGCGACAGCACCAGCGACAGCACCAGCGACAGCACCAGCAACAGCACCAGCGACAACACCAGCGACAGCACCAGCGACAGCACCAGCAACAGCACCAGCGACAGCACCAGCGACAGCATCCGCTGCACCCGCTGCACCCGCTGCAGCTGCACCAGCGACAGCACCCGCTGCACCCGCTGCAGCTGCACCAGCGACAGCACCCGCTGCAGCTGCACCCGCTGCACCCGCTGCAGCTGCACCCGCTGCACCCGCTGCAGCTGCACCCGCTGCACCCGCTGCACCTGCTGCACCCGCGGTCGCTGTGGCTGCTGCGACTGCTGCTGCGGCTGCACCTGTGACCACTGCACCGACAGCAGCTGCAGCAGTTGCGCCTGCTGCGGTGCCGCCAGCACCAGCTCTGCAGGGATCCTGGTGATGTTATGGTTCGGGGGATGATTCCAATAGCATCCTCTGGCTCAAACTGGTGATGTTGAGATTCTTGTAGTCCCAACGACAGTAGAATGAACGCAGTAGTTAATTCCGGTACCACCATCTGGAGTGTTTGAATTCCAACTGTGTTGCAGTACAGTACTGTAAGTGGTCTATCTTTCGACCAGGAAACTGACACTTTGGGATCCCACTCATCTAAACTCGGACATGGTTCATATCTTTGTGATTCTTGCTCCTGAATGGGTCAGGCAGATGATCAGATGCCTTTGCCCACATTTGGAAATCACTTGGCCAATGAAACAAAGTTCATTTTTCACGATCAGAGCACCAGATTTTTGCCAAGTCTGGCACCCTGTGGCTTTTTGTTTGGCCCGTTTCGTTCCCGTTTCGTTGTGGTGTGCACCAAGGCCCGGTTCGGCTTTGCCAGGCGGGGATGCTTGACCTGGGACCTGGGAACGTCGGTGTGATGCAATTTTTGTGATGACATGGGGATTGACACTACCCTCTGGTAATGGGACAACTCACTATTTCTATGGCCATTTTCTAATGGGAAACTATGGTAAACATACAAAAAAATCTATGGAAAATCACCATTTTTAATGGGACAACTCACATCAACTCACTATTTCTATGGCCATTTTCAATGGCTATGTTAAATTACCAGAGGGTCCAGAGGGTCCAGAGGGTATCTAAGATTGGCGATGTTGCAACATGTTGATCTGTAGCCCATTTCATAGATGGTTCTATTGGACCGAAGTAACCATTATAACCATTCATGAGGAGCAGTGGAACGCCTTCCTGCCAACAGATAGGTACTGGTCCAGTAGCGTTTATGGATCAATTTGATCACAGAAATTGGATGCATCAGTGATCAAGACATATTCCCAGAGCGGATTTGGTGATTTGGTTCCCTCCAGTGATCCATTTGATAAGCAGTCCGATTATTGGGGCATATATATTGCAGCTGAAGATTTCAACACAAGTCCCCGGTTGACTCAGGGGACTCGTCGTTGCCATGTCATCAACTGGGACTGGTGACTGGGGTGACTGGTTGAAATCCCATGGGGATTTCCATGGGATTTCCTGAAAAGAAGCTCACCGAAGAAAATCATTAGACCCACCGTCCCGAAAGAATGGGCTGATGAGATCATTGACACGGGGTGCACATGGGCTTAGTTTTATGGGTCTAAGTGTTTTTTTACTATGGCAATAACCTGCACAAAATGGGATATAACATAAGACCTACAACTGCGGTGCCACTTATTAATTGCAGTGAAATACCTGAGTTAATTGATTGGGTGTAAAGAAAATGTTTGTGGCCTATATACCTACAACTATGGGCAATCCCAGGCAATTCATTCCAGTGAAATTGAGACCTGGAATTGCCCCGTAGGTCAGGCTGTGCTGTCGATGGCGGGTTTACGTCCAGGACTGTTACCGTGAGGCATCTCAGGGGTTGGTCCTGGGGACACTTTGAGCGATAGGAAGTCAACAATGGGAATTCAATGATTTATGATGGGGAAGCCATCCGTAAATGGGGATGCAATGGGCATATCATGGGGATATAATGGAGTATTCATGATTGATGATATCAATGACATACCTTCTGTGATTTAACCGTTTGCTACGGAACATGGCAAATTAGGTGATTTGCCAGTAAAAAAGATGATTTTCCATAGCTATGTTGAATTGCCAAAGGGTACTTTTTCCCAAATTTTCCTTGGGGTTCCAGTCTTTGAATCTCAGGATTGCAGTGAATTTTATGGAAGTCTATGGGTACTGTAACCCCCAGAATGGTAACCCAGCGATAGCTCGTAACCGAAATATGGCCTGGTTTGGTGGGGGGTTGACCTTTGGGGGGAGTACCCACATTTAGCCAAGTTGCTCGATACCATTTCAATCCATTTTATATCTACGTAACAACAAAACAAAGATATATAACTAGATATAACTAGGATTGATGGTGGTTATGACAAGACCCAAGAAGCGTTCCCCTTGCGGGGCACCGTTCCCCAAGTTATACGACAGCTCCGTTGTCGTCATGGCGGGCTCAAGATTTCCCACCGATTTCCACGGCCACCTCCACGCGGAGGGGCAAGGAGCGGGATGCGGCTGGGAGCTGGGAAGCGAGCTGGGAAGGGAGCTGTGGTTGTATCCGAAGTATCAAAATGGGGAGCCAGTTGCAGCTACAAGTTGAGGCTACCTCAATTTTTCGTCATGGAATTCAAAGATCTAGTGGCCCCTCGGTTTTGGTTTCGTGTGACTTACTTGTGTTTCCTCATTGGTTGATGACCAAAGGTTCTGACCATTGGGAATTGGCTGTCAATGATCATGCACCGAACTAACTTAGAAGCAAAAGACTCAGTCCTGGTAGCATTTTCATTGCATCTAAGGATAGATCTGCACCTATTATACCATATCTGATGGGTGCTTTGGAACATTTTTTTTATTCCATATATTGGGAATATATATATATATATAATCATCCCAACTGACTTTCATATTTTTCAGAGGGGTAGGTATACCACCAACAAGATTTGGATTCCATGGCTTTTGATCCAGCCAGCCATCTCGGCAGTGTACCACAGCTGCGGTCCACTTGCTGGTGCTGCCGGCCCCTTAACCTTTCTCTTTTGAACTCCCATGCATATAATTGTATATACATATATATATATACACATAGAAATGCATATAGTATCATATAGTTACACACATATATATATATGTATGTGTTACATATATATATATATATGTATATATATATATATATGTGTCACATATATATATATATGTATGTATGTATGTGTGTGTATATATATATTATAGTATCGATATATCCAGCATGAATCCGATGGTTAGCCAACTTGGAGACCAATTTACCCAATACAAATCATCTATCAATCCACATTTTTGTTATGCAGTTAGGTCTGACAATTTATACCATTTTTGATTGTTAAGCGATGTTGAATGCCAATTTAAATGATATCTTCTTTGGGTGCCCCTTGAAAAGGCCGTGGACTTGTGGACTTTTTTTGTTTCAGACCTGCTAGGCAATGGAGCAAGAAACGAATTGGGCCTTGCTGGACAAACTGGAGCATCTTGCTTGACAAACATGGGCTGGGCCAACATTCGAAGCCCCAAATCATCCAAATCATTCAAATCATTAGATCCTATGACTTAGTATGGGTTACCAACCATGGTAACGACTAGGGATTTTCCATGACTTAAGAACCCCCCATTGAATCATGGCTTAATGCGGATGAATATGGGGAGTTATCCATCAAACATGGGGCCAGATGGGGGTTGGGTGTATGGGGATATTTCAGGAGTTTCCTAAAATGGCCCCCGAATCATCAAAAAACTGGTCACTTTTTCATAGGGAAACGAATGGTTCACATGGATAGAATATGTTTTCAGTGAATCATGTACGGGAAATCAGTTGGCCAAAAATACGGTCCATTGAAGTGACATTTTGATACATTTTGGATAATTTGTGGCTTGGTCTATTTTGTTCCCAAGTTGAAACTGAAGATGTTGCACGCATGCGTTTTGCCACATCCTTTTGTGGAGGTTTGAAACTTTTCTATCGATATTTGGTGGCCAATTTGGGACCTCACTTGCCAAGCTCCGAGATAGTGATACGAATGAGGGAACCTTCAAATGGGCGCACAAAACACAAGGTTTCGAAGTATAATCTACCCAGGAATCTGTGTGAAACTCTACTAGCCTGACGTCTCGCATGGCCAATCTTATTTCTTTCAATGAACATCTACAAAGAACCATGGTGAATCATTTAATTGTTCCTGTGATTTTCCATTTGTCCTTCAACCAATTTCGTTTATCCTTGTGACACAAATTGTATGAACTTGTGGGTAGGGCCTGTTAAAAGAGCAACAAAGGGTGTTCAAGCTACCTGGGAAGAGAAATCTAAATCATGTCTTTTGATGATTTACAGAATAGAGGGGGCTTTAGAATTTCAGATGGCTTTCCTTTCCATCCAGCTGGGTATCATTATCAACGCAGAAGCGGCCACTATGGCGGAACATCCCAATCACTGTCACAAGCCCCTTTTTGGGGTTGGTTTTTACTACTTGGATTGGTAAACAGCGAAGCAGATTCAGTGGCAATCCCACTTGGATGTGCGAAATGAGGTATGTCCATGGTTTGAACGGAACAGGCCAAAATTTCATGGGATATCCTCACATTTTTAATATTTTTCATGAGGTGTGCCCCAAAAAGGTGTATACCCCCAAATTGATGCAATTTTTGACAGGGAAAAGACCACAACCATTGATGTGCAGCTTGGTCAACCTGCATAACCCACCCTGTATTGAAACCAGTCACAAGCCTGTTGAACCGCATTGAACCCATCAAAGAAACGTTTTTCTTTTTGGCCACATGTCATTATTGACAAATATCACCTGTATTCACCTGTCATATCTTTTGTTTGGTTTATTGCATCATTTTCTGAGGATTTACCATGAACAATGACCATTTTTTGGTCATACCTTTTGTTCAAAAACAGCCACAGCCGACCTGAGAAAAAACTCGGACCGGCAGGTGTGCGGTGCATGATGGGCGGCCGCGCAAGGTGAGAGAGGCCACCAGGGACTGTGACTGATTTGATAGGGACATTTTAATGGACAAGTGGTTACCCTCTGGTAAACATACAAAAAACCATGGAAAATCACCATTTTTAATGGGAAAATCCAATATAAATGGCCATTTTCAATAGCTATGTTAAATTACCAGAGGGTAATTATGGACATTTGGTAGGGAAATTGTGGTCTTAATCATTTAATATGGTCATAGGGTATACCCTAAATAGGACAAGTGATTAATAGGGTATCACTTGTGGTATTAGCTTGTGATATCACAAGTGGTATACATGGGTATACCGTATGGTAATTTTGATGGACCACATTATTTTGATGGGTACCACTTTCAATAGGGTATTTTTCATAGAAAGTGGTAGCATCCAGTTGTGTTACAGTTGGTGTATGTAAAACCCCATCCAACTGTAGATGTATCCCCCTAACTGTAGATGTATCCCCCAACAAAACCCTAGCTAGCCTAGTGTTAAACTAAAATCTGAAATATCTATCTAAGGAGGCCCACATTGTATGTAAAATTACCATTCGCCGGTGGACTTTTTTGGGTAGATGGCTGGGAAACCAACAAGTTCGAACTGCCTCCTTTTCCCTGGCGCCATTTTCCAGATAGGGAGTCGTTGATGGAAAGAACCTGGCGCAACAAAACTGGTTGGTACCCTCTGGTAATTTAACATAACTATGGAAAATCATCATTTTTGATGGGTAAATCCACTATTTTTATGGCCATTTTCAATAGCTATGTTAGTTTACCAGAGGGTAGTTTCAAGTGTCGTTTCAACCAATAGAATTGGATGAACTGAGATGATCCCCTTTGACTTTCGCATATTTGTTTTGCACCAAGCAATGACCACTCGCTTCGTTGCTTCGCGTTGCTGTTTAGATTCCTCATTCAACTTGGAAAAGTTCTTATTCAAACACATTAAAACATATTAAACCATATCTGGTTGGTTGTTTGGAACATTTGGATTATTTTTCCATATATTGGGAATGTCATCATCCCAACTGACTTTCATATTTTTCAGAGGGGTAGGTATACCACCAACCAGATATTAAAACCTGGACCTGGATGATTCTTGGGTCCTAAAAAACTTGGAGTGTCACCAGGCCTTACGTCCCACTTGCGTCATGGTCAGGAGGCGAAACTGGGTCTCTTGCAATCCATCTACCGACAGATGGACTTGCGAAAGACGGGTCAAATTAGTCTCGCGGCAGGGACAACGGGGACGGGCACATGGGATAGACCTGTTCTTCTCATGAAAGTAACGGAGCTGAAAATTTGTGGTTCTTGCACTGTGAAGGCTTCATGATCTTCATGTTTTGCATAGCCTTCACGCCAAGCTGAAACATCCTTCAGAAACAATGCATCAGACTCTTATCATCAGCAGATCAGCATTTGTGCTCCAAGCCATGAAAAAAAGAATCATCGCCACTTTTTCCGGGCATCATTTTTCACCATTCCTTCCCTTTTTTTTGCTCAAAAAATCCAGCATAATCCACCCGAAGAGTGTTCCAGTTGTGGTGTGTTCGCCAGCGTCGTATCGGTGGCTTTCCGGCACCGAGGTAAGCAAGATTTAGGTTCCTTGCTGCGTAAGGTCGATCCAACCATTACCACGCAGAGGGCCCCTTGGATTCCAAGCGGATTCCTTGGTTGGATCCCTTTGATCTGACTGATCGTCCAGGATCCAGGGTTACTGCCATGGATTATGCACCATGAATTACAACTTCAATGGGGAAAATGATGGATGGATATGGCTGGGGTGCCATTTATTTTCAAAGGCTTTTATTTTTGTGAGTCAGTGGGGAAAAAACACTGGTCATTCAGGGGGTTTTCGCCGGCACTGATCCTTTTTTTTGAGGTCACTGCTTTACTCAAAAAAATCAGCTATGATGGAGATGATGTGGTGACTTTCGATGAGTACCTTGGCGGACCTTTTTTTGCAGAGTCTCTCAGGGGAGACCATCCAATTTTTGGGTTTCCAAAAATCCCCTAAACCCGAAACGAACATATGTCAGATGTCGAAATCCATCTTGAATCCAGATGTTCATCTTGAATGGCGCCATGGATTTCCATATTATTGATGTAACAATTGTATCAATTTGGGCTCCCTAGCAGCTAGACATCTTTATATCGTCTCCTGGAGGATGACACGGAACGCCGGAAGGGTTTTTTGTTAAATTACGCGTCGAGCCAGTCGAGCCATAGAAAAATGCCATAGCCAACTGGGCATCCCCAAAGATTTTGATGTTTTTGTCATATCAGTTTCCAGATATACGTTGAAACAAACCGCAACGAACAGCGTTGGGTCAAAAATGCTTTTTGGCGGAGATGGTTTGGTTGTTGCGACAGCAGGTTTGTGCAGTTCTACACCAAGTTTGAGGAGGAAGGCCGAATGAACGACGAGCAGGCGGATTTGGTCAAGGCGCATGACGTGATGGGAGAAATGCTATGGCGGTGTTGAATGTGGGGCTTTCCATAAATGGGGGTACCCCAAAATGGATGGTCATGGAAAATCATATGTTTAAAATGGATGATTTAGGGGTACCCCCATGACTTAGGACACCTGCAGGTCCATATGTTTATATAAATAATTAGAGGTGATGCCATGATAAATGGGAAAAATGATGGAAGATGAAGTTGAACATTTTCTGAACCGTGGTTGAAGTAGGAACCCTTTTCGGTTGACGGGTGGCGACACCGGCTCCCGTGGGGCCTTGCAACGAGTTTCGTTTCCATGACGAATTAAAGGACGTGTTTCTAGGTAGCTGATGTAACTGCATAGTAACATATGCGTACATATATTATGCATGTATGTACACACGTATATATATATATATATTATGTAATTATATATGTATATATTATGTATATATGTATATAGTATATATATATACATCGTATATATATATATATATATACATAATATATATATATATATATACATAATTATACATAATGTATATATATATATATTATGTATATATATATATATATTATGTATATTTGCCCAGGCGTTGCGCGTATATATATATATATATATGTCTATATACTCCCATACATTGAAGCGAGGCAGACAATGCCGTCATTTCCGAAGCCTTTAACTTCTGCTGAGAATGGTCCATGTTTCAGGCCTTGTCTCGAATTTTGGAACCATCCCAAATCTGATGGTTTAAGCAATGTTGAATGGATTGTTATATTCCATCATTAATCCATGATATTTAACCATTAGTCATGGTAATATTCGATTGTATGAATCATCATTCATTCAGTCATGGTGGTAAGATTCCAGAGCATGCATAATAAGTATTTTTATACAATCGAATATTACCATGATTAATGACTGGTTGGTGGTTTGGAACATTTGGATTATTTTCCGGGAATGTCATCATCCCAACTGACTTTCATATTTTTCAGAGGGGCAGGTCAACCACCAACCAGATGATTGAATACAACAAATTTCCCCATTCCATAGGGCCATACCAGAGCATTCCATAGGGCCATACCCTCTGGTAAACTAACAGTTTGCTATTGAAAATGGCACAGTCGAAATAGTGAGTTTTCCCATTAAAAATGATGATTTTCCATCGTTTTTTTGTATGTTTACCAGAGGGAATATCCCATGGGTTTTGTCAGGCCACGTTTCGCGCCTGGGATATGGATCAAAGTGGGAAGCTGTCGAAACGGGAGTTCTTCTCAGCGCCTCGGCGAAAGGGGCAAAAAAAACATGGTATTGATGGGTGATGGCTACATGATGGTATATTGGTAAGACATGGTATTATATATATATGCACACATATGAATATATATATATATACACACATGTATATAACTATTTACTTATATGCATATACAGTATACATATATGGATATACATGGGTGAAATAGTTGATAATATCAAGCCAGGATCAAGATCTAGCCTGGTTGGCCAGGGAGCCAGGCCCCCAACGATCAACAGCCAAGGGTGTTTTTAGAAAGATCCAGGGGTGACATAGTACATCGGGGAAACATATGAGCAATGGGATATACCCGGCCTGGTAAACATACAAAAAACTATGGAAAATCACCATGCTATGTAAGAAATTACCAGAGGGTATTGTGTTTTTTTAGAACACATTAACATATTTTCACCAATGATGTGACATCTGAGTTTGTGCAGACAGGTGTTACATCCCATGAAAAACGGCGACTAGATATGGATTTTGGGGTGCCCAACCGATCATGAAACGTTCTTCGCAACGTGGTGCCCTAAAACGTTGCGGGAGGAAAAACAAAATTCACTGACAGGTATGACAAATCTTCATTTGTTGGATCTTGAGTCCAGATTCTCTGTGTTTTTTTAGATGCGTCACATTTTTAGACACTGCGGGGAATCACATCCGTGGAGGTTACTGTACTTGGGCATTTTTCTGAAGTCCACCGTTTGCACCATTCAGAATACACCTGTTGTTTGGTTGGTATGTGGAGGTTTCCTAAGTCATGGGGGTACCCCTAAATCATCCATTTTTTAAGATACCCTCTGGTAAACTAACATAACTATGCAAAATCACAATGTTTAATGGGAAATGTTACTATAAATCACCATTTTCAATAGCTATGTTAAATTACCAGAGGGCTTGTTTTTCCATTTTAAACCATACACAATTTTCCAGCCAGTAATTTTTTGGATGGGAACGTGATATTTTTCATAGCTCATCTACCCTCTGGCAATTTAACATAGCTATTCTGGTGATTTATAGTGGATTTACCCACTATTTTTTTTTTCCATAGTTACGTGAGTTTACCAGAGGGTACAGCCTATTTCACGCCTCCGGGAAGCATCAGGTCATGAAGTCATTGAACAGATCAATGACTGACACGAAAATCACCTTGCTCTACACTGCAGCATGGCAATGACATTTTCCGACTCCTGGAGATTGGAAATTGTCAACCCGGGAGCCCAGAAGCGGTTGCATCCAATGCTTGTGACAGTCGTGGAACATGCGACCAAAACTGGAACATGATGGACTTCTCCATTTCGCGTATTCTTCCCACTCAGATGGTTACCCTCTATGTCAAAATAGCTATTGAAAATGGTGATTTATAGTGACATTTACCCATTAAACATGGTGATTTTCCATAGTTTTTTGTATGTTTACCAGAGGGTATCAGCATTTCATTCGTCTTGGTCATGTCTCTCTACATCCGCCGTTTTGCTGCTGAGATATCCGGGAGTTAAAACATCGGTTCTCGATGTTTTGGAGGCTGACCTACAGTAACTTTTTTGGTCTGCCAGACTTGCAATTTTGTTTGGTCCAATCCACAATTACAACTCAGATGATTTGCAACAGTCTCAAATGGGTATGAGTCAAAACCTTAGTACCCTAGTGAACCCCAAATAACTGGTAAATGGATGTTCATCCCCCCAAATATAGCAAGATTGGTTTTGATACATCCCCAAATCTTTGGTGAATAAGATGAACAGAAGTAAGTACAAAAATCCTAGGTCTGCGCTGGCCATGGACACATTACTTTACATATAAATATTTATGAATAAATAGATATACATACTGTATACATACTGTATTATATATTACATATAAATATTTATGAATAAATAAATATACATACTGGACTGTATTATATAATAATTATATATATAATAAATACATATCCACTATTTCGCTGTTTGAACCAGTGAAATTCAGGTTTTCTTTTTCGAAACTAAGGCAATGGACAGAGATCACGATGGTCCCTGGGCAGCCAAGCATGGCTTGGGGCTATTTTAGGGCCATACCTGGTGTACGTATAATTTATTTATTTATCAATATATATATATATATATACATGTATACATACGTGTATATATATATACATACATACATATATACATATATAATATGGAATATGGATGCATAATCTTGGATCATAATGGGTAATCATTGTAATCATGGGTTATAATGGCTTAGCAGGGAGTTCTGGGTGGCGCTGGGGCGGGTTTGTTCGGCATCGTTCGGCCCATTTCGGAAGGCTCAGGCTCGAATGAGTTGAAGGTGATGGAAATGGAATAACAAATGAAGTATGGTGCACCAATGAATTGACAACAATGAAATGAAAGGAACAGAAAGGACATGAAATGAAATGAAAGGAAAGGAAAAGACAGAAATAAATAAATAAATAAAGAAAGAAAGAAAGGAAGGAAGGAAGGAATGAACGAATGAATGAATGCATCAATGGATCAATGGATCCACGGATGAAGGAAAGAAGATCTTCTTATCCAAGCTACTTCTAAGATGCTTCTGTGAGCATGGCACAAGAGTTGCAGCATCGACCTGCGAATCGATATGCAGATGTTCCCATGGGATCCACTAATCATGAAATGTCATTAACTCATTTATATAGTCAAGTCATTGATCATTGATGTTTTTGAGGACTTCCTAATTATGATGGGATGACCTGCCGTTAGATCCTTTAGATAAACCTGGTGAGGTTTAGGCTTCACCGCACGACATACATCTTGGTAACATCACCGTAAATCATGGGAATGATAGCTTCGAAAAACATTTCCAAATGGGGGTGACTGTTGTGAACATTTCACATGTCGTCATGTTTTTTCTCCTGAAATCTGCTGAGTATAGGTGAAATGCTGCCTGCGAGCTAAGGAAAAATCTCATACGACGAGTGGATCGACTTCATGTTCAAACCTGACGCATAGTGGCCAGTGGAGCCAATGGGCGGCTGCATGAAGGGATTGAATAGGTCGATGGGATTAGGTGATGAAGGATCATTTTCATAAAAAAATATTTTCCGTAGCTCAACTAGTTTTATTTTGTTCCGGCTTCATTTTCATCATTACATGAGCAAATCAATCCCATTATATAGTTTCATTCTCCTCATTCCACTTTCATTTTCTCAACTGACCTTGCCTCCACTGCTGAAAGCTGCATGCCAGCAGGGGGTTGATGTTTTTTCCAAGGACATCCACTGAAGATCAGATAGCTGCTAGCTACAGTTGTTGTTTGTTTTCTCGTGGGAGGCTCCTAAAATCACGGGGAAGAACTTAATTATACTCATCCCCCCTTTAAAAAGTGAACAGTAAATCAACATCAAATTTTGGAGGAAAATCCTTTGCTATTTTTTTGAGGATGACGACCACGTTTCATGTAGCTAACTGCAGCTGCCCAGATCTTCCACGGCCGATGATGGCGCGACTGCCTAGGTGCCTGGGCGATTCTTTTCGCGCCGGAAAAGAAATGCAATGCACAACATCATCGTTTGATTGTGATTGATCATCACGTGTATGCGCAGAAATTATATGCAAATAGATATATCCATGTGAGAGAACAATTGTGGAACAGCAACCCATCAGCAGAAGTTTCAAGATATTTATCAAAGTTCAATACTTGGACGAGTGTTGAAAATGCTAATGAAACCTGCCATGACAAAGTCATTACTTGCAGGCTTTCTGGACTTTTTGAGTCCAGCGACGCGTTTCTGCGTCTTAAGAACACACCTTCACAATGGAGGTGTTTTCTGTGCGGTTCCAGCCGTTGAGTTGCCCAAAGGGTCCAAAAAGGCAAGAATGGACCCGACTTTGCAGTCTTGCAGCCTTGCAGTCTTTGTACCAGTGCTCATCAAGGTGTTTATGTGCCATGCAAAATCATCGATCGCTGTAGCCGTACAAACCATAGGCAATTCAGCATTCTGGATTGGCTTTGATTGGTGACCCGTCGCCACTGTTTAAAACAAAACACATACCTAAACTGGTTGGCGGTTTGGAACATTTGGATTATTTTTCCCATCATATTGGGAATGTCATAATCCCAACTGACTTTAACTCCATCATTTTTTCAGAGGGGTAGGGCGAAAAACCACCAACCAGTAAAATATCGTGTCCGTAGGTGAAACCATCCTATTTTGATGGTTAACTCACTGCAAAATCCAGCGATTTTTTCCGTCTCTGAGGTCGCCGGTGCCAGGTGCGGTGCAGCAGAGTTTCTACTGCTGGAATTCCATGGGGCCATGGAAAATGGCCATGAACATCATGGGAAAATCGTGATTTATCATGGGATAAATATATGAGAAATAGAGGTTTAGTGGGATATGAATGAGATATTTACCATCTGGCAATCAAACATGGTGTGCTGGGTCCAAAAAATCCGCATTTGTAAATGATGTTGTTTCGGCGAAGGAAACCTCCATTGAGTTCGGGGATTTCCCAGTTAGCCATGTTTGATTTAACAGTGGGTAAATCAGAAGTGCTGGGCCCCAAAATCAAGGGGTGATTACTTATACATTGCCCAAGAATGGATGGTTATGCAGTGAGGGTCACCTTCTGGAGTCACATGGGTATAGTTGGTACCCTCTGGTAATTTAACATAGCTATTGAAAATCACCATTTTCAATGGGTAAATCCACTATAAATGGCCGTTATCAATAGCTATGTTAAATTACCAGAGGGTACTGATAATGATCAATATGGTTTGGGTCAACCATTCCACAGCACCATGAGTTTTTCAGGAAGTGTTCAGGCTGTTTCTAGAGACTTGATCATTGGCTCGATGGTTTCTCTTCGTTTTCCTTCCATTCTGTGCCTACCTCGAATTTCCACATGTTTTGCCATGTATTTTTTGGGAATTCACCATACGACCATGACAACAACCAACTACAAAAAAAAACAATTCAACAAGAAAACGCATGTGAATTCCAGTAAACATTGAATGTCAGATAATCAATTGCCATTTCAGGAACCTAAATTGGAGGTACCTACCATATATAAGGCCTATATAATGTCAGTAAATTTCGCACCACATCAAACTGGGACGATCCATTTGTCGCAGGCGGTTTTCCAGGCTTTGCGCCGGCAGTGTGCTTTGCCTCAATGATCAGCGCAGTTTTCGTCCAGCTCAGCCTGGACGAGAGCCATGACGAGCCCTTGAAATGGAAGGAGTTTCACCAGAATGGCGGATCAATAGCTATGTACCAGCTATTTTACAGGGGTGATCTCGACTGATGGCAAGCGCCGTTGTTGGATCCTGCCGACGGAAAGTCGTTTTGGTTCTTAATTTTTGTTGGTGAACTACCCGATTGTTGGCCGTGTTTTTTTTGTTTTTTCCAATCGTTCCCGGTAAGACTTTGGATACTTTGGTTGTCTCTAACATGAAAACACATGAATTTCAAACCATAGATCTCGAACTTTTGACGCTTCAAGACCATGGACTTTTCATCGAATTTGGTTTGCCAAACCTCCCCTTTTTTCGGTCCAAAAAACAGAGGCCAGCTGCGCCACGCTTGCCATTGTTGCTACCTGGAGGCGGTCTGACTTTCGATGGAGATAGATAGCTGGTACGAGTCGATGGTACATTACTCTCATTTGGAATGATGTTATGATAAACTTCCTGGGAAACCTGGCCTAATATGGCCTATAGTCATGTCATCATGACATGCTAATGACATGCTAATGTCAATTAATGTCAATTAATGTCATGATGAGTGGAAGAGAGAATTTTGGGTGCAACACGGGTTTGTACCTGCAAAATCAGTGGTTTCAATATCTTTCAATTCTCATTTTCCGTATGAACATGGCATTTTTCAAGGGGAGGCTGGGAAAGAAACCCATTTCTGGGCAAAGGTACTTGGGCATGGGTCAAGTCGTCGTGTAAATGCACATGGGGTAGCTTTCATTGGTAGTGCCACGCCACGCATCTCTTGTCTAGTGAAACATCACGTTTCTTCAATCTTATAAGATTAGAGAGCAACATGGGGATGGGTCAAAACCCTGGTACCTCGTGAACCCCAAAATAGCTGGTAAATGGATGTTCATCACACTAAAATGTATCTATAGGTATTGACCCATACCCACATCAGCTTAAGTTTGATTTTTTGAAATGTCGGCTGATTTGTTGCTGATTTGAAGCATCGGCTGATTTGTTTCAGAAAAGCGTAACACATTCATTTTTCGGCCAAAGAAGTACAGTTTGAAGGTGACTTTGGCATTCACCCAGGATCCATGGAAATCACCTTCTTTCATAGCTGGTTGGTGGTTTCAAACATTTTTTATTTTCCATAATATATGGGATAATCCTTCCCATTGACTCATATTTTTCAAGATGCTTAAAACCACCAACCAGATAGATGTGTGGCTGTTTGCAGACATCTGTTCCTGGTCGAGAAAAAGTGGCATTTCACGTTGCTCCTCCGGTTATACACTGCTTTCCGGAGTGTGACATGTTGACCCAGCAGCCGGCACGCAACCCATCTACTGATGATTGATGTTGACATCTTTATGGTTGATAATTGGTTGATAAATCCCTTGTTGGTCGTTGATCTCCCCAGAAAAAATAGTGACCAAAAAGTGGGCATGGGTCCCTGGGTCAACAAAAATGTTAGTTGCACTTTGGAAGCAAACTATATCACAGAAAAGAGCATTGGCTGCTTTTTTTTGGTCATTTACAGGGCTGCTTCCACAACGATCGACGAATCGACGTCAGGATGTCCTCAATTGCCCGGCTTAATACCTCTCCACGCGCCTGGAACCTGGCTAAAACCACCATATGGACCACCAAAAAATGGGGCGCTTGGACATGTTTGGAAGATTATTTTTTGATATTTCTTGGGATTGAAGAGTTGGCAAGTTTCCCATTATAATTCCCATAGAGTTATATGATGTTATATGTATACAGTACTGTATATACATATATATATATGCACAATCCCCATTTTCATGGCAATCTTCCATAATTGTCAATAATTCATGGGGATTATAGTGGGAAACCAAGCAATTTACCAGTTTCATGTGTTGAAATGGCCCCGCTTGGCCTCGCGGCAAGACCAAGGCCTCCCTTTGGGATGCCGCCGCACGCAGCCTTTCCTGTGCGCCGGGAGTGGTGCATTTTTTTGTGCTTACGGCTACTCACTTCAAAGATTGTTAAAGTGAAACTGGGCATCACAGCATCGCAAGCCCAAAGTAGATAGGAAATGATAGGAACAGTTTTTCAGACCTGGAAATATTGGCGGAAATTCTGGAGGATGGCCATCATCGAACGTTCACGACTCCTGGTCCCTTTTTCGGCATCTCTTTGGGGACCACTGGACCACTATAAGATGATTCAAAATGATTTTGCCACCAAGTTTTGTAACTAAATTGTACTAAATTCAGCAATTTTGAGGGTCAACAGTGCCCCATTTTTGAGCCATTGTGTTCCACAGAGATCACAAGCCTAATGGTCGAGACTGAAATTTCACAACTTCAAAGGAAAAACACATCAAAAACACATCAAAAACACATCAAAAACACATCAAAAACACATCAAAAACATAGTGGAATCCAAGACATGTTTTTTGACGAACGCACGCGATTCCACCGATTGGTTTCTCGTCGGATTTCGTTGGATTTCTGGGGTCGAACTGTGGCACCAGGTGATACCGCGAGGCTGGGGGCATGCGTGGAACTTTGCTTCCAGCGTGATGAGTGGAATTCGCTGGCAATCAGAATTCGGTCACAAAAACTCGAAAAAAAGCATCATGAATATGTGCAACATAGTGCAACATCCTGGGAGGAATCAGTTAACTCCGCAATCGGGAGGTTTCTGTAAGAAGATTCGCTAAAGTTTGGTGAAGGATGAAAGAAACCTCAGGAGGATTCATTTGCCAAACACGAAAGAATATTAGGTGATCTCGGACCAAAGGTAGTTACATCCCCCATCATCCCCCAAAACTGTGGAGGCAAACAAACACGTTTTGCGAAGAAGGTCACGTTCTTGTTTTCCAAACTGAAAACAACTCACCAGGTTTGCATCTACCCAATGGACGCCAGGCCTTCCAAACCTTATGGCTATGCCGACAGCGCCGCACAGATGATGCGGGTTTGGTGAAAATGGCCATGCTTTCTCTTCAAAGGGACTAGCTGTGTATTCTACAACAATATATAGCAATAATATGCAATAATAACTCTCCAAAGATACTGTCACATGATGATATATATATACACATATAATATGCAATAACAACTCTCCAAAGATACTGTAGCAATAATAATAACTCTACACCAGTATATAACAATAGTAACTAGTAACCAATCAAATGATTCACCATCCCCATAGGGTGCCAGCCCGGTGTCACATGACTTTCACCTGCGGCCTCTGGTAATTTAACATAGCTATTGAACATCACAGTTTTTAATGGTGAAATTCACTATACATGGTGATTTTCCATAGTTATGTTAAATTACCAGAGGGTAGATATATTAGATTTTATAGTTGGTTTATAAATCCATTTGACTGTAGATATCTATAGATACACCATGATACGCCCTTCGGCGTCATGGCTAGCACCATTATGGAGGCTTTGACGGGAAAATCATCGTTTTCCAGCACCACCTTGCAACACTTCTACTGATGAACATGTCTTGAAAAACAATCTACTGTAATCCGATACTCTATTTTGCTGCACATCGTTTTTATTGGGATTTGTAGAGTCAACATAGCAATTCCTGAAGCAATACGGAGCTTGTTCCGAGGCGTCAGCTGCTTTCAGGGGGTACCCGGTATACCCCACAAGTAATCAGTCACTGTTTAGCAATGTGGGCTTGACATTATCCAATAAGATGCTGCAGATTCCAGAATTCATCACCAGGATTCTGCTGCAAAAAATGCTTCAGGACTGTGCTGTATGAATCCTTCAAATCCTAATTACGCTTTTGAACCCAAAGTCAAAAACCAACCAGGGTTACTCCCCAGTCCCGCATAAAAACCATGACTTTCTGAATTTCTCTGGGAACATCTGACTTTTTGCAGGTCAATATGCCAAGTATCGCGTAGACTCCTTGCGATTCAGAAACTCCTCACCAGACTCGCCACACCACGCCGCAGAACTTGGCAGTTCAAAGACAGAAGTGCTGCAACAGACAAACTGCAAAGAAAGACAAATTGCATCCCAACAAGCCAAAAAAATTGCAATTAGGCCCTGAACTCCACAGTTTTTTTTGTCCGCCGCACCGGGCCTCTGGCGGCCTCTGGCTGTGGCGCCCTCGGCGGAGGAGCCTGAAGGGGTTGGCCCCATGTGGATGGGGAAAAATGCCACAAACTGGGGTTATCGGTTGCCAATTTCACCCAGGAACTGGCGTGAAAACACTGGCGTCACAACTGTTGGATACTGAAAAAAGGCCCCATGATCGATGTATCCATCGATTGGGTGGAGATATCATCAAGCAGCAACGTTGGGTAAATTTCATTGACCAAAAAATGGGAGCGGGACTATCACCAACAAAGGCATATTTTGGATATACATTAATCCATGAAATATCAGTATACTGTGAAGATCTGTGAAGAGCAAGCAGTTATATGATGATATATATCATATTCTAAGTACATAAGACGCATAATATAGATATAATTTATGCAGATTTATATATCAGATATAGTGTGGTAACAATCCCAGCCATTTCTAAGTTGGGGCAGGTTTGCGGCGTTGGGTTTACCACATTAAGTGGCTTGCAATGGCTCAAACCAACTAGCTAACTAGCCAACTAAGTAGCCAACAAACCAACTACCGAACTATCGCACTAGTTAATTGCCTAACTACCCAACTGGATATAGATGTAATATATATACATAGCACACACACATATATATATATCACAAGATAGATGCAATTTCTATGATTCATAAGACATCATAAAACCATCCACCATGCTTCTCCATGTCACCCAGGCGGCCATGCCGAATGCGGACACGCCTGGGTCCCGGTTGGGGACGAATCATGGATGGCGATGGGGGATGTTCAGCATTTTGGAATGATTTTTGGAATGAGTTTCCATGATTTTCCATGGTTTTTCCATGATTTTCCATGGTTTTTCCATGATTTTCCATTGTTTTTCCATGATTTTCCATTGTTTTTCCATGATTTTCTATGGTTTTTCCATGCTTTTCTATGGTTTTTCCATTATTTTCCATGGTTTTTCCATGATTTTCCATTGTTTTTCCATGATTTTCCATTGTTTTTCCATGATTTTCTATGGTTTTTCCATGCTTTTCTATGGTTTTTCCA